>Ga0116144_10001329_pt1 | contig 29621 bp, 21 predicted proteins | sample AD_UKC035_MetaG_FD_89746 | JGI IMG/M metagenome (GOLD analysis project Ga0116144, IMG submission 89746) | Active sludge microbial communities of municipal wastewater-treating anaerobic digesters from USA - AD_UKC035_MetaG | ecosystem: Engineered > Bioreactor > Anaerobic > Digestate | place: USA...
AGAGATAACCGCTGAAAGCATCTAAGCGGGAAACTCGTCTCAAGATGAGTCTTGCCGGGGCCTCGAGCCCCCTGAAGAGTCGTTCGAGACCAGGACGTTGATAGGCCGGGTGTGGAAGCGCAGCAATGCGTTGAGCTAACCGGTACTAATTGCTCGTGCGGCTTGACCCTATAACTTTGACGTCGAGTCAAGGTGTTGTGCCAAAAGAACGCGCAATCAAGACAGAAGCGCTGCATCGACTCCGTGAATTGGCCGCCGCTGCAACACACGCAGCCGCGGCAACCCGTCAAGCCTGATGACCATAGCGAGGTGGCACCACCCCTTCCCATCCCGAACAGGACCGTGAAACGCCTCTGCGCCGATGATAGTGCGGATCCCCGTGTGAAAGTAGGACATCGTCAGGCTATTTACACCAAACCCAAAAGGGCCCGTATCCACACGATACGGGCCCTTCTGGGTTTTGGGGCGTCGGGTTCCAAGCCGGCGGCGGCGCTGATGGCCGAATCGTCCGCTTCCAAGGCTCGAGATCTAGGCATTCCGACAGATGCAGCCGCAGGAGACTGCCGCGGCATAGGGGAAGCCAGGGAGCCAGCGGTCGATCCTGTTCGAGCTTTCTTTTCGCGCCTCGAGTTCAGGTGGGCAACTCGCTCTGCGCGGTAGGATCGCCGGCAAAGATGGCACGCATCAGTTCCGATTCGCGCGAGTCGATGATCGCCAAGAACTCGTCTGCGCCGCGCATGCTGCGAAAACTCGTCATGCCTCGCTCGAGGAAGTGCTGCAGTGATGACAAGCCTGCCGCTCGGGCAGGCCCGCGCATCAGCTGCAGGACTTTGACCAGCCAGGCGCGGCGCGTATAGCGGTCCAGCGCCTTCCCGATCTCCATCACCATCGCGAGCTGCGCTTCGCGGTCTTGGCGCCGGCCGACCTCGAGCCAGATGCGCATGTACTCGGCTGGTCCGATGGGTTCGTGCGTCAGCTGCGTCGCCATGGCCGAGTCCAGTTCTTCGGAGAGCGCGTGCAGATGCGCAAGGTCGAGCACGGTCGAAATGATCTCCGCAGGAAAGAGCGCTGCGATCTTCGGCACGATGCGGGCGAACTCCTCGTCCCGCTGACGGAAGTCGACGGGTCCGTAGAGGTCGACGAGGAAGAAGCCGGCCGCTTCCCGGTAGCGTGGCGATGCGAGCAAGTCGCGATAGGTCCACTCGAAGCGCCGCTGCTGGTAGCGCTTGACTTCGTGGGCTTTCCGCTGAAGCTCGGGATCCGCCTCGCGCTGGCGACGCGCCAGATCGACGCGCTCGAGCCAGCGCAAAATCTCAGCTTTCAAGCGCCCCCCGGATCCTGGTCATGCTTACGGTCGCACCGACATCCGTCCGCGGCACTGGTTGGTCCTCTTCAATGATCGCAAGAATTCAACGCGCTTCCGTCGTACTGTGGTGCCTGGCCCTGATGTCGCTGCTTGCACTGCTTTGCACACGCGCCGCAACGCCCTGGACTGTCGCCGGACTGCTCGTGTTCATCTTGGGCATGCCGATCGTACTGGTGCTGCAGTTTGCGACGATGACGATCACGAACCGTGCCGACCCGGGTTATCGAGTTCCGATCGGGACGGTGTTGCGGGCCTGGGCGGGGGAGCTTGCGGCCGCGATTCGGGTGTTCGGCTGGTGGCAGCCGTTTCGCAGCGATGCGCTGCAAGACTGCCCGGACGCTGGGTCCGCGGGTGGACGTGCCGTGCTGCTGGTCCACGGCTTCGGGTGTAACCGCGGGTTCTGGCTGCCGTGGCTGCAGCGCCTGCGCAACGAAGGCCGGAGCTACATCGCACTGACCCTCGAGCCACCCTGGGGGCCGATCGAACGCTACGCTGCGGCGATCGAAGCCGCCGTGATGCGCCTCGAGCGCCAGACCGGGATGCCGCCGGTGATCGTCGCGCACAGCATGGGCGGCTTGGCCGTCCGCAACTGGTGGGTGCAGACCCGCGTCGATCGCATCCATCGGCTGATCACGCTCGGGTCTCCGCATCATGGCACGGTGCTGGCGAGGCTCGGGCATCTGCCCAACGTGCGCCAGATGCGCAGGCACAACGCGTGGCTGCAGGCGCTCTTCGAGCGCGAGGGCGAGGAACGTCGGAGACGGGCAAGCTGCTTCTGGAGCCTGTGCGACAACATCGTCTTCCCGGCAGACACGGCGACGCTCGAGGGCGCCGCGAACCATCGGATCGTCGACATCGGTCACGTTGCGATGGTTGGCCACCCAGCGCCCTGGCTCGAGACACAGCGCTGGCTCATCGTGGGAGCGCGTGCCGGGGATGCCCGCGGCCAAGACTAGGATTCGTCGACATCCTGCAGCAACGCGAGCGTTGGTCCCGGCGCCATGTGCAGGAGTGCAGCGATGTCGCGGACGTCGTCGTCCAGTGCGGCGTTGTTCCAGCCTTGCGCGGTATGACGTGCGAGGCGGATGGCCAGCAGCACGGTGCGCGCCTGAGTGTTCGTCGCTTCGAGATTTGCGTCGGCGAGCATGACGAGGGTGCGAGGCAGTCGCCATGCCTGCATCAGCGCCTGCTGCAGATCGGAGACGCGGATGCCGAGCAGTGCGATCTGCGCCGCGGCCGAGCGCAGGCCGCTGTCGGCCTGCTGCCGACGCGCGATTTCGAGCATCAGCGCCGGTGCGCGCAGCCAGGCCAGCAGTTCCGCGAAGTCGTGCAGCAGCGCGCACTCGTAGAGCAGGGCCGTGTCGTGATCCATGCGCTGCACTGCGAAGGCGAGGGCAAAGCGTGCGGCGCGGCGGCCTCGCTCGAGCACCGCCTCGAAGCCGCTCAGCGCTTCGGGTTGCTCAGCCAGGGTGTCTTCCGCGCAGGCCTGTGCGCCGAAGGCGCGGAAGAAGGGCCCGATGCCGAGCATCACCAGCGCCTGCCTGAGCGTTTCCGCCTCGGTTCCCTCGCGCCCGCGGCGCAGCTCTGCCAGATGAGCGTAGACCTTGACGGCCAACAGCGGGTCGCCGGCGAGGGCGTCGGCCAGCATGCGCGCGTCGACCGCGTCCTCGCTCTGGCCCAGATCCTCGATCGTCTCGCGGCTGTTGCGCAGGATCGGCAGGCTCGAGGCCTCGAGTCCGGCCATCCACCCGGCGATGGTTCGGGGCGGAGTCGCGCGCAGATCCGATGGCGGGATCCTGTGCGCTGTAAAGGCCGGCGATGGGACCATGATGCGACGCTTATCGGCGCATCGGGGCAGCGGCTTGAGCAGCCCCGCAGTCAGCCCGGGCCGGCACGGGTTCAGAAGCTCCAGCTGGCGCTCAGTTGCAGCAGGCGTCCGGCGCCGGGAACGTAGTGCCCGGCGTAGAGCGCGTCGGCGTAGAGCTTGTTGCTCAGGTTCGTCAGGTTGAGCTTGAGCGTCAGCGCGTCGGGCACGAGCGTGTATTCGGCCATCAGGTCGGCCGTGACGTAGCCCTTGGCCGACCAGCCCGGATTGCGGTTGGGAGTCTGCGACGAGCGCATGTTCAGCCCGGCTCCGAGCCGCAGCTTGGGCGTGGCCTGGTAGGTCGTCCAGATCGTGCCCGAGTGCCTGGGCGTCAGCGAGGGCCGGGAGCCTTCGGCCTCTCCCATCGACACGCCCTTGTCGATGGTGGCCACCGGCAGCCACATGTAGGAGACGTAGACCTCCCAGGCAGGAGTGATCCGCCCGGCGATGTCGAAGTCCAGGCCGGCGACGTGGCGCTTGCCCGAGAGCGTCACCAGGTTGATGAGCGGGTCGGTGTTGCGCTCGTGCAGCTTGGTCGAACGGAAGGCTGCGATGCGGCCCGAGAGCCGGCCGTCGGCCGAATCGAGCTTGGCGCCGAGCTCGAGGTTGATCGCCTGCTCGGGCGGGATGTCGACGTTTGCGGCCGAGAGTGAATAGGCGTCGCCCGAGGTGTTGAACGAGGTCGCCGCCGAGAAATGGAACGAAGCCAGCGGCGTCGGCTGGAAGAGGACGCCGGCGCGCTTGCTCCACTCCGAGACCTTCATGCGATAGTCGGATGTGGTGACGGGGCCCGGGGCGTTGTTCGGGATCGCGTAGGTGTTGTAGTCGCCGCTCAGACGGTCGTAGCGCAGGCCCAAGAGCAGCTTCCACGCCGGCGCGACCTGGACCAGGTCCTGCGCGTAGACGCCCACGCCATGGGAGACGTAGTCGCTGGTCGTGCGCAGCACGCGCAGCGACTCGTCGACCCAGGCGCCGTCGTTCGGGCGGCCGATCTGCGTCGGCGGCTTGACCGGGACGACCCCACTCTGTGCGGCGTTGCGCGCACCGTAGACGGTCTTCTCCTCGCGCGCGTAATCGATTCCGGCCTGCACCTCATGGCGCAGCCCCAGGGCCTTGAACTTGCCGCTGTAGTCGCTCTGCGCGAGCCAGGTATCCAGGTCCTGGATCTTGAGGTTCGTGCCGCGAGTGAGCACCGTCTGCGGTCCGAAGCTCTCGAGCGAGGCGGCGATGCCGCCGGGCTGGAGGTCCGGGCGGGCCAGGCGGATCGCGCCGGCGCGCTGATCGCGTTCGTAGAGGCCGCGACGAATCTTGGTCGTGATCTCGTGGCTGCGGTCGAAGCGGTGCGTGTGCGTCGCCGTCAGCGTCGAGGCCTTGCCGGCGTTGCGGTCGCTGACAAGGCCGTAGTAGGCCGTTGGGTCGAGTGGCAGCATGGTCGTCTCGCTGCTCGACGACGTCGGCGTCGGGCGGATCCACGGCAGGCCGTAGTTCATGCCGTTGCCGTTGTCGAGCAGATAGCCGGTGACGCTGAACTCGTCGCGGCTGCCGATGCCGAAGCGTGCCGTCGCCGCAACACCCGCCTTGTCCAGCGAACTGCCGGCGCCGTTGTTGTCGGCGCGCGTGAGCATCGTTCCCAGGCGCAGCGCCGATTCCTTGCCCAGCCGCAGGTTGAAGTCGCCGACCATGCGCAGGTAGGAGTGATTGCCGAAGGTGAAGTCGACCTGGTGCTCGTCGATCACGCGGGCGACCTTGCTCACCTGGTTGACGGCGCCGCCGGTCGAGCCGCGGCCGAAGAGCATCGACGCCGAGCCGCGCAGCACCTCGAGCCGGTCGTAGAAGAAGGTGTCGCGGTCGTAGAAGGCCGGGTCGCGCATCCCGTCGACGAAGATGTCGCCGGTGCCCTGCAGCGGGAAGCCGCGCAGGCGGATGTCTTCCTCACCGCCCTCGGCGGCGAGGAAGGTGACGCCGGAGGTGTTCCTGAGCACGTCCTTGAGCGTGTCCAGGTTGCGGTCGTCGATCAGGCGCTCGGTGACGACGGTCACCGATTGCGGAATGTCGCGCAGCTCCTGCAGGCCCTTGCCGATGCGCGTCGTCGTCGCCTGCACGCCTTCCTTGCCTTGCGGTTCGGCGCGCCCCGTGGCCTTGATCACCGGCATCACGGTCTGCGGCTTCTCGCCGGCCTGGGCGTTCGGGCTCGCCGCGGAAGCGGCAGCGGAGGCAGGCGCGGCGGCCTGCGCCAGCGCTGCGCCGTGGGCGAGTCCGAAGCTCGCGGCGAGCGCGGCCAGGGGCAAGAGTCGGGGTGCGCGCGGCGCGCGGCGTCGGGAGCATGAGGAAGGCGTCATGGCAGGGTGCGGTTGAGGGAAAACGGGGCCCTGCCGGTGGCTGCAGCCACCGGTCGGCAGGCAAGAAATGGGGCGGTGCGTGCTCGGGCCGGCGCGGTTCAGCGCGGTTCGGGCTCGCTGACGAAACCGATCTTCGTGAGGCCGGCGCGCGAGGCGTCGGCCAGGGTCTGGGCGACTGCGCGGTAGGCCACCGACTGGTCGGCGCGCAGGTGCACTTCGGGCAGCGGCTGTTTCTGCCCGGCCAGCGCGAAGCGCTCGGCGGCCTGCTCGCGGCTCACCGGTTCGCCGTTGAAGAAGCGCTGGCCCTGGGCGTCGATGGCGAGCTCGATGCGTTCGGGCTCGAGCCGGTTGAGCTCGCTGCTGGCCTTGGGCAGCTCGAGCTTGACGGCATGCGTCAGCAGCGGCGCCGTGACGATGAAGATCACGAGCAGGACCAGCATCACGTCGATCAGCGGCACCATGTTGATTTCCGACATCGGCGCGGCCTGACGATTGGCGTCGAAGGAGGCGAAAGCCATCACCCGCTCCCTGCTCAGGCCGCGACCGCGGTCTCGACGCGGCGCAGCCGCGCGCCGCCTTCGGCCTGCGCGGCGGCTGCGCCCGGCGCTTCACCGAGGGTGAGGAAGCTGTGCAGCTCGAAGGCGAAGCTGTCCAGCCGCGCCGCGACGACCCGGTTGGCGCGCGTGAACGCGTTGTAGGCGATCACCGCGGGGATAGCGACGGCCAGGCCCAGGCCCGTCATGATCAGCGCCTCGCCGACGGGGCCGGCGATCTTGTCGAGCGTTCCCGCGCCGCTCATGCCGATGGCCACGAGCGCGTGATAGACGCCCCAGACGGTGCCGAAGAGGCCGACGAAGGGGGCGGTGGCGCCGACGGTGCCCAGCAGGGTGAGCCCGCGCTCCATCTGCAGCGTTTCCTCGTCCAGCACCTTGCGCATCGTGCGCGTGATGAACTCGCTTGCCGACCCGGCCTCGGCCAGGCGCGTCGCGCCATGGCGCGCGTGGTGCTGGCCGGCGTGCATCGCGTGTGCCGCCAGATGCGAGAAGGGATCGTGCGCGCCGTGCGTCTGCAGCTCGTGACGGACCTGGTCCAGCGTTCCGGCGTTCCAGAAGAGTTCGAGGAAGCGCTCGCCACGCCGGCGCCTGCGCGCCTGCGTCAGGCCCTTGACGGCCACCAGGGTCCAGGTGGCGATCGACATCAGCAGCAGCAGCGCGAGCAGCGTGCGGCCGACCGCGTCGCTCTGGCCGAGGAAATGGGCAAAGCCCAGCGCGTGGTTGGCTTCCATCTCGGGTCTTCCTTCACTCGATTTCGTATTGCAGCGGCGCGATCACGATCCACTCGATCGCGACGCCGTTCTCGGTCTGCGGCTTGAAGCGGGCGCGCTTCATCGCCCATACGGCCTGTTCGTCCAGGCGCGCGTGGCCCGAGCTCTTTTCCACCGTGACCGCACGCGGCTGCCCGTCGGCGCCGACGCGCACGCGCAGCAGCACCGTGCCTTCCTCACCCATGCGGCGCGAGGCCAGCGGCACCTCGATCGGCGGCGGAACCAGATAGGCGACGCTGCTGGCCGGCAAGACGCGTGGGGCCTGGGGTGCGGGCGGGGCCGGCGGCGTAGGTGGCGAAGGCGGTGAGGCGCTGACGACCGCCGGCGACGGAGCGGGCGCGGGTTCGACCACCGGTTGGGGTTGTGGCGCAGGCGCGGGTACGGCGAACGCCGCGGGCGGCTCCGGTGCCGGCTGCGGCTGCGTGGCGAGCACCGGTGGCGGCGCAGGCCGGGGCAGCGGCTTGCGAACCGGCACGCGTGGCGGCGGCGCAGGTGGCGGAGGCGGCTTCGGCTTCGCCGGCTCGAGGGTGATGAAGTCGACGACCAGCGGCGCCACCTGGCGCACCGCTTCCTGCACTGCCGAGACTTGAAGAAGACCCCAGAGTGCCGCGACGTGAGCGAGCGCGACGCCGCCGATCAGCAGCCTCCGTTCGGCCGGCCGCAGTTCGGTGCCGCTGCGGGGCGAGGGAAGGAACGGCGGGTCGGCCGCGTCAGCCAGCGATCGCATAACAACAATGCTAGCGCAAACGAGAACGATTCTCGCTCAGGATTTATCCCATGGCTGATCCGAGGCAGAAGAACGTCCGCGTCCCTCGTACGGTGTCGGCGCTGTTCTTGGATTCCTTGTTCCGGTCCCGCAGCGCCTCTCGTCCCAGCCTTGTTCGCCCGGCGGCCGGATCGCCGAGCTCGCCTATTCCCCTATTCCTCGTCGCGCACCTGCCAGCCCTTGGTCAGTTCCTGCTGGACCGTCGGCGGCACCGGGTCGTAGTGCGAGAGCGCGATCGTGTAGCGGCCCTGCCCGGCGGTGAGTGCGTTCAGCCGGGACTGGTAGTTGGCGAGCTCCGACATCGGCGCACGGCCGCGGATCTGCACGCTGCCCGCGGCCAGGTTGCTCGTGCCGGTGACCATGCCGCGGCGCGACGAGAGGTCGCCGGTGATGTCGCCCATCGCCTGGTCCGGGGCGCCGATCTCGATCGAGACGATCGGCTCGAGCACGATCGGCCGCGCCTTGGCGATCGCGTCGACGAAGGCCTTGCGGCCCGCGGTGACGAAGGCGATCTCCTTGCTGTCGACGCTGTGGTGCTTGCCGTCGTAGACGACCACGCGCACGTCGACCACCGGGTAGCCGGCGATCGCGCCGCCGGCGAGCACCTCGCGCACGCCCTTCTCGACCGCGGGGATGAACTGCCCGGGGATCGTGCCGCCCTTGACCTCGTCGACGAATTCGAAGCCCGCGCCGCGCGGCAGCGGCTCGATGCGCAGGAAGACCTCGCCGAACTGGCCCGCGCCGCCGCTCTGCTTCTTGTGTCGGTGGTGCCCTTCCGCCGCGACGGTGATGGTCTCGCGGTAGGCGATGCGCGGCGGCTTGGTGTCGACCTCGAACTTGTAGGTCTCGCGCAGGCGGTCGAGCAGCACGCGCAGGTGCAGCTCGCCCAGGCCGTAGATGATCGTCTCGTTGGTGCTCGCGACGTGGTCGAGCTTGAGGCAGGGGTCCTCCTGCACGAGCTTGCCGAGGATCTCCGACATCCGCTGCTCGTCGCCGCGGCGCTTGGGCGTGATCGCCAGACCGTACACCGGCACCGGGAAGTCCAGCGGCTTCAGGTGGATGTGGCTGTCCTCGGCCGCGTCGTGCAGCACCGCGTCGTAGTGGATCTCGTCGACCTTGGCGACGGCGACGATGTCGCCCGGAACGGCCTTCGCGACCTCCACGTGGTCCTTGCCGCGCAGCATGAACAGATGTCCGACCTTGAAGGGCTTGCGTCCGTCGCCGATGAAGAGCTGGCTCTCGCGCGTCACCGTCCCCTGGCGCACGCGGAAGACGCCGAGCTTGCCGACGTAGGGGTCGACGGTGACCTTGAACACCTGCGCCAGCACGTGCAGCGCGGGGTCGGGTGTCGCGTGCATCAGCTTGGCGACCTCGCCCTCGTCTTTGAAGAAGTCCGGCGGGTTGCCTTCGCTCGGGTCGGGCAGCAGCTTGACGATGATGTCCAGCAGCTCGGCAACGCCCGCGCCCGTCTTGGCCGAGACGAAGCACACGGGAATCAGGTGCCCCTCGCGCAGCGCCTGCTCGAGGGGTGCGTGCAACTCCGAGGCGTCGATGTCGCCTTCGTTCAGGTAGCGGTCGACGAAGTCGGCGTCGACCTCGACGACCTGTTCGACCAGCGCCTCGTGAGCGTCCTCGACGCTGCCGAAGTCGCTCTCGCCCTCGCGGCTGTAGAAGCAGTCCAGGACCTTGCTCGCGCCGGCTGCCGGCAGGTTCAGCGGCAGGCACTCCTTGCCGAAGGTCTCGCGGATCTGTTCCAGCAGTTCGGCGAGCTTGTCGGGCGCGGCATCGATGCGGTTGACGATGATGAGCCGGTCGAGCTGCTGCGCGGCCGCATACTCCATCATGCGCACCGCCATGGGTTCGATGCCGGCGGCGGCGTTGATGACGATGGCCGCAGTCTCCACCGCCTCGAGCGCCGGCAAGCTCTGGCCGAGGAAATCCGTGCCCCCGGGGGTGTCGATCAGGTGGATGCGCGCGCCGTCGTGCTCGAAGTGCACGATCGACGAATTGAGCGACTGCTGCATGCGACGCTCGAGCGGGTCGTGGTCGCTGACCGTGCTGCCGCGCTCGATGCTGCCCATCGCGCCGATGACGCCGGCGTGCTGCAGCAGCGCTTCGGTCAGCAGCGTCTTGCCCGTTGCGGGCGGGCCGACCAGGGCGAGGGTGCGGATCGACTCGGTGCCTGCGCTGGCACCGCTGGCTGGGCTCGGCATGGGCTGCTCTCCTGCAACCCGCCATGCGCCATCTGCGGGCTGGGTCGTTGCTGGACGTGTTCGGGCTCGCACGGGCGCCGGATCAGCGTACGCTTTTCGGCGCGCGCCGACAACCGCGTCAGCCATGGGGTCCGCGCGTTCGGAGCCGCCTTTTTCGGGTCACAATCGCAAATGCGAATCGCTTTCACATAGGTCGCCCGATGTCCGTCCCGGATCGACGCTCATCCATGCCCCGGCTGCGCAGCAGCCTCGTCTCGGCACACCGCGCGCAGAGGCGCGCCCTCGTCCTGGGCAGCGCCGCTGCGCTGGCCTTGCCGCTGACCGTCCGCGCGGCGGCGCGCAAGCGGCTCGTGGTCGCCGGGCCGCTGGCCTCGATCTCCTACCCGCTGATGAACATGGTCGATCGCGGCGAGCTTGCCGATCTCGCCGAACAGGTCGAATTCGTCTCCTGGAAGGACCCGGACCAGCTGCGGCTGCTCGCGATCGAGGGCAAGGCCGACTTCGTCGCGATGCCGACCAACGTCGCGGCCAACCTCTACAACCGCGGCGTCAAGCTGGCGCTGCTCAACGTGATGACCTGGGGCGTGCTCTGGGTGATCTCGCGCAAGCCCGGGCCGATGACGCTCGCCGACCTCAAGGGTCAGGAACTGCTCGTGCCCTTCCGCGGCGACATGCCCGACATCGTGCTGCAGCTGCTGGCGGCGCGCGAGGGGATGGACCTGCGCAACGAGGTCAAGCTGCGCTACGTCGGCTCGCCGCTGGACGCGATGCAGATGCTGCTGATGCGGCAGGCCGATCACGCGCTGCTGGCCGAGCCCGCGGCGGCGCTGGCGCTGCGCAAGACCAAGTCGTTCCCGCTCTCGACCGTGGCCCCCGAACTGCACCGCGCGATCGACATCCAGGCCGAATGGGGGCGCGTGCTCAAGCGCGCGCCGCAGATGCCCCAGGCCGGGCTCTGCGTGCTCGGGCCGGCGCTGCAGGACGAGCCGCTGCGCGGGCGCATCCAGCAGGCCTGTGCCAAGGCACTCGCCGATTGCGAGGCCGCGCCCGACGCCTGTGCCACCGACGTCGTGCGCCATGTGCCTCAGCTGGTCGCACCGGCGGTCGCCGATTCGATCCGCATCGACAACGCACACTTCGAGACCGCCAAGGCCGCGCGCTCCGAAATCGAGTTCTTCTTCCAGCAACTCCTGGAGCGCCAGCCGCGTCTGATCGGCGGCGCGCTGCCGGGCGACGCTTTCTACGGCGGCTAGATACGGCGGCTAGACCTTGCAGCTCGTTCCGACCCAGACCACGCGCAGCAGCGAGCTCGCGGTGCAGCCGCGGCAGCGCTGGTACGCCGCGGTTGCGACCTACGTCTGGAGCGGCTGGGGTGCGGTGGCGAGCCTGCTCGCTGCGCTCGCGGTCTGGGAGTGGGCGGCCTCGCGCCTGGGCCCGCTGGCGCTGCCCGACCCGCTGGCAGCGCTGCAGTCGCTGCGCGAGCTGATGGCAGAGGGCAGCCTCTGGCCGGACCTGGCGGCAACCGCGCGCCGTGCGCTGATCGGGCTCGTGCTCTCGATCGTGACCGGCACGCTGGCCGGCGTCGTCGCCGGGCTCTCGGCGACCGCGTCGATGGCGGCACGTCCGCTCGTCACCGTCGTCCTCGGCACGCCGCCGATCGCCTGGCTGGTGCTGGCGCTGCTGTGGTTCGGCTCGGGCGACGGCACGCCGGTCTTCACGGTCTTCATCGCGACCGTGCCGATCGTCTTCGTCGCCGCGCTGCAGGGCACGCGCACGCTGGACGTGCAGCTGCGCGACATGGCCAAGGTCTTCGGCCTGCCGTGGCACATGACGCTCGTGCAGGTCTACGGTCCGCATGTCCTGTCCTACGTCTTCCCGGCCTGGATCACGGCGCTTGGCAGCGCCTGGAAGGTCGTCGTGATGGCCGAGCTGCTCGCCAGTCCCGACGGCGTCGGCGCAGCGCTCGCGGTGGCGCGCTCGCAGCTCGACACCGCGGCGGCGCTGGCGTGGACGGGCGCGGTCGTCGGCGTGCTGCTGCTGCTCGAGTACGCGGTGCTCGAGCCGATCAAGCGCGAGTTCGAGCGCTGGCGCGAGCAGCCCGAATGAGACCGCTGGGCAAGAGCGGCCGCGCATGCTGAGGATCACCGGCCTGAGCCACGCCTGGGGCGTCGTCGAGGTGCTGCAGGACATCGACCTCGAGCTGCACGAGGGCGAGCTGCTCGCGCTCGTCGGGCCTTCGGGCTGCGGCAAGACGACGCTGCTGCACCTGGCCGCGGGCTTGCTGCCGGTGCAGTCCGGGCGCGTGGAGCGCGGCGTCGAACGCCCGGCGATGCTCTTCCAGCAACCGCGGCTGCTGCCCTGGCAGCGCACCGACGACAACATCGCGATCGGCCTGCGTGCGCAGGGTGTGGCGCGCCGGCAGGCGCGCGAGCGGGCGCGCGTGCTGGGTCAGGAACTGGGGCTGGACGAGCGGGCGCTCGCCGCCTACCCGCACCAGCTCTCGGGCGGCATGCAGAGCCGTGCGGCGCTCGCGCGCGCGCTCATCCTCGAGCCGGCGCTGCTGCTGCTCGACGAACCCTTCTCGGCGCTGGACATCGGCCTGCGCGCGCAGCTGCACGCGCTGCTGCTCGATCACGTCAAGCGCCGCGGCACCGCGGTGCTGCTGATCACGCACGACCTGATGGAGGCGGTGCGCCTGGCCGACACGGTGCTGGTGATGGCGCCTTCGCCGGGCCGCCTGGTGCATCGGCAGGCGGTGGCCGGCGACCCGCTGCAGCGTGACGACGCGGCGGTGCACCGCGCCGCCGCCGAGCTGCTGGCCGTCCCAGCGCTGCGCCGGGCGTTCGACCTGCCGGCGCCGGAGCCCGCGTGAGGAACGGCGTGGGCGGCGCGGGCGGGGTGAGCCGGGTGGGCGGTGGCAATCCGCTGCGCGCCGAGCACCCGCTCTGGCAGTGTGCGCTGCGGCCCTTCTTTCTCGGTGCACTGGCGGTGGCGATCGCGGTGATGGCGGCCTGGCTGCTCGTGCTGGGGCCCGGGCTTGCGCTGCCGGCGGCGATGCATCCGCGCTGGCATGGCCTGGGCCTGATGGTGGGCATGGGGATCGCCGCGGTCGCCGGCTTCCTCTTCACCGCGGTGCCGGAGTTCACCTCGTCGCCCGAGTTCGAGGAGTCGCTGCTGCGACGCGGCTTCGTGTTCTGGCTGCCCTGCGCGCTGCTGCCCTGGCTGCCCTGGCCCGGGGCCGAAGCCCTTGCGGCACTGGCCGGCGCGGGCTTCCTGGCCTGGCTCTCGGCGCAGATGCTGCCGCGCCTGTGGCAGCAGGACGGGCGGCCGCATCTCGAGCTCACGATCGGCCTGATCGCGCTGCAGGCGGCACTGCTCGGGCTTGCGCAGGCGCTCTGGCGCGGGCAGGCCGTCAGCGCCTGGCTGGATGCGCTGCTGCTGGCGTTCGCGGGGCTGACGATCCTGGCGCTGAGCCGCATCTCGATGCGCATCGTCAACCGGGCGATCGACGCGCGCCGCGATGCAGGCCTGCCGGTGCCCGAGGACCCCTATCTAGCCCGGCCTCCGCGGCGCCGGCTTGCGCTGGCGCTGCTGGCGGCACAGGCGCTGGCCGGGCTGCTGCTGCCGGAAGTGCCGCGCGTGCAGGGATGGCTCGCCTTGTCCAGCGCGGCGGCGCTTGCCGCACTGCTCGGCGACTGGCACGTCGGACGCGCCCTTTTCCGCCGCTGGCCCTTCCTGCTGCACCTGGTCTACCTGTCGCTGTGCGCGGGCTGCGGCCTCTGGGGCCTGGGGCAGCTCGGGCTCGGCGGCGGCTGGGTCAGCGCCGGCCGGCACCTGGTGGCCGTCGGCGGCTTCGGGCTTGCGATCTTCATGGTGATGGCGATCGCCGGGCGCACCCACGTCGGGGTGGCGCTCGACGAACGGCCCTGGCTGCCCGCCGCAGCAACGCTGCTGCTCGCTGCCGCGGCGCTGCGCGTCGCCGCGGCGCTGGGCGGACCGTGGCAGATGCTGCTGGCTGCAGGGCTTGCGTGGATGCTGGGCTTTGCATGGATGGCCGTGCGCAGCCTGCCGCTGTGGTGGTGCCCTCGCGCCGATGGCCTGCGCGGCTGCCAGGAGCCGCTGGACGGCGAGGATTGAACGCGTTCGGTCCGTGTCGGCGGTGGCTTTTGTCGCTACCCTGCGCAGACTCCACGCGGCTTTCGACGACGCCGCAGCGGTGCCTGCTCGGATCGCGAGGGTGGTGGCGGAGGGTGGTGGCGGACGCGAGGCTGTGGCTACACTGCGTGCCATGCCCGAAGTCATCGCCGGCCTCGAGAACCGCTCCGGCGCCTATTTCGCAGGCTCGGATGCGGGCCGGCCCCCGGTGCCGGAGCGCGCATCCGAGCCCGTCGGGTCGAAGGTCCTGCGGCGGCCGCGATGATGCGCGGTCTTGCGCGGGCGGTGGCGCGCCCGGTCGTGCTGCTGGCGGTGCTGCTGTCGGTCGTGGCCGTCGGCGGTGGTGGCCTGCTCTGGCTCGAAGCCGAGCGTGCGCAGCTCAATGCGCGCGCCGAAGCCCTGCTGCGCACGGAACAGCGCGCGGCTCAGCTCGCCGACGCCCTGGCCGGCGAAGTGCAGGCGCTGCTTGGCGGTTTCGACATCGCGCTGCAGCACCTGCGGCGCGAGTGGTATGCCGACCGGCCCGACTTCGACAGCCGTGCCGAGGCCATCGTGAATGCACTGCCGGTCGGGGCGATCGACCACGTCACGGTGGTCGATGCGCGCGGCCGCATGGTCTACAACAGCCTGGGCGCGACGGCGGCCGTCGACATCTCGGACCGGGAGCACTTCCGCATGCAGCGCGACAGCGGTCGCGACCGGCTGCATGTCGGCAAGGCGGTGCGCGCACGCCTGGGCGGCAGTCCCTGGGTGGTGATCGTCAACCGGCCGCTATGGCGAGGCGGACGCTTCGACGGCACGATCAACTTCAACGTCTCGACGGACTTCTTCGCTCGCCACCTGGCCGCCCTGCAGCTTGGCGATCAGGACATCGTCGCGCTGCTGCATGGCGACGGCTCGTTCATCGCGCGCAGCCGTGACAACGAGCGCGCGATGAGCTTCGCGGTGCCGTCGGAGCGGCCCTACCTGCACGGCCGCGGCGCCGACCGAGGCGTGTATCGCGCGGTCGGCGAAGTCGACAAGGGCCTGCGCATCTTCGCCTGGCACCGGCTTGCCGACCAGCCGCTGGTCGTCACGGTCGGCCTGGACGAGCAGGCGGCGCTGGCGCCGCTGGCCGCCGGCGCCGAGCGCGAACGCCAGATCTTCGGCGCGCTGCTGGCGCTGGTGCTGGCCGCCTGCGCCGCGGTGGCGGTGCTGCTGTGGCAGCTTGCGCGTCAGCAGCGCGAGCTGCGGGCGAGCGAGCACCGCTTCCGCACGCTCGTCGACATTTCTCCCGACGCGATCTTCATCACGCGCAACCGGCGCTTTCACTTCGTCAACCCCTCGACCCTGCGGCTCTTCGGCGCCGAGCGACCGGAGCAATTGCTCGGCCAGGAAGTGATCTCGCGCATCCACCCCGATTCGCGCCCGACGGTCGAGGAGCGGCGCGCCGAGCTTCTGCGCACAGGGCAAGCGCAGCCGCCGCGGGAGGAGACCTATCTGCGTCTGGACGGGAGCAGCGTCGACGTCGAGGTGAGCCTGGCGCTGAACGCCGACGACGGCAGCGGCATGACGCAGGCGATCGTGCGCGACATCACCGAGCGCCGGCGGGCCGCGATGGCCTTGCAGCAGGAGGCCGACGAACTCGAGCGCCGCGTCGAGGAGCGCACCGCGGCGCTGCGCGCCGCACGCGACGAGGCCGAGCGCGCGAACCAGGCCAAGAGCGAATTCCTCTTGCGCATGAGCCACGAGCTGCGCACACCGCTGAACGCGATCCTCGGCTTCGGGCAGCTGCTCGAACTCGAGCTGCGCGAGCCCGCGCCACGTGCGCAGGTGCGGCATATCGTCCAGGCCGGCCGGCATCTGCTCGAGCTGATCAACGACGTGCTCGACCTGGCGCGCATCGAGTCGGGACACCTGACGGTGAGCGTCGAGCCGGTGGCGCTGCAGCCGCTGATCATGGATTGCCTCGACCTCGTGCGCCCGCAGGCCGCGGCGCGCAGGCTCTCGATCTCGGCGCCGCCCAATGGCACCGGCCAGCGCGCGCTGGCCGATCGCACGCGGCTCAAGCAGGTGCTGCTGAACCTGCTCTCCAACGCCGTCAAGTACAACCGCGAAGGTGGGCGCCTGGACGTGCAGGTGCTCGATGAAGGGACGCACTGGCGGCTGTGCGTCGACGACGGCGGCACCGGGCTCGACGCCGCGCAGCGTGCGCGGCTGTTCGTCCCGTTCGAGCGTCTGGACGCCGATCGCAATGCGATCGAAGGCACCGGCATCGGGCTTGCGCTCTCGCGCCGGCTGGTCGAGCTGATGCACGGCGAGATCGGAGTCGAGAGCGAGCCCGGCAAGGGCAGCCGCTTCTGGGTGCGGCTGCCCAAGGCGGAGCGGATGCCGCGGGAGCAGGACGAGACCGATGCCTCGATCGCCGATGAGTCCGGGCCGCCGCCGCCCGGCGCCTTGCCGGCGCTCGTGGTGCTGTGCATCGAGGACAACCCGGTCAACCTGCAGGTGCTGCAGCACATGGTCGCGCTGCGCCCGCACTGGAAGCTGCTGGGTGCAACGACGCCCTCGCGCGGGCTCGAGCTGGCGCGCAGCTGGCAGCCCAGGCTGATCCTGCTGGACATCAACCTGCCCGAGATGGACGGCTGGTCGGTGATGCAGGCCTTGCGCGAGGATCCGGCCACGCGCGAGATCCCGGTTGTCGCGGTGAGCGCGCACACGCAGCCTGCAGATCTGGCGCGCGGGCGCGCCGCGGGCTTCGCCGACTACCTGACGAAGCCGGTCGCGCTGTCCCGGCTGCTCGCGATCCTCGATCGTCACTCCGAGTGATCGCGGCCTGATCGCGGCCTGATCGCGGCGGCGCGCGCACGCCTATTCGTGCCGCAGCGCCTCGATCGGATCGAGCCGCGCGGCGCGGCGCGCCGGCATGAAGCCGAAGACGATGCCGATCACCGCGGAGAAGACGAAGGCGAGCACGTTGATGGCCGGCATGAACTCGAAGGGCAGGTTCAGCACGGCCGAGAGACCGATCGATGCGGCCAGCGCCAGCAGCAACCCGATCAGGCCGCCCAGGGCCGCGAGCACCACCGCCTCGACGAGGAACTGGGCGAGCACCTCGCGCTCGAAGGCGCCCACCGCCAGCCGCAGGCCGATCTCGCGCGTGCGCTCGGTGACGCTGACCAGCATGATGTTCATGATGCCGATGCCGCCGACGAGCAGGCTCACCGCCGCGACGGCCCCGAGCAGGCTCGTCATCAGCTCGGTCGTCCCGGAGAGCGTCTGCGCGATCTGCTGCGTGTCCAGGACGTTGAAGTTGTCGGCCTCGGCCGGGCTCAGCTTGCGCCGCTCGCGCAGCAGCTGCGTCAGGCTCTTCATCACGCGCTGCGTGTCGCTGCCGGGCTGCAGCGACACGAGGATCGTGTTCACGCGCGTGCTGCCGGTGACGCGCCGCTGGGCGGTCGCGGTGGGCATGACGATGATGTCGTCCTGGTCCATGCCGAAGCCGCCCTGGCCCTTGGCCTGCAGCACGCCGACGACGGTGCAGCCGAAGCGCCGGATGCGCACCGAGCGCCCGAGCGGGTCCTCGCTGCCGAAGAGCTCGCGCTGCACGGTCGCGCCGATCACGCAGACCGCGGCGCCCGCTGCCTCCTCCTGCGGCTCGAAGCTGCGGCCGGCCGCGAGCTTCCAGTTGCCGACGGTGAAGTAGTCGTTGCTGCTGCCGGTGATCGTCGTCGCCCAGTTGCGGTTGTCGACGACGACGGTGGCCGCCGAGCGCACCTCGGGCGCTGCGGCGGCGACGCCGCCGATCTGCGTGGCCACCGCCTGCACGTCGGCGAGCTTGAAGGCCGGTGCGCCGACGCCGCCGGCACCGGGCCCGAGCCGCTGCCCGGGGCGCACCATCAGCAGGTTGCTGCCCAGGCTCGCGATCTGTGCCTGCACCGCGCGCGTGGCGCCGTTGCCCACGGTCACCATCGTCACGACCGCGGCGACGCCGATGACCACGCCCAGCGTCGTCAGCATCGAGCGCAACAGGTTGCGTCGGATCGCGCGCAGCGCGAGCCAGATCGTGTTGAGACCGATCACGCCGCGGCCTCGTTCGGGACCGCCGGTGCGACCGGCTGCTGCCGTTCGTCGCGCTCGACCAGGCCGTCCTTGAAATGCACGACGCGGCTGGCGTAGGCGGCCATGTCGGGCTCGTGCGTGACCATCAGCACGGTGATGCGGTGCTCGCGCTGGAAGCCGGCGAGCAGTTCCATGATCTCGCGGCTGCGCGTGCTGTCGAGGTTGCCGGTGGGCTCGTCGGCGAGCAACAGGCGCGGATGGCTGACGATCGCACGCGCGATCGCGACGCGCTGCTGCTGGCCGCCGGAGAGCTCGGCCGGGGTGTGGTGCTCCCAGCCGGTGAGGCCCACCTGCGCCAGCGCCGCCTGCGCCGCCGCGTGCCGCTCGCGCCGGGCAAGGCCCCGGTAGAGCAGCGGCAGCTCGACGTTCTCCTGCGCCGAGGTGCGCGCCAGCAGATGAAAGCCCTGGAAGACGAAGCCCAGGTGGTGGCGCCGCATCAGCGCGCGCTGGTCGCGCGTGAGCGTGTGCACCGGTATGCCCTGGTAGTGATAGCTGCCGCTGCTGGGCGTGTCCAGGCAGCCGATCAGGTTCATCACCGTCGACTTGCCGCAACCGCTAGGCCCCATGATCGCGACGAACTCGCCGGCCTGCACGTCCAGATCGACCCCGCGCAGCGCCTGGAAGGCCGCCGGTCCGCTGCCGTAGGTCTTGGTGATGCCGCGCAGGCGGATGAGCGGCTGCTCGGGCGGATTCGCCATCGCCTCGCCTGGCCTCATTTCGCCGCCGCGGCCTGATCGACGATCACCGCGAGCCCTTCGGCGAGGCCTTCGCCGCGGACCTCGGTGCGGCGTCCGTCGGTGAGGCCGCGCTGCACCTTCAGCGCCACCGGCTTGCCCTCGCGCAGCAGCCACAGCGTGCCTTCGTCGCCACCGGCCTTCGCGCCGTCGCCGGCGCCGCTGCGCCGGGTCGGCATGCGCGGCGGGCGCGGGATCAGCTTGGAGACGAAGCTGCCGTCGCCGGAGGGTGTGGCGCCCGCGGTCGCCGCCGCAGCGTCCACCGGCGTGAAGCGCAGCGCGCTGTTCGGAACCAGCAGCACGCCGTCGCGCTCGACCGTCGCGATGACGGCGTTGGCCGTCATCCCCGGGCGCAGCGAAAGGTCGCCGTTGTCGACGTCGAGCTGCGTCGTGTAGGTGACGACGTTGTCGGTCGTCGTCGAGCCATAGGCCACGCGTGTCACCGTGGCCGGGTATTCGCGTCCCGGCTGCGCGGCGACGGTGAAGTGTGCGCGCTGGCCGACCCGGAGCTGGGCGACGTCGGCCTCGTCGACGTTCACCGAGAGCTTCATCGAGCGCAGGTCCTCGGCCAGCGTGAAGAGCGTGACCGCCTGCAGCGAGGCCGCGACCGCGTTGCCCGGCTCCACATTGCGCGCGAGCACGACGCCGTCGATCGGCGAGCGGATCGAGGACTTGGCCAGGTTCGTCTGGCTGGTCGACAGCGCGGCGCCGGCCTGCGCGACGTTGGCCTCGGCGACACCCAGGTCGGCACTCGCGCGCGCAGCCGCCGCGCGCGCGCTGTCGAGATCGGTGGCTGCGGGCAGCCGTCCGCCGGACAGCCGCGCCGCCTCCTCCAGGCGCGCCAGGCGGGCACGCGTCTCCTGCTGCGTTGCCGCCGCCTGCTCGCGCCGGGCGCGCGCGGCCTGCAGCTCGGCGCGCGCGCTGCTGACGGCGTCGCCGAGCTTGGCGCGATCGAGCTCGACCAGCAGCTGTCCCTTCTTCACCGCGTCGTTGACGTCGACGAGCACGCGCGCCACGGTTCCGGAGAGCTCGCTGCCCACCGCGACCGAGCGCGTCGGCTGCAGTGTGCCGGTGGCGTTGACGGTGACCGCCAGGCGCCCGCGCGCCACCGGCTGCGTGAGGTACTGCGGCGCCGCCTGCTTCGTCGCCTGGCGTTGCCAGAACCAGATGCCGGCGCCGATCGCCAGCAGCAGGAGCAGCGCGAGCAGCGTCGACGCGCGCCGCCACCAGGGGCGCGTGGCGTGCGCGAGCAGATCCTGGAGCTCGGGGGGCGCCGCGGTGTTGGAGGATGGGGCGGATGGGTCGCTCACGGGCGCGGGCTCCTCGCGTCGGGATCGGGGTCGTGCCAGCCGCCGCCCAGCGCCTTGTAGAGGCGGATGTGGCTGCTGGCGAGATCGGTGCGGGCGGTGGCGAGCGCATCGGCGGCGCTCAGTGCGCTGCGCTCGGCGTCGAGCAGGTTGAGGAAGTCGCTGAGTCCGGCCTCATGTCCGATGCGGGCCAGGCGCAGCGCTTCCCCGGCAGTGACGCTGGCGCGCTGCAGCGTGGCTTCGCGCTCGCGCGCGGTGGCCAGCGCCGAGAGCGCATCCTCGACATCGCGGCTGGCCGCCAGCACCGCGGCCTGCCAGTCGATGCGGGCCGCGTCGAGCGCGGTCTGCTGCGCCTCGACGCGTGCCTTCCCGGCGCCGCCGTCGAGCAGCGGCCAGTTGATCGCGGCGGTCAGGCCGGCGACCAGTGCGCCGCTGCCGCCGAGCGCCGAGAGGGTCGCCGCCTGCAGCCCCAGGTTTCCGCTGATGCGCAGGCTCGGCCGGCGTTCGGCCTCGCGCAGCGAGAGCGTCGCCAGCTGCGACTCGATGCGGTGCTCCGCGGCCTGCAGGTCGGGCCGCCGCTGCAGCAGCGCGGCTGGTTGCGGCAGTGCCGGCAGCGCCGGGGCGCGCGCGACGGCATCGGCCGCCCGCGCGCGGGCTGCGGCCAGCCAGGGAGGCGTCTCCGAGGCGTTGGTTCCGGTCAGCACCGCCAGCGCGTGCAGCGCCTGCGTCTGGGCGTGCTGCAGCGCAGCCAGCCGCGCCTGCAGCTGCAGCACGGCGCTGCCCGCCTGCTCGACCTCGAGCCCGCCGGCAAGGCCTGAACGCTCGCGCAGCTCGACCAGCGCGCGGGTCTGCTGCTGGCTCGCGAGGCTGGTTTCGGCGGCGGCCTGCTGCGCGCGCGCACCCTGCCACTGCAGATAGGCCAGACCCGTCTCGGCCGCGATCGCCAGGCGCGTGGCCTGCAACATCGCGGCGGCGTCCTCGACGTCGGCATCGGCCGCCGTCAGCGCAGCGGCATGGGCGCCGAAGAGATCGGCCTCCCAGCTCGCATCGAGGCCCACGCGCAGGCTGTCGCCGCTGCGTCCGCCGCTGCGGCTGCGTCCGGCGCCGGCACCCAGTCCGATCTGTGGCTCCTGCGTCGCCGCGGTGAGCTCGCGCAGTGCGCGGGCGCGCGCGAGCTTGCTGCGTGCCGAGGCCAGGTCGAGGTTGTGCGCCAGCGCTTGGTCGATCAGCGTCGGCAGCAGCGGGTCGTCGAAACCCTGCCACCAGTCGCGCGTCGCCGCCGGGTCGGCGGCGGTCAGGTGCGACACGGCTCCCGCCCCCGCCCATTGCGCGGGCAGGGTCGTCGCCGCCGGTGTGGGCGAACTTGTGGTGCCCGGACCCGAAACGGGTCCGAGGGCGGCGCAGCCGGCCAGGAGCACGGCCAGGAGCGCGGCCAGGGCGAGCGTGCCGCCGGCCAGCGGCAAAGACGCGGTTCGATGCATTTCGGCCCCGTTTGTACCGGCAGCGGGTGCTCGTGATATGGCTGCTTTGTAAAGAAGCTGCAGCCTCGGGCCGTTGCCGGCTGCGGCTCCGCGCGTGCGGCGCGGGTGCTTCTGCGGTGATGGGCGAGGATGCACGGCGTGGATGGGCCCGCTACAGGAAGCGCTCGAGCAGGCGTTTCGAGTGCCGGTCGAGCGCGGCGAAATCGCGCACGCGAAAGTGCAGGCCGTGGCGGTCGGTGATCAGCAGGCCGCCCCCGCCCAGGCGGCGGATGTCTTCCTCGCCCCGGAGCACGAGTTCGGTAGCGCCGCGGTCCGTGTCGACCTGCCAGGTGCTGGGCGTGGCGAAGCTGCTCACCGCGCGCAGGCGGCGGATCTCGGGCACGAACTCGCGGCGGGCGAGTTCCTCCTCGATCAACGCACGCTGTGGCGGCGGCAAGGCTTGCAGCGCGTCGAGCCAGGCGAGTTCGCGGCCGCGCGCGTCCACCAGCGACACACCGTCGTCCGGCGCGGTGAGCGGGAAGGCGCGCACCGGCAGCACGCCGATGTGCACCTGGCCCTCGGCGTCGGTGAGCACGAGACGCCCGAAGTCGTCGCGGTGCAGCGCAAGCGTCATGGCTGCCGCCCCGACTGCACCGCCGCGTGCGCGTGGCCCTCGGCCTCGAGCCGGGCGCCGATCAGGGCGGCGCCGCCCTCGGCGTCCGAGTCGGCGGCGTCCACGCGGCGTGCCTGCGCCTCGTAGAGCCGCCAGTAGGCGCCGCGGCGCGCCATCAGCTCGTCGTGCGGGCCGAGCTCGACGATGCGCCCGGCATCCATCACGACCAGCCGGTCGGCGCGGCGCAGCGTCGAGAGCCGGTGCGCGATCGCGATCGTCGTGCGCCCGCGCACCAGGTTGTCCAGCGCCTTCTGGATCTCCTTCTCGGTCTCGGTGTCGACGGCCGAGGTCGCTTCGTCGAGGATCAGGATGCGCGGGTCGATCAGCAGCGCGCGGGCGATCGAGATGCGCTGGCGCTCGCCGCCGGACAGGCCCTGGCCGCGCTCGCCGACGAGCGAGTCGTAGCCCTGCGGCAGGCGCAGGATGAACTCGTGCGCGTGCGCTGCGCGTGCCGCGGCGACGATCTCCGCGCGCGTGGCCTCGGGCTTCCCGTAGGCGATGTTCTGCGCCACGGTGCCGAAGAAGAGGAAAGGCTCCTGCAGCACGAGGCCGATGTGGCGCCGGTAGTCGGCCACGCGCAGGCGCCGCAGGTCGATGCCGTCGACGAGGATGGCGCCGTCGCTGGCGTCGTAGAAGCGGCAGATCAGGTTGGCCAGCGTGCTCTTGCCCGAGCCGCTGTGGCCGACGAGGCCGATCATCTCGCCGGGCGCGATCGAGAGGTCCAGGCCGCGGATCACGCTGCGGCTGCCGTAGCGGAAGGCCACGCTGCGCAGCTCGATCGCGCCCTTCAGGCGCTCGATCGCCTCCGGCTGCGCGGGCTCCGGCACGTTGCTGTGGTGGTCGAGGATGTCGAAGATGCGCTTGGCGCCGGCCGCGGCCTTCTGCGTCACGCTGACGATGCGGCTCATCGAATCGAGCCGCGTGTAGAAGCGGCCGATGTAGGCAATGAAGGCGGTGAGTACGCCGACGGTCACGCGGCCGCGGCTGACCTGCCAGATGCCGAAGGCCCAGACGACCAGCAGGCCGACGTCGGTGAGCAGCGACACCGTCGGCGTGAACAGGCTCCAGGTCTTGTTGAGCCGGTCGTTGACCGCGAGGTTCTGCCGGTTCGCCTCGCGGAAGCGCGCCGCCTCGCGTGCCTCCTGCGCGAAGGCCTTGACGACGCGGATGCCCGGGATGGTGTCGGCCAGCACGTTGGTGACGTCGGCCCAGACGCGGTCGATCTTCTCGAAGCCGGTGCGCAGCCGGTCGCGCACGAGGTGGATCATCCACGCGATGAAAGGCAGCGGCAGCAGCGTGACGAGCGCCAGCGACGGGTCGATCGAGAAGAGGATCGCCGCGGTCATCACGAACATCAGCACGTCGGTGGCGAAGTCCAGCGCGTGCAGCGAGAGGAAGACCGAGATGCGGTCGGTCTCCGAGCCGATGCGCGCCATCAGGTCGCCGGTGCGCTTGCTGCCGAAGTAATCCAGGCTCAGGCCCAGCAGGTGCTCGAAGGCGCTCGTGCGCAGGTCGGCGGCGATGCGCTCGGACACCAGGGCCAGGAGCCAGGTGCGCGCCCAGCCCAGGCCCCAGGCCAGCAGCGCCGAGCCGAGCAGCCCGGTCAGCAGCAGCGCGACGTAGCCGGGGTCGATGCGCTGCCCGCCCTGGAAGGGGATCAGCACCTCGTCCATCAGCGGGATCGTCAGATAGGGCGGAACGAGCGTGGCCGCGGTTGCCGCAAGCGTGAGCACGAAGCCGAGCGCGAGCTGGCGCCGGTACGGGCGCGCGAAGCGGGAGAGGCGCAGCAGCACCCAGGTCGACGGCGGCCCTTCCGGTTCCTGCGTCGCGGGCTCGTCCTCGGGCGGATCGCCCGGTTCGGCCGCCGCATCCGATGCCTCGAGCTCGGCCGGGCGTCCGGCCCGCCGCGCCTGCTGGCGCTCGAAGGCGGCCAGCAGCTTCTGCACCTGCGGGTCCGCGCCGAGCGTGAAGCGCCACTCTGCCAGGCGCTGCCTCGCGTCGCAGAGCTCGAGCGTGCCGACCCCGCCGTGGTCGCTGTGCGCAAGCCGCAGTTCCGGCGCGAGCTCCCAGGCGCGCCAGCCCGAGCCCCCGGAGCGGGCCCAGAGCCGGCGGTCGGTCAGCACCAGCTCGCCCTGCGTGAAAATGAGCGCCTCGTCGAGGTCAACCGCCGCCAAAGCCAGCACGTTTTCGCCGCCAGCGAGCTTCGCATCCAGTTCCGCGGGGATGGGCTGCCGGGCACCCACGAGTGCGGTGGCCGCGTCGATGTCGGAATTGGACATGTGGATCGAGGTCGGCCGCCCCACCGGGCGGCGCGATTGTGTCTCAAGCCTCATTTCCCGACTGTCATCGTCCCAGGGCGCCCCACATGGACCAGATTCACAGGGATCGGATACCCGACATCCGGCTGCTGCGCGTCACCTATCTGCGCGGCCCGAACCTCTGGACCTATCGCTCGGCACTCGAGACCTGGCTGGACCTCGGGGTGCTCGAGGACCTGCCGTCCAACCAGCTGCCCGGACTGACCGAGCGCCTCTGCGCCTGGCTGCCGGCGCTGGCCGAGCACCACTGCGGCGTCGGCGAGCGCGGCGGCTTCCTGCAGCGGCTGCAGGAAGGCACCTGGTGCGGCCACGTGCTCGAGCACGTGGTGATCGAGCTGCTGAACCTCGCCGGCATGCCCACGGGCTTTGGCCAGACGCGCAGCACGAGCCGGCGCGGCGTCTACCGCATGGTCTTTCGCGCCCGCGACGAGCAGGTGGCGCGCACCGCGCTCGCGCAGGGTCACCGGCTGCTGATGAGCGCGATCAACGACGAGCCCTTCGACGTATCGGCTGCGGTAGCGGCGGTGCGCGAGAAGCTCGACCGCTGCTACCTGGGGCCCAGCACCGCGGCGATCGTCGCCGCGGCGTCGGAGCGGCGCATCCCGCACATCCGGCTCAACGACGGCAACCTGGTGCAGCTGGGCCACGGCAAGCGCCAGCGCCGGATCTGGACGGCCGAGACCGAGCTCACGAGCGCGATCGCCGAGGGCATCGCCGGGGACAAGGACCTGACGCGCCGGCTGCTCGCCGCGGTCGGCGTGCCGGTGCCCGAGGGCCAGGTCGTCGACAGCGCGGCGGCGGCCTGGGACGCGGCGCAGGAGATCGGCCTGCCGGTGGTCGTCAAGCCGCGCGACGGCAACCACGGGCGCGGCGTGACGCTGGATCTGTCGACGCAGTCCGAGGTCGAGGCCGCCTGGGCGCTGGCGCGGCAACACGGCAGTGAGGTCATGGTCGAGCGCTGCGTGCGCGGCGACGAGCACCGGCTGCTCGTCGTCGGCGGCGAGGTCGTGGCCGCGGCGCGCGGCGAGGCTGCATGGGTCAGCGGCGACGGGCGCAGCACGGTGCGCGAGCTGATCGACGCGCAGCTCAACAGCGATCCGCGCCGCGGCGTCTCCGAGGATCACCCGCTCAACCGCATCGTGATCGAGGAGGACGAGGTCGTGCGCGCCGACCTGCAGCGTCAGGGCCTGGACGCCGACAGCGTCCCGGCCGCCGGGCGGCGCGTGCTCGTGCAGCGCAACGGCAACGTCGCGATCGACTGCACCGACGAGGTCCATCCCGAGGTCGCGCATCTGGTGTCGCTGGCCGCGCGCGTCGTCGGCCTGGACATCGCCGGCATCGACCTCGTCGCCGAGGACATCGGCCGGTCCCTGCACGAGCAGGGCGGCGCGCTGATCGAGGTCAACGCCGGCCCGGGCCTCCTGATGCACCTGCGGCCGGCCGAAGGCAAGCCGCGGCCGGTCGGCCAGGCGATCGTCGATCACCTCTTCCCCGACGAAGACGACGACGCGCGCATCCCGATCGTCGGCGTCGCCGGCACGCGCGACACCGCGCGCCTCGCGCGCCTCGTCGCGTGGATCATGCAGCTGAGCGGTCGCCACGTCGGCCTGGCCTGCCGCGACGGGCTCTTCCTCGACCGTCGGCAGGTCGATTCGGGGGACTGCACCGACTGGGACGCGGGCCAGCGGCTGCTGGTCAATCGCACGGTCGACGCCGCGGTGTTCGAGAACGACGCGGCGGCGATCCTGCGCGACGGCCTGCCCTACGACCGCTGCCAGGTCGGTGTCGTCACCGACCTGGGTGGCGTCGAGGCGCTGGCGACGGACGACGTCCACGACGTCGACCAGCTGCTGAAGGTGCTGCGCACCCAGGTCGACGTCGTGCTGCCGGACGGCGCGGCGGTGCTCAACGCCGCCGACCCGCGGATCGCAGGCCTGGCCTCGCTGTGCGACGGCGGCGTGCTGCTCTACGCCGCCGATGCCGGCAACGCAGAGGTCGCGCGTCACCTCGAAGGCGGCGGGCGCGCGGTGCTGCCCGCGGAGGACGGCTGCCTGCTCTGCGAAGGCGCAAGCCGCAACCTGCTGCCGCGCCTGCGGCCGCTGGCCGAAGGCAGCGAGCCGCTGCCCGCCGAGACCCTGCTTGCCGCGGTGGCCGCGGCCTGGGCGCTGGGGGTGGACCCCGACCTGATCGCCGCAGGCGTGCAGACCTTCGCACCGGCTGGCGCGCCCGCAGCGTCTGGGACCGTGCTCTGGAGCGCACCGATGCCTGCCGACGACCGGAAGAACGACTGATGGAACTGATCCGCATCCGCGCCCTGCGCGGGCCGAACCTCTGGAGCCGGGAAACCGCGATCGAGGCCGTCGTGCGCTGCGAGCCCATCGAGCTCGACATCGCCGACCTGCCCGGCTTCGAGAGCCGCCTGCGCGCGCTCTACCCGGGTATCGGCGAGCGCTGGCCGCTCGAGACCGAGCGGCTGAACCTGGCGCAGGTGCTGCAGGTCGCGGCGCTGTCGCTGCAGATCCACGCCGGCTGCCCGATCAGCTACAGCCGCACCGCGGTCACCGTCGAACCCGGCGTGTTCCAGGTCATCGTCGAGTACAGCGAGGAGCAGGTCGGGCGGCTCGCGCTCGAGCAGGCGCAGGCCCTGCTCGAAGCCGCGGTGGCCGGTGGCAGCTTCGACGCGGCCGCGGTGATCGCACGGCTGCGCGAGCTCGACGAGGATCTTCGCCTCGGGCCCTCGACCGGCGCCATCGTCGACGCGGCGCTCGAGCGCGGCATCCCCTACCGGCGGCTGACCGAAGGCAGCCTCGTGCAGTTCGGCTGGGGCGCGAAGCAGCGCCGCATCCAGGCCGCCGAGGTCGACACCACCAGCGCGATCGCCGAATCGATCGCGCAGGACAAGGACCTGACCAAGGCGCTGCTGCGCGCGGCCGGGGTGCCGGTGCCCTTCGGCCGCCCCGTGCAAGACGCGGGCGACGCCTGGGCGGCGGCGCAGCGCATCGGAGTGCCGGTGGTCGTCAAGCCGCAGCACGGCAACCAGGGCAAGGGGGTCACCGTCAACGTGCAGACGCGCGAGCAGGTCGAGGCCGCTTATCGCGCCGCGGCCGAGTACGGCGAGGTGATGGTCGAGAAGTACCTGAGCGGGGGCGACTACCGCCTGCTCGTCGTCGGCGGGAAGCTGGTCGCGGCGGCGCGTCGCGACCCGCCGCTGGTGATCGGCGACGGTGAGGCCACGGTGCGCGAGCTGGTCGAGCGCGTCAACGCCGACCCGCGCCGCGGCGACGGCCACGCGACACCGCTCACGCGCATCCGCATCGACGAGATCGCGATCGAGCGCCTGCGCGCGCAGGGCCTGACGCCGGACTCGGTGCCGGAAGTCGGGCAGAGCGTGCTGCTGCGCAACAACGCCAACCTGAGCACCGGCGGCATCGCCACCGACGTCGCCGACGACGTGCACCGCGACGTCGCCGCGCGCGCGGTGGCCGCGGCGCAGATGGTCGGCCTGCACATCTGCGGCGTCGACGTCGTCTGCGAGACCGTGATGCGTCCGCTCGAGGACCAGGGCGGCGGCATCGTCGAGGTCAATGCCGCGCCCGGGCTGCGCATGCACATCGCCCCGTCCTACGGCAAGGCGCGGCGCGTCGGCGAGGCGATCATCGAGCACCTGTTCGGCCACACCGGCGACGGCCGGGTGCCGACGGTGGCCGTCACCGGAACCAACGGCAAGACCACGGTGACCCGGCTCATCGCCCACCTGCTGGCCACGAGCGGCCTGCGCGTGGGCATGACCAACACCGACGGCGCCTGGGTCGAGGGGCGCGCGATCGACAGCGGCGACTGCAGCGGGCCGCGCAGCGCGCGCAAGGTGCTCGCGCACCCCGACGTCGACGCCGCGGTGTTCGAGACCGCGCGCGGCGGCATCCTGCGCGAGGGGCTGGGCTTCGACCGCTGCTCGGTCGCGGTGGTCACGAACATCGGCGAGGGCGACCACCTCGGCCTGAACTACATCACCACGGTCGAGGACCTGATGGTCTTGAAGCGCGTGATCGTGCGCAACGTCGCCCCCGACGGCTTCGCGGTGCTCAACGCCGCTGATCCGCAAGTGGCAGCGATGGCCGTCGCCTGCCCGGGCACGGTCTGCTACTTCGCCGCCGACCGCCATCACCCGGTGATGGCCGCGCACCGTGCGCAGGGGCGACGCGTCGTCTACGCCGACGGCCCGTGCATCGTCGCCGCCGAGGGCTCCTGGCGCGAGCGGCTGCCGCTGGCCCAGGTGCCGCTGACGCGCGGCGGCACGATCGGCTTCCAGGTCGAGAACGCGATGGCCGCGGTGGCCGCCGCCTGGTGCCTGGGGCTGGACTGGGACGCGATCCGCCGCGGCCTCGAGAGCTTCGACAGCGATGCCGAGACCACGCCCGGCCGATTCAACGTGATGGACTACCGCGGCGCGACGCTGATCGCCGACTACGGCCACAACCCGGACGCGATGCGTGCGCTCGTGCAGGCCGTGCTGGCGCTGCCGGCGCGGCGGCGCTCGGTCGTGATCAGCGGTGCCGGCGACCGCCGCGACCAGGACCTGCGCGAGCAGACCGTGATCCTGGGCTCGGCCTTCGACGAGGTCATCCTCTACCAGGACGCCGCGCAGCGCGGCCGTGCCGATGGCGAGGTGATCGCGCTGCTGCGCGAAGGCCTGCACGGCGCGACACGCACGCGCGAGATCCTCGAGATCCACGGCGAATTCGCCGCGATCGACATCGCGCTGCAGCGCCTGCAGAGCGGCGACCTCTGCCTCGTGCTGGTCGACCAGGTACAGGAAGCGCTGGCGCACCTGGCGCGGCGCATCGAGGAGGCCGGGGCGCGAGCAGAGGCAAGCTGACTGGGTTAGCGAAGTAATCGGCCCGCCCGCGCCGCAAATCGCCCCGAAGAAACTCCCCGCGGCGGCGTTGTGGCAAGGTGGAGCGCGGCGCCGGGGAAGACCGTTGCAGCACTGGTGCGCACTGC
>Ga0116144_10001333_pt1 | contig 29529 bp, 20 predicted proteins | sample AD_UKC035_MetaG_FD_89746 | JGI IMG/M metagenome (GOLD analysis project Ga0116144, IMG submission 89746) | Active sludge microbial communities of municipal wastewater-treating anaerobic digesters from USA - AD_UKC035_MetaG | ecosystem: Engineered > Bioreactor > Anaerobic > Digestate | place: USA...
AATGATGACCTGTTTTGGCGGGCATATCGATAAATCCGGCAAGCTGACCTGCTGCAATGCCGGACAGGCGTTTCCTTATATGATAAGAGAAGATGGTGGAGTCGAAGCGATAAAACAGATTGGTTATCCACTTGGTGCCGCGCGCAAAAAAACGCTGAAATTTCTCGAAATGCAGCTGCCGGAACGCTGTCGCATCGTCATGTTCAGTGATGGCGTCGTCGAAGCGATGAACGAAGACAACCAGCCGTTCGGCTATGACCGCCTCGAACGTCTGGTTCGAAGGCTTGGCTGGCAGATCAGCAACGAAGAGTTTTTTGCCGCATTATACAGCGAAGTTAAAAAGTTTTCGGGCACTGTGCCCTGGGGAGACGACGTTACAGTCGCGCTTCTCGACTACGACCGCACCAAAATCTGAACATCGATTCAGCTGCTTGCATTGTGCACCGATTTATCCTATAATCGCCTTGCCATGCGAACAATTCATAAAATTTTTGTGTCGTTGAAGTCCGCGGTTATCCTGATTGCCATTCTTACTCTGCTGGCAACATTGGGCACGCTGGTGCCCCAGAATCTCGATGCCGTGGATTATCTGAAAAATTATCCCATAACCGGGCACTGGATACTCTCTCTTGGCTTCGACGACATGTATCGGAGTGCACCATTTCAAACCTGTCTCTGGCTGTTATCGGTGTCTACGCTTGCGTGCATCATGACCCGCTGGAAAAATACCTGGCGCAAGCTGTCGGCCAGAGTTGAAAGAGCGAGCGTCAGGGAAATCAGAGCTTATGAGTCTGGGCATCTGCTTTCTGGCAGGCTGACTGAATCCTGGCAGAGCAGATTTGACCGCGTCAGAACCGACGAAGATGGTGTGCAGATCGCACTCAAGACCTCTGGGCGCTCTTCTTTGCTCGGTGGCATGTTTATTCACATCGGCCTGCTGCTGATACTGGCCGGTGGTCTGATCGGTGTTTATCTCAGCGTTGAGACCGTTATCAGGGGTTCAAAGGGAGACCTCGTACCGGTTCCTCCCCTTGAAGCAGTGCGCGCGGCCCGTGATGCCGACAAGATTGCGCGTATGGCACGCAATATCAGATCTTTCTCAGCAGAAGATCCGCGTTTGAACCCCATGCGGGAGCAGATCGATTCTTTGCACGAAAAATATAAGGCCGGTCTGGCCAGCCCTGCCTTCAAGATCAGATTCAACGAACTGTGGGTCGAAAACTATCGCGCGCAGGATGGCAGTGATGCTGGTGTTAAAAGCTGGAACTCACGTGTAAGTTTCATTGACGGTGATAAAGAGAGCGATTCTACGTTGGTCATGGTCAACCAGCCGGTCAGTTATGGTGACTATACCTTCTACCAGTCGAGCTGGAACCAGTTTTACCGCAAGGTGACCGTGCAGGTCGATTACGTTGGCGATGCCTCAGCCACAGCGATTACAGGCAATGATTCCGCAACTTTTCCGGTGACTCTGGAATTGACTCTGAAGAAGCCGGTAAAGCCGGCCTGGGCTCCTTTCGATCTGGTTCTGGTCGATTTTATGCCGGACTTTCGCATTATCAACGATCGCTTCGTCAGTGTGTCAGATGAGCTTAACAACCCGGCAGCAATGATCGTTGCCTACGATGAAAGCGGTAACGTTGCCGGTCGCGCCTGGGCTTTTCCTGAAGACCGCATGTCGATGGCAGGCCATGTAACCAGTATGCCCTTTCGTTTTACCTTTATCGATGCTGAAGCTGAATATGAGAGTGGCATGCAGATGGCGCACGACCCGGGCAAGCCTGTCGTGTGGCTTGGCTGCCTGATTTTTACGCTCGGCATGATCATGAGTTTTTACGTAACTTACCGCGAACTGTGGCTGCTGGTTTATCCTGACGGCTCCTGCTATATCGCGGTCACCGGCAATCGCCCGGCCAAAACTTTTGCCGAAGACCTGACGCAGCTCGACAGTCAGCTGATCGCCATCGACAAGGAACCAGCCATATCATGAGTGAAATCCCATTGTTTGTCTTTTCGATGATCTGTTATGTTCTCGCTTTTGTCGGTTTCTGCACCCATATCAGCCTTAATCGCGAAAAGTTTTACAGACCATCGCGAGGCGTAGCCTGGGCCGGCGTTCTGGCCGCGCTGGCGGCGCTTGGTCTGCGCTGGTATGATGCCGGGCACCCGCCCCTTTCTAACATGTACGAGTCGCTGGTTACTTTATCTACTCTAATTGCGCTGACCGGCCTGCTTTTTACGGCCAGACAGCCTCTGCCAATGCTGGAAGCCGGCACCTGCGTCATTTCTATTCTCATGTTTGGCGTCGCTTCTTTGTTTTCTTCTCACACCCGACCTTTGATCCCTGCATTGCAGTCTTACTGGCTGCATCTCCATGTTTCTCTGGCTTTTGTTGGCGAGGCTCTGTTCGCAATCGCCTTTATCCTCAGCTATCTCTACTGCTTTCAGAAAATCATGACGGGCTCGGCGAACAGCAGTTCATTTTCGAGCATTCATGAGAAAATCACCTGCTATTTTGTCGTAGTCGGCCTGCCGCTGGCTTTTGTAACCGGCATGGCTGTTCTGGCATCTCATCTTAGCCGCCTGCCGGCGTATGCAGAGCGCTGGTCGGGTCTTGTCTGGGGAGTTATCGTGCCTGCTGTCGTGACCATGCTGCTGCTGATGATACTGACCTGGATGTATCGCGGCGCTGTTCATAAAGGCGTCGAAAAATGGCTGCCAGATGCAGACAGCCTTGATAAGCTGATTTATCGGGCTATCGCTCTTGGTTACCCTCTTTTTACCGTTGGTGGCCTGATTTTTGGTATGGTCTGGGCGAACAAGGCCTGGGGGCGTTACTGGGGCTGGGACCCCAAAGAAACCTGGGCTCTGATCACTTTTCTGGTATATTCAATTTATCTGCATGTCAGGCTGGCGCGCGGCTGGAACGGCACCTGGACCGCATGTCTGTCAATAGCCGGTTTCCTCGTCACCATGTTCACCCTCTTCGGGGTCAATTTCCTGATCAGTGGGCTGCATTCCTACCGCTGAGCTGTCATCGCAGTCTTCCTTCTGCCCTGATTCTGAACATTTCTGCTGCCAGAAAAGCCCGGCAATGAAATCCCAGGCCTCGTCACAGCAAAAATCTTCGCGCCAGACGATTTCTCGAACGAATGATGCATTAAAAGCCGCTTTGAAAGCATCATGCGATGGCAGGCAACCCAGCACGTCATCGGGGTATTCCGCAGTGTCCCAGATTTTTTCCAGAACCAGCGCGGCCGCAGTGTAAAGATCGACCGAAAGAGGCGAACTGTCTGCTTCACAATTGAGCAGCCGGGCGCGCGGGTGCAGAAAAGCCGAGTCACCTGGTTGCAGCACCAGGTTGTTGTCCTGCAGATGCTCGCGAAGAGGCGCTGGCCAGCTCAACATCTCGCTGTCGCTTATTCCATGCTGCAGCTCCAGCAAACGTCTTTTTAACTCTTCACTGCTAATGCCGGTGCCGGCAAGAATGCGCGAGAAAACCTGTTCTGGCGTCAGATGCAACTGAAAAGGCCCGAAACAGAGCCAGAGCCCGGGGCGGTCCTGGGCGTCCCAGAATTTGTAGAGGGCCCGGTTTCCCTTAAAAAAAAGGCGACAGCCGTAAAGACTTTTTTCATTAGAGGCGAGAGCATGTCGGTAGATTAGCTCTGCCGCTGCGCTGTTGTCGACCAGCAGCGTTTCTATGAGCTCATGTCTCTGCTGCCGGTCGAGTGCCGGTTTGACGTGCATGTAGGCGTTGAGCAGGGCGTTGTAGAGTTCCGGGCGCTCCTCGCCGGAAAGCACAGCCAGCCGTCGCAGCCAGCTGAGTATCTGTGGCCGCCGTCCCAGTTTTCCGGCCATGTTTTGAAAGGCCTTGAGCGAGATGGCGATCATGCAGTATTTGTGCTCTGACCATAGATATTCGTATATACCGCGGTGTGAGGGCTGTAACATGCTTTGATATTACCATCGATCGACTGTCTGCTGCCACGTAATTTTGCATTGTGAGCTTAAAAGCAAAAGGCCGGCACCAGGGCCGGCCTTGCAGAAACATTGCAGATTATTCAAATGTCACAAATGTGCGCCACTCGCCATCTTTATAGCGGCTTACCGTGCCACCGACCGTGCCGACCCAGACTGAGTCGCCCTTGACCTTGATCGAATGCACGCTGTTCTGTTCAAGACCCTTGCTGTCACTTACCATTTTCCAGGTTTCACCATCATGAATTGCGATGCCTGAAGGAGTGCCGACCCAGAGGTTGCCGGCGGAGTCGATTGCAAGGTCACGAATTACCGAGTTGGGTAATCCGGTCTTTTCGGTGTAGCGCTTCCAGTCTTTGCCTTCAAGGTCACAGCAGGAAAGTCCGGCATTGGTGCCGATCCAGACCCGACCGTTCTTTTCGTCGATACTGATGCAGGTAATGTAGTCAGAAACCAGACCATCATCGAGCGCCGGACTGGTGCGGGTATTGCGATTGGTCAGACTTCTGGTTTTCGATCCGTCATTGACTGTGACGCCGTCACCGTGTGTGCCGATCCAGAGGGTGTCGTCAAGCACTGCATAGCTGCGTTTGTAGGTGTTGAGAAGTGAATCCTTGCGGAAATATTTGAGCCAGTTCGAATCAGCATGAGCCCTTTGCGGAAACAGCATTATGCTGATCAGGCTCATCAGAATGAAAATGTATAACCAGCGTGAATTGGTCTGTTCCATATTGTCTGCCTCATTGTATTTTATTTGCTGTAATCTATATCGGCATTTCTGCCGGCGAATTTATACCTGACCGTCTATCTGAAGAGAGGGACGTTGAGGGCTACATTGCCGTCGGCGCCCTGCAGTTTTGCCTCGGAAACAATCGGAACCGGCTGTTTTTTAACAGGCTTGTGCTGGTTGAAGGTCGCAGCCGAACTGAAATAATGGTCGAGAGAAGTGTTTTCGCCGGCAGAAAAGGTTGTGTAAGGGAAGACAACTCGTTTAAGACTGCTGCCGAAGCCGTAAAATCTCGAAAACTTCATTTCGACCTCGACCTTGAGTGTGCCGGCCGGAATATTGTCGACGATTTTTTCGTAATACGCGGTGAAATCTTTGCCCAGGCCATTTGCCCAGACCTGGGTGAATTCATTGTCTGCTTTCTGCTTTTCTATCAAGTTGATATTGCCACAGTATCTGCCATTGATGTAAAGCTTGCCATAAGGCGGCATGCGGTCGGGGGACCCGCCGGTATATAGCAGTCTTATCCGCAGCTGTGCCCGCGGCTTCTGTACGTTCTTGAGCACCGGGTTATGCAGGTTGGCGTCGCATTCGGGGCAGACCATTGCCAGACTGGCCAGATCTCTGGCGCCGCAGACCGGGCAAGCCTGCCCCTCTGCCAGTGCAATTACTGGAAACAGAAGTAACAACGCTAATAATATTGGTATGGTTTTCTTCATCTGCCTCTGTATTGCTTATCGACATGCAGGCATGTATTGCTGAGCGGTGCGCAAAAATTGTTACATGCGTCAGAAATCTGCAGCGCGTTGCCGATATATGATAATGGAACTGAAGGAGAGGTATTATGAAAGAAGTACTGTCGATGTTCGCAGGATTGTATACAGTATCGTTATGCGGGTTTCTGCTGTTCATCAAAAAAGGCTTTTTGCAGATTACTGGTGAAAGTTCACTGCCTTCGATCGACATGTGTTGCGGTTACGAGAGCGACGATAGCGAAGAAACAGGCGAAGACGAATAAATTGCTTGATTTCGCAGGTTACTTAACCTAAGATAAATAATAATTTATTTTAGGTTTTGCGCATGCCATTCGACACCAAGTTTGAATTTATTTTGCAGTTCGAGAAGATTCTCGGGGAAATGAAAAGCAAAAATCCCGAGACTTATGGGCGCAATCTGCAGTTTTTGAGCACCGAGCCAATAGAGACGGTTCGACCGATTCTGCATAAGTTTTTTCCTGGCGATGCCGGTCTGATCGACACGCTGACGCGCAAGGACATAGATCTCATGCTCATGCGGATCTTACGCTCAGAGGTCGTCGGTTTTCAGGGCGAAGGCGAGAAACTGGTCAGAAAGGCGCGCACAATCATTTCTCAGTTTGGTTTTCTGCCGCCTGTGGCATTTTTTTATGTTTATAACGGCGCCGAACTTTTTGAAGCCATGCTGGAAAGCACTTATAAAATGCTGAAAAAGCGGGGTAAGCCGCTCAGTCTTTCTGACCTGTGGCGGCGGTTTTCGTCGCCTCTGACCGCGAGTTTTGAGCTGAAGAGCGTGTTTACCAAGGATCTTCTGTTCAAGATCAGGCAGCGTCTTAAGAATTATCTCGAAAAAGATTCACGTTTCTACCTTGATGCACGCAGCCCGAAGAAGCTTTTTGTCGGACTTTCTGAATGGGGAAGCATAAATTTTGAAGACTGATTGAGTGAGGGGCTGATTTTGACTGGCAGGGCGGCAATTAAGCGAGCTAACAATATCAAGCTGCTGGTGATTTTTCTGTGGTTGATGGCTATTGCCCTGACAGCAGTGCTGATCCCGGTGCATGGCTGGGCGTTGCCTGCCGTTTTTGGCATGATAATCATCTGCTTTGCCTATTTGCGCGACCAGATCATTCTTCAATCGACTGCGGTAGAAGTCTGCGATTTTTATGCAAAGGTGCATGAACTCGATAATCTGCAGATACTGCAGAGCGAGAGGCCTTACAGCCAGATTCTCAACAACGTTCTCGACCTCGGTCGTTTTGACTGGGCAGTTCTGTTTCTGATGGATTTCGAAAAGGACAGCTTCGTCGCGGTCGAAGCTGCCGGCATCGAGCTAAACCGCTTTGCTGCGGTCAATTTTGACCAGATCGCCAGTGAACCTGGACTCGATGATGTGACTCTTTCTTTCAGACTGCTTGAACACGCTTTCAAAGAGCACGAATTTCGCGGGGCTCTGGCCGGTACTACGCTGGTCTGCAACCACACATTTTATGGCTGCATGATGGTCGGCCGCTACGACAACGACAGTGAGCTCAGCGAAGAAGACAACTTTCGGCTTGAGATTCTCTCAGACCAGATTTCGATCTGCCTGCACAACTACCGCATGCACAAAGAAATGGCCTTGCGGGCCGAAGACCTCTCGGAAAGACAGATACAGATTCAGCGAGAACTTGAGATGTCGCGCATCGTTCAGGAAGGCGTCATGCAGCGCGAGGCTCCGTCATTACCAGGGCTCGAGATCGCGACTTACAGCCGCCCCGCCCGTTTTATCGGCGGCGATTTTGTGAGATACGTAGAAAAACCCGATGTCGGCCGTCTTGGTATTCTCATCGGCGACGTCAGCGGTAAAGGCATCCCGGCGGCGCTGGTAATGGCGGTCGTCGTCTGTCTCTTTAACGAAAAGACAAGCCTCGATATTCCACCTGAACGCCTGCTGGCAGACATAAATATCGCGATGAAGCAGTTCCTCGGGGCGCGTTCCCGCTTCAACTCATCAGCGCTCTGGGGAATCTTCGATCTTACGCGAAAATGCTTCTGCTATGCCAGTGCCGGTCACGATTTTCCGTTGCATCTCGATTTCAGAAAAAACGGGATCAAAGAGCTCGTGTCAACCGGAACTCTGCTCGGCATCTTTAACGAGAGCGAATATCAAAGCATCGAAGTGCCTGTTGATGAGGGCGACAAGATAATGTTTTATTCTGACGGGCTTGTCGATTTTTTTGAATACAATCTTGGGCACCGTGATGGTTATGTCGCGCTCAAAAACTTTCTGCTCGAGCGTCGCACAAAAACTTCCCAGGAAATAGTCAACGAAATTACCCAGCTGGTCGAAAATGCCACCGAACCAACCAAGGACGATATCACTGTCGCGGTATTCTCAATTGCCAACCTTACCTGAGGCACAATTTAATCGCAAATCTCTCATGGCCATCGGTTTCATGCTGGCGATGTTCATGATTTTTCCGACTTTGCAGCTGCTGGCGGCAGAGGTTGTCGATGGCACGTTTCGCCTGCGCGAACGCAGGAGAGAACTTGACTCGCTGCTTCGCCAGAAATATCTGAGTGATTCTTCTTTTCGGGCTCAGGTGCGTGAAGCCTCGCGCAGTATCAGGCTGATTCCTGGCGAGACCGAAACCGGTTTTCAGGTCTACAATTTTTCGACCGGCAATTATGAATATCGGGTAGGCAAACTTGTCGCGCAGGGAAGGCATTGCTATCTCTTCATCGAGCGCGAAAAAGTCGGCATTTATGGCGAGCGCGCTGCGACAATTTACAGTCAGATCGTCGAAAATTTCGACAATCGCGTGTTCAAAACCGTTGACAGCTGGTTTGGCCGCCCGGTGATGCCGTCTGAATTCAAACTGCCTGACGAACGTGTCTATATCTTTCTCGTCGATATCAGAGACAGCTTCGCAGAGGGGTATGTCGCTGGATATTTCGATCATCGCGATCTAGACAGCCTTTTCGGTAATCAGAAACCTGTGTTTTTCATGGATATAGCTCCAGGTGAGCCGGGCGACCCCGAAGATAAGGGCAACCAGTTTTATCGAACTCTCGCGCATGAGCTGCAGCACATGGTAAATTTTTCGATTCAGCATGCCAGCCAGTTTCCAGAGCAGGAACGCTGGCTGGACGAAGGTTTTTCGATGTTCGGTGAATACGTTTTCTCGGGCGAAGTAGGCAAACAGGGCGAACGCTGGCCGCCCGAACCTCATTTTGCGCGTTATCTCGAAAACCCCGCGATCAACCTGGTCAGCAACAGCAAAGAGAGCTGGTTTCGCGAAGATGTTCTGTTCAGACAGTATGGCGCTTCATTTGCATTCATCTGCTGGCTGGTCGAGAAGTACGGCGGGGAAACCGCGTCGTTGCAGAAGCAGTTCGTGCGTGAGCTGGTGCATTCGCGTGATAAGGGCGCTGCTTCGATAAATCGCCTGTTGACCTCGGTCAATACAAGTTTTAACGAGGCATTTGCCAATTTTGTCATGGGACTGCACAGCGAAGACTCGGGCAACCCCCTCTGGGAATTTTCCGACAAACAGGCCGCTTTTGGCAAGGATCTCGCGGCAATGTTGCCGCTGCGTTTCGTCAAACACTATTTTGCCAGCGATGCCGGATCATTTGTCGGCGGGCATGGTCAGACCATTCCGAACAGCGTGTTGCTCGAAGAGATTTACGGTAAGGGGCAGGTTAACATCACCATGTCATTTGAAGAGGGAATGACGCCATATCTTGCCGAAATCTCACATGATTCCCCCGGCTTTTTGCGCCCTTTATACCCAGATCATCGAGGTCAGGTCACATTGAGCGCCGACTTTACAGGTCAGCGGCGTTATTTCCTTTTGCCGATAGCCGTCAATCCTGAAGTCTCAGACAACAGGGCGCTGAATTATTCGTTCAAGACCGATACCGCTTCGCTGGTGCTTTATCCGGTAGCGCACCCGGTATTCTCTGATCAAATTCTGATTTTTCTCAAGTCATTTTCGGGCCCGATCGAAACACCGCCGACTCTTCGCGTTTTCTTTGGCAACCTTATCGATACTCCCGATTTTATCAGTGCTGACAATACAAAGACCACCTATATGGCGCATTATCAGATTCCAGGCGATGGGCGCGGCCAGGCGGTCTGCTATTATGGCGAAAATTCCTGTTCGTTCAGTTTCTCAGCGGCCCGGAACCGCGAAAGCGAAAGCATCGATCTGCCTCTGGCCAATGTTTATCTCAAGATAGAGCAGGCTGCCCACGATGGACTGCTGATGTTTTCGCAGTCTGATGCCATGCTCTTGTCGCCGGTGGCCGAAGTTCTTGCCGGTCCTTTCGATATAATTCTGCCAGAAGCTGCTTCTGCTGCAGTTGTATTCAGTTCTCAAACCTACCGTGCCCAAGGGGCCGGGTGGTGTCGGGTTGACGATTCTGGTTCAATCACTGACTGGCAGCCTTTGCGATCTGCCGGTAATGACCGTCAGGCATCAGTCGCTGTCGCCGGCCGTTATTTCCTGCTCAATGACCGTGCCTCTCCGGTGCTGGCGTTGCCGAGAATTCGCCAGATCGATGCCAACCATCTGCTGATAGATGTTTCTGCCTCTGACGACCTTTCCGGTGTCGATTTTTCAGGCATGCGCGTGCTCGCCAACAATCGCCAGATCGAGGCCTCTTATTCAGCCGAAACTTCGACAATAGATCTGCTGGTCGCCGCGCTTGATCATGGTGAAAACAAGATTACGGTCGAACTGGCCGACCGCGCCGGAAATCTCGCAAAGGCCTCGATTGCCGGTCAGGGTCTGGCGCCGACTGTCAGCGCCCGTGCTGAAGTTTTTCCCAATCCGTGTCGGCAGCAGGCCCGCTTCAGAATGAATTTTTCGGGCGCGCCGCTGATCAATTATGGCGAAGTCAAAATTTATGACACGGCCGGACATCATCTGGTAACGCTGCCGCTCGAGCAGGAGACTGCCTCGGTTTATGGAGCCGCCTGGAATCTGTGCAGCAAAAACGGCCGGCCCGTGAGTAATGGTGTCTATATCTACCGCATCAATGCAGCTGCCGATACACAGAAATTCCGTGCGTCCGGCAAACTCGCGGTTCTGCGCTGATCGCAGCTACTTCGTGTAGGCGCTGAGCGCGCGCTGATATCTGGCCTTGGTGCTCTGAAATTCTTCGAGCTTCTCTTTGGCCAGTGCCTGATTACCGCTGCTTAAAGCCTGAACGTAAGCCTTATAAGAAGCTTCATACAGGTCTTTGACCTTCTTGAGGTTGGGGTGCATCTGGCCGTAAGGGATTCTGTCGACTTCAGGTGCCAGTCTGACTCCGTATGGATCAGCGGTCGGTGTTGATCTCGTCTGTGTCGGCAACTGCAGCGTGTCGGCTGATTGCACGCTCAACCTATAGGGTGGCTGAACTTCGCTGGCTGCAGGAGTCTGTGCCTGTGCTCCGCCTTTTTTGTAGCCAAACAGCCTGGCTATGCCTGAGAACAGCTTTTCGCCGATTATACCGCCGACTATGCTGCCCAGCATGGTGCCGACCACCGGTATTGGAATCATCGAACCGAGCATGGCGCCGAGAGTCGAACCGGCGGCCTGACCGGCGATGGCTACCGGGTCGAGCGCTTTGATCGCAGCCTTGAAGCTCATGCCGCTGCCGAGGTTGCCGCCGAGAGAGCCTCCGACCAGAGCCGTCAAGGTCGGCAGCAGAGCGCCGGCGATGGTGCCGACGATAGGAATCGGAACGAATGTCTGAATAAGAGGTGTAAATACCTGTCCGGCGGCCGCGCCGAGCGAAGAGCCGACGACGTTGCCGACGAACTGCATCGAAGCGACCGACTTAACCGCGTCTTTGACGCTGACCTTCTGCCCGTTCATCAGCTGGCTGGCCAGGTTTATCGCAATCGAAGTGCCGGCAGTCATTGCCAGATTCTTAACGCTGAACGACTGCTTGATCGAACTGGCGGCGTTCTGAAAGCCCTTGCCGAGAGCTTTTTGTGTTTTGATCAGGGTTTCGCTCAGCCGCAGCGAGCGAAATTCAGAAGTCGTCTGGTCGCTGTAGGCTCGCGAGCCATCGATGGCTCCATCGATTTTTCCCTCGACGACCGCCTGCCGGTAAAGTGCCTCGTTGGTTTCATTATAGCTGGCCAGTTTGGCGTCATAGTCGGATTTGAGCTGAGCTTTGGCAGTCGGGTCGCTGGCGTTCAGCCATGCCTGCTGCGCGTCGTGAATTTCTTTGTATCTGGTGGTGGCGTTACCGTCGACCGTAGCATACTTGGTATTGTCGAGGAACTGCCTGATCATCTGGCTGCGGTCTTCAGGGAACTTCTGAATGTAGGCATCGACAAATTCGCGGTAGGTTTGCGGTTTGCTGCTTTCGAACACCTGGCAGACCTTCGAGTATGGCGCCTGAATGCGGTTGCTTGCAAGAACATCATAGAACAGCGAGGCATTGACGCCTTCGGTAGACAGCATTTCCATGCCGTTTTTCAGCACGCCGTCGTTCGGGCCATCGGTCACACCCTGATTTTTGAAGATATACTTGTTATCTGCAATGTTTTTATGGGTTTTAATTCGCCAGGAAGTGGCGTTGTCATGATATTCGCGGGTAGAAAGTGCTTCGATGGCCTCGGCCCAGCCTTCTGATATGGCGAAGCCTTCATCTGAAACCGTGTTCTTCGAATGCGAGCCATAGTAATTGGTCGCCGGGTAGTTGTTGCGTTCATAGAGCTGATCCATGATCATGTGCCCGGTTTCGTGCGCGATTACAGACGCGGCCGAGGGGTCAGCCATGCCACCATTGAAAACTTCACTGTTAGATGGAATTACAATGCGGTTGACGTTAGAATTGTCACGGTAGCTGACCTGGCCGTTGTCGCCCTGTTCGGCGAGAACGAAGCCACGGGCATCATGATGAACGCCGCCTGAATTGTCGACTTCGAGATAAACCGGCTTTTTGAGGTCGTTGACCAGCCACTCGGCGAAGGCGGGGTCTTTGGTTCCCTGGGATACGTCTTGCTGGAGGCGGTTGATCTTGAAATTTCTGGCTTCGACCTGCATCGACACAGTCTGGCGCAGGCCGGGGTTGTTTTCGATATAGGTTTTCAGCTGCTGATAGCGTGGGTCTGTGTTAGGCAGGGCTTTGAGCACTTCTGTCTGGTTGCCGAGAAAATCTTTTGTTCTCGCTACTGATGAACTGCTGTCTACGGGTGTTACCAGCTTGAAATGCGTCATTGGCGCTTCATCTGCCAGCACCTGGCTTATGATGCGGTTCTGACTGCCTTTGACATAGTATTTGCCGGTTTTGGCATCGAAATCGGGTATTACTGATTCGACGACGTTGCCGGTTTCATCTCTGACAACGTAGCGTATCCCCTCAGATGTCGCTACAAAAGAGCCGGTCGCAGTAACCATACTGCTGAAGAAAACCGCCAGAACCACCAGTATGCATAGCCTTATCGACCGTAATCTTTTCATTTTCTGCCTCCAGAGACCAAGGGGATATTTTAATCAATTATAACTTTTATTCCCCTGCACCACAAGGTACCCCGGTCGCAAAAACGTTGCCGCAAATAAGACCGTGTCTGGATGCAGATCAGTAACGAATGAGATGTGTTCGTTTGTCGCTTAGTCCCACAGCTGCCACGCGGGTTTGCCGGCGTAGACGTCGAGATAATATTGTTTGCGCTTCAGTTTTCCAGCGGCTTCGGGGTCGAGCAGTACTATCGCTTTTTCGTGAAACTGCAGAATGCTGCCCGGGCATGAAGCCGTAACCGGACCTTCGATCATTTCATGAACCGCTTCAGCCTTGTCTTTGCCGAATGCGAGAAGCACGCACTGCTTTGCTTCCATGATCGTGCCAAGACCCATCGTGACAACATGTCTGGGAACCTTGTCTTCACTGCCAAAAAAGCGGGAATTTGCCTTGATGGTCTTTTGCGAGAGTGTTTTCAGGCGGGTGCGCGACGCCAGTGATGAGCCGGGTTCATTGAAAGCCAGATGGCCGTCATGCCCGATTCCAAGCAGCTGCAGGTCGATGCCGCCGGCCACTTTGATTGCCGCTTCATACGCAGCGCAGCTGGCTGGCAGATCCTTCGCCATGCCATCGGGCAGATGGCTTGCTCCTTTTGCCAGGTCGATGTGGCAGAAAAGATTTTTGTGCATTTCACTGTAAAATGAGCAGGGGTGCTCAGGATCAAGGCCAACATATTCGTCGAGATTGAATGTGGTGACATTTTTGAATGACAGCGATTCTTCCCGGTGCATGCGCACCAGTTCCTGGTAGAGTGCCAGTGGTGTCGAGCCGGTAGCCAGTCCGAGGACGGCCTTTGCCTTATCCCTGATCAGTCGTGCAATGATTTTGGCACCCAGCTTACTCGCTTCGATTTTGTCTGATTTTATGATTACTTCCATTGCTTTATCTCCTCGACAGCACGCTTATTCTGGATTCTGCCGCATTATATCACAACCTGCCAGCTGCCGCAGATAAACTGATTGATGAATCGCCAGCCTGTCGAAATGTATCGAATAAAGGAGGTCTCTGTGAAACTCGTGTTAAATCAAGGGTCAGCGATGTGTCTTTCTGCATTTTTTGTGTAATCTGAATAAGGCAGGGTTACGGAATAATTTGAAAACCTTGATTAAAAGCGCTATCAGACGGCTATCTTCATTCGTCTGGTGAATTGTCGCTCTTTTGCAAACTGCTGAAAACATGTTAGAATTAAAGCTGTAAAATATATGTGAGGTGAAGGAATGAGCCTTTTGAAGCTTAGCCTCAGGCGTTGTACCGTTTTTGCAATTCTGTTTGTTTTCGTTATTGCGGCGATGGCTGCGAGTGCTGGCGATCGCGAAATCAAGATCAAGATCGCCGAATATCCCACCTCGTTCGATTTCAACTGCCCGCAGGGCGCCGCCTGGGAAATCAACGGCAGCATGGGAAAAATCACCACCGCAGACAGGTGCCAGGTAACCGGCGTGCTGACGGCTAAGGCGGTCAAGCGCTATCACGTTATGGTTCTTTCCGCTTCTCTTGAAGACGAAGACGTTCTTGCCGCCGAGCAGGCAAAGTGGCAGGCTCAGGGCTTATCTGCAAGGATTGTGATCATCGGCAGCGAAATTTTTGCTGACGACAGTAAAACCGTTATCATCGACAACCGTCGCGCCGATGTTGCGGTTGGCGTTTTCCCCGACCGGCCTTCGGCTCAGGCTATGGTCGATAAACTAGCCGCTCAGGGGCAGTCGAGCTGGATCTACGAAGAGATTGTCTCTCTTGCCAAAGGCTCATTGACGCTCAAAATCAACGGCCAGGTCATGGCAACCGGCCCTGATATGCTGTTGCAGCCGCAGCAGTCGCTGCACCTGAAGAAGGTTGAGTATGGTAAGGGCTACTCCTGGCACGGCTATGCCGATCGTGACTATACCGGTCGAACCCTGCTCGTGCGCTGGGGTGCTCAGGATGCGATAGATTGCATTCTGGTTGCCGGGCTTGAATATATGCTGCCGGGCGTTGTCGTTTCTGAAATCTCGGCCAAGGCTGAGGTGGGCGCTTTGCAGGCGCAGGCTGTGGCGGCCCGTGGCGAAATCATGGCCAATATCGGCGTGCGCCATGCCCAGGAAGGCTTCGACACCTGCTCTGAACAGCATTGCCAGGTGTTTTACGGCGATACAGCCTATACCATCGATGTTGGCCGCAAGATCGTGCCGACCAGCGGTCAGGTGCTGACCGAGACTAATGGCAAATTGCTCAGCGCCGTTTATTCAGCCAACTGTGGCGGACACAGCGAAGCCAATCATCTTGTCTGGACAACCAAGCCGAACCCGATTCTCGGCGGCGTCTGGGACCACCAGAACCCGCCGGCGCTCGATCTCTCAGAAGAAAAGCAGGTCACCGATTTTATTAAAAATCCGCCAAAGTGCAATTGCAATAACCCGAACGTTGAGGGTGGCAACCGCTTCCGCTGGAGCAAAAACATGACCACCACCGAATGGAAAGCTGTCGAAAACCAGCTCGCCATTGGCCGCATCAAAAACGTTACTGATATTGCTCGTGGCTTTTCAGGCCGCATCTATCGCATGACTTTCGTCGGTGAACGCGGTAACAAGACGGTTATGAAAGAACTTAATATTCGCCGCCTCTTCGGAGGCTTTGCCAGCGCCTGTTTTGTTGCTGATTACAAACTCGATGCCGCCGGCTTCATCACCAGCGCTGACTTTTACGGTGCCGGCTTCGGTCACGGCGTCGGCATGTGTCAGACTGGCGCTCAGAGCCTCGCCAAGCAGGGATGGCTTTTTTCGCGAATTCTCGCTCACTACTTTCCAGGCAGCATCCTCAAAAAGATGTACTGATGGTGAGTTAACCGCCAGGACAATCCGCGCCATTGCAGGATTGATTAAAAGCCATGCATGTTTAAAAGAACTGCATTCTGTAAGATGGACTAATCTTCATAATCAATAATAAACAATAAACAATGCCAATCTTATCTTTGCTGCAATAGTTTAAAAGTGTCTGATTTTGCCGATCGCACAGATTCAAGGCCACTCGCCAGCTGGTTCTCTGGCGTATTTGAATTGCGGTTTTCAATCAAGCTGGATATGAAGCAGTTTAAGCAGACAGCCGAGATTTGCATTTCCCGGGCAAAGAAAAACTCTCTGCGCGGCGGGGCCGGCAGAGAGTTCGTGTTTAAGCTGAGCTTAGTTGTGTGTTACTTCTGGCCGATGGTGGCGATGATCTGCTGACGATACTGTGGCAGTCTCTTATAGACTTCGAGACCGGGGCAGGATTTGGTCGAGTAGTCGCAGTGCCCATAGATGTTCACGCCCGGGTTAACCTTGTAGTTCGAGCAGAGCCAGGTCAGCAGTTCGACCAGTGATTTTTCCATGACCGGCGGAATCGGGTCTTTGCCGGGGTCGTAGTCGCCGATCAGGCAGATGCCGACCGCGTTGGTGTTCGGTGAAGCATGGGCGCCGACCACGGTTTCGGGGCGGCCCTGGTAGATGGTTCCTTCGGGGCCGATCAGAAAGTGGTAGCCGATGTCGGTCCAGCCGGTGTTGGGGTCATCCATGTGGTAGTTCTGTATGCCACGAATGCTGAGCGCGCCCTTATACTGAGACTGGTTGGGAATCCAGCTGTGATGAACTACCAGGCGTTGAACCACGTGCTGAGTATACGCATTTTTGGGCGGTCTGGCACCCCATGCCGCGCGCGATACAATGGCCGGCTTCGCAGCGACCTTTGCGGGTTCGAATGCTTCGGGTTCCTGCATTACGTATTCCATGATCTTCTCGTCGATATAAACGCCCTGAACGGTAAGCCAGGAATTTCGGTCTTGCCCTTCATCGGGTCGCGAATTACAAAATAAAGCTGATAGGCAGAGATCGGCTCGACGGTGGCAAAGTGATATTCAGAGTCGAACGCCAGAAATCTTGTCCATTTGCCGCTTTTGGCGTCTCTGAAACGCGCGTATGCTCTGAACAGACAGGTGTCGCTTTTGACGGCATCAACCGAAATCAGCATGTTGTTGACTGCGCTGTCCATCTCGAAAATCTCGGTTTCAAACTGGTCGTAGGTCTTGTCGACTACACTGAAACCAGTTTTGACCGTGGCCTGATAATCAGGCGTGTCTTCGTTGGCCCGGGCGACAGGCGTGGCAATAAAACAGCCTGCCAGAAGAATGATACTGAATACAACGAACAACTTCTTCATGGTACACCTCACATACTTATATACTCTTATCACTACAATAATAACGTTTCTGCCGGCCAACAAGAAAGATACAATCTCAAAATCTTATCTGAAGCAGAACTTCACGACTATCGTCACAAAATTTCAGCAAAGTGGGCTTTGTCTGGTCATACCTGATTCTTTCAGCGCCTGAAGAGCCCTGGCGTCTGTCTGCGCCTGTAGAATCAGCGGGCCCAGGCTCAAATCTGACGAGGGGCTGATCAGATTAAAAACAACACCGGCTTCGCCGGCCTTTTCGCATACCAGAGAAGCCAGTTTCGGCCACTTCTGCCAGAGGCCGCCGGAACCGCACAAATTGATGGCGCCGCTCATTCCGGTTTGAGTTGCAGCTTGTCGGAAAAAGTCGAGCAGCTGCGCGATCGAAGTACTTACCGCCTTCGCCGCAAACGGGCAGCCGATCGCATAAGCTTCGGTAAGCACCGGAGCGTATTCGCCGAGCTTCCTTTGTATGCTGGCGGCACGATACAGGGTGTCGATAATACCGCGACGTTCAGCTGAGCCGAAGCGGCGTTCGAATGCCTCACGGCAGGGCAGACTCTCCGGAAAGCCTTCGAGGTTGCGCAGGACACCTTCGAGCGCTTTGCGGCCGAACCAGGCGCCTGATGGCAGTTCGTCGAGAACGTAGCCCCAGCCGGCAAAACGTGCGCTGCTCTGCCCGCATTTCGCAAAAACGATCGAGCCGGTGCCATTGACCGAAAGAATTCCGTCTTTGCCGGCCAGGCAGGCGGCATGGTTACATTCATAATCAGATTTAACAATGACCTGCCGGCATGCCGGATGCGCGTTTGAGACCGCTTCTTCGAGCCTTTTTGCCGCTGCCAGATCGTCGGCTCCGGCGGCTCCGATCAGCCAGACTACACTATCGTTGCCGATTTCGGCAGCATGCATGATGTCGCGGCAGATCTGCAGCAGGCGTTCCCGATCGAGTAGCCTGATATTGCCGGCCTGCATCGAAAACTCACGCCGGTTGCCGGTGTAGATGCCCTTGAGCTCGCTGCCGCCCCAGTCGATCGAGACGAAACTCTGACTCACTGAATCGATCCTTTGCGCATGCCTTCGAGCATATAGCGTGAGAAGAATATGAACACCACGACCATGGGCACGGCGGCGAGGGTGGCGCCGGCCATCAGCAGACCGAAATCCATGATCTGCTGATCCTGCAGTGTCGACAGGCCGACGGTGAGAGTGTAATACTTCTCGCTGTTGAGCGTTATCAATGGCCACAAAAACGCGTTCCACTGCGCGATAAAAGTAAAGATACCCGAAGTCGCCAGTATCGGCATCGACAGCGGAAAATAGATGCGCGTGAAGATCTGAAGCTCGCTGGCGCCGTCGATCTGCGCCGCTTCCGACATCTGTACCGGTATTGAATCCATATACTGGCGCACCATGTAGATGCCGAAAGGTGCCGCCATTGCCGGCAGAATTACCGACCAGAGATTGTCGATGAGACCCCACTTGGCCATGAACAGAAACAGTGGCAGCATGACGATCTGGCCGGGCACCATCATCGCAGCGAGAAGAATCATGAAAATGCTTTCGCGCCCCTTGAAGCGGCCTACAGAGAAGCCGAATGCCGCCAGCGAATTGAAAATGGTCTGCGCCAGCGTTACGGCAGCCGAAACGACGAACGAATTGATCGTCCAGCGCACGATGCTGCCGGCCGACAGCAGAACCTTGAAGTTCTCGAGTGAAAACTCGCCGTAGCGGGGCGGGGTGGCGGCCAGTGCCTCAGGCGAGGTGAATGCGGTCAGAACCATCCAGACCAGCGGGCCGGCGGTGAGTATCAGCCCGATGGTGAGAAACGTCAGCGAAAGATAGTGGGCTTTGTGCATGTTCATGCGAGATACTCGACTTCCTGCCGCGAGAACCGGCGCTGAATAAGGGTTATCACCATTATTGCAGCGAACAGTATCAGGGCCATGGCCGATGAGAGGCCAAAGTCGAAGTCGCGGAAAGCCGACGTATATACGCGCAGCACGACAACCTGCGTCGAGTTGCCGGGCCCCCCATCTGTCAGCATCAATACTTGGGCGAAGACCTGCAGAGCGGCAATTACCCCGGTTATCATGAGAAAGGTCGTCGTGCCGCCCAGCAGTGGGACGGTGATGTGCCACCATTTCTTGAAGGCGTCGGCGCCTTCGAGATCGGCAGCTTCATACAGCGAATTCGGTATATTGGCCATCGAGGCAAGATAGATCAGCATCGCGCCACCCGGCGATTTGAGAATTCCTGAGATGATTACCGAGATGAAGGCGACCGAGGGGTCAGAAAGCCAGCCGACCGGGCTCATGCCGAACCAGCGCAGGGTCGAGTTGAACAGACCGACTTCGGTATTGAACAGCCAGCGCCAGACCATGGTCAGAACGACGACTGAGGCGACTCCCGGCAGATAATAGGCCGCCCGGAAAAACGACTTGGTTTTGCCCTGCAGGCCGTGAATCAGACTGGCTACCACCAGCGCGGTGAACACGTTCGCCGGCACGACGAGCAGACTGTAGAGCATGGTGTTTTTGCAGGCAATTATAAAGCGCGGGTCGTTCCAGGCTCTGGTGAAATTCTCGAGCGTAAAACCGCCAACTTCGCCGATGCGGTAATCGCGAAACGCCAGCAGAAGTGCATCAGCCAGCGGATAAAACAGAAACAGGCCGGTGAGGCTGACTGCCGGCACAATCATGATCAGGTGCGCCTGTCGCGACAGCAGCGCGAAGACCATGGCCAGAATCGACAGAACTGCGATGACGGTGGCAAAGTGGCTGCTTTTGCTGACATCTCCGCTGATCGAGCCGCTTTCGATCGAAAGAACGCGGTTTACCCGCTCACCTGAGCCGCGCATCGCGGTCAGCGGGTCGATTCGGCCCAGCAGGCTCTGCTGTATCGAAGAAGTGACTTCTTCGTCGATCTGCGGCCAGCGGCTGTCGGCAAATACCGACTGGCCTTCCTGAAAAATCTGCCATGCTGCCGTCATGTGACGGTCGTCGGCATAGATATTGCCGGTGCTTTTGCGGGTCGGAAACTGTGTGTAATGCACAAGGTCGCGCTGCTGTTCGCCCAGTGTCAGAAAACGCGCCAGCTGCATTGCCAGCTTGACCCGCTTCTGGTCGGCATTCTTGAAAACATAGAAGCCGGATGTGCCAAGAAACGAACCGCTTGGCTTACCTGGCTGTGTCGGATAATGCACTACTTCAAAGTTGGTCGGAAACTTGTCGGTCATCGCCTTGATGCCCCAGAGCCCGAAGGCCCCGGCAGCGAGTCGCTTTTCGCGGCCAAAGGCAGTCCAGATATCGTTGGCCGAGCGGCCGCCGCTGTCTGGAGGGATTATTTTCATTTCGCACAGCTGATTGACCCATTTTATGCCTTTGAGAAACTCTTCTGAGTCGCCGGCGTATTTGCCGTCGCGATCGATTATGCTGCCACCGAAGCACATCAGAAACGGCAGGTTGGCAGTTTCATCTTTCTGGAAATACAGCCCGAGCGGATAATGTCCCTGGCCCTGCGTGCCGGCCGTTTTGGCCACATTGTCGGTCGGGCTCATATAAGCCTGAATCTGTGCCATTTTCTGGGTGAATTCTTCAGGGGTCCAGCGCCCTTCGACTGGCAGTTCAACACCGGCCGAAGCAAAGATGTCGGCGTTCAGATAAAGCAGCTGCCCGCCCATATACCAAGGCCAGCCGTAGATTTTGCCTTTGACTTTGAAAGCCTCGAGAGCCGCTGGAAAATAGTCGGCGCGGTCTTCGGCACTCATATAGTCATCGACAGGCTCGATAAGCTCTTCGCGAATGAACAGCAGCGGCACGACGCCCGGCGCGACATCAGGGTAATTCCCGCTGACCGCAGCAATCTTCAGCTTCTCGTGGCCTCGCTGCCAGGTGAGTTTGGTCAGGTCTACCCTGACACCTGGATTCTGCGCTTCAAATTCCTTGATCTTGCGTTCCATCCAGGTAAAACGGTCAGTGCTTTGGCCCGGTTCCAGCCAGCGCGGAAAGTCCCAGATCTTCAGCGTGATTTCTTCTGTGGCATAAGCAGCATTGCATTGCAGCAGCGACAGCAGAATGACAGTCAGCACGAGCGTAAAACTGCAGCTATGCAGTGTGATAGCTTTTGAGTGTTTCATATAGAGTCTATCAAGGCTCCTCTTCTACAAGAAAATGCAAGAGATAGAATAACGGTCAACCTCACATCAGGCAAGCAAAAAGTGGTTTATCCGGCACAAGCATTATTTGTCGTTAAAAAGTGGTTATTGGATTACAAAAAAGTAAGGGCGCAGGCGGGTTTCTCATGAGCGGAAACTTCGAGTCAGGCAACATTGACGCAAAGCCATAGCTTTTCACAATAAACTTTCGCCTGGGGAGAGTTGTAGCGAATGAGATTCCGCCGAGAGCCCGATTAGTATCCTTCTTACAAATGGAGCAATTCAGATAATGCAAAAGAGTAGTCGGAACAGCAGGGGTGAAATTTTGCTCAGTTAATTCAAAACAACTGCCGATGTAGTTGACGAATAATATTATCTCAACCCGATCAAAACAGGGGCTGGTATGAAAAAGGCGAACATTCGATTTGTATCTGTAATCTGGGTTCTGCTGGGCATGCTTTGTGCCGCGCAGATTTCTCATGCCCAGGTAAGCGTTTTACCTGACACCGTGCGTGAAATTGCGGTCAAGCATGGCCATGAAGCTCGTAAAATGGGCGTATCGGCAGATCTTGGCCCGTTCATCAATGAACCGTTGCTGCACCAGCCCGTTGTAATCAGCGGCAGCACCATTGGTGGACTCAAAGGCACTATCAGAGCCATTGTTGGCGGTCGCAACTTTTCGGCGGCCGACGTCGACAATGCCATGATTCCATTTACCACTTTCAATGGTTACGGGTTGAGCAATCTTTATCATGACGGCGGGGAATGGCCGGGCACCAATGGCAACCCGACCGCTGATGACGGCGCCTCCAGCTTCGGTAACGACTGGGCTGGTGAAATCTACGATCTTGACGGTAACGGCCACTATCCAAAGGCTGTGTTGCGCTATATCGGAACTCATTGTTATATCTTCGTGCCGGTAATGTATTTCCCGACCTTGCCCCGCGCGCTTTCAACCTCTGAAGATGCCACCCCGCCGGCTCAGGCCGCCTGGGGCCTCTATTGGCCTGACAGCGCCGTGATGCAGAACGGCCCGTATTATTTCGCTCCTGATGCCAATGGCACCGTGCTCGAGCCGCGCTATGTTCTCGGCGCCGACAAAAACTATGCCCGTCTCAAACTCAAGGAAATGGCCGACCAGTTTGACGGCATCATTTATCCAAAAATTCGCGAACACTTTGGTAATGAACCGGATGTAGATGGTGACCCCAAGGTTTTCATTCTTCTCGACGACATTCGCGATGGCTCTGGCAGCTACCGCGGTTATTTCTGGGCTGGCAATCAGTTTCCCAGAACCTCGCAGGCGATGAGTAACGAAAAAGAGCTGCTCAATATCGACCTGTTTCCGAGTTTCACTTCGTATCAGTCCGACACTTATGGCACTGTCGCGCATGAATTCGTGCACATGATCATCTATAACGAAGGTTATTACGTTGAGGACAATGTGCTCAAGGGCCTCGAAAGATGGCTGGAAGAAGGGCTGACGCAATATGGCCAATACCTGTTCGACAGCAAGTTCAGCAGCAACCTCGATGAATTCATTAAGAAGCCCGATACCATTCTGGCCGACAATCGGGTTAACGAAGTCTGGCTCGGGCCCAGCCCGTTCGCCAACTATGGCGCCTCGTTCCTGTGGATGTTCTATCTCGTCGAAAAATACGGTGGCTCGAACCTGCCGGGATTCTTCAGAACCATGATCCGCTATCGTGACGGTGGCATGGGCAGCGTCGACACAGTGTTGAAGCCCTTCAATACCGACTCTAAAGCGGTATTCTCAGACTGGGCGATTGCCAACTACCTTAACAAGACGCGAAAGCGCGACGGCAGCCTGCTTAATGACGGCAAATGGGGTTACAACGTCGATAACGACACCAATACCTCGAACGATATCGGTAAGTACGAAAGACTGCCGGTCAGGTTTGCCGAAAAGGTAATTCTTACCGAAAAGGTCACCGCCCGTTCTTCGAATGTCAACCCCTGGGCTGCTGATTACATCGAGATTTCAGGCAATACCGGCAACCTCAATGTTGGCTTCGACGGCTCTGACACCGGCCAGTTCAAGGCTGCTGTGATCAAGCGTGGCCCCGATGTCGATACCTCGGTTGAGTTTCTCTACCTCAACGATCGTCAGACCGGCAATTTGATCATTCAGAACTACGGCGCCGGCAGCACCTACGAAAACATCGTGCTGGTGCCGATGGTGCTGCACAACAACGATTTCAACAAGCTCAGCTACGTTTATTCGGCATCGTTCGACGATCTCAAGGTTGCGATTTTCCCGAATCCAACTTTTGAAAACGAACTGCATATCATTGTGCGCACCGACAAGAAATTCTCGTCTGAGCCCAGGCTGCAGATGACCTACGAAGGTGAGCAGGGCTATCTGGTAATGGTGCCGGTTAACGATTCGACCTATATCACCAACTACCGGCTCAAAAAGTCGGGCGAAGGCACGATCGTCGCTAATGGCACCAACGCTGATGGCGTCATCCTTTCCAACCAGATCAAGTTTTCGGCAGTCTACTACCCGCCCAACAGTCAGGGTCTGCTGAGCGCTTCGTTCGTCACTCTCGACGTTCCGGCCGGTTCACTGCGCAACGGTGGCACGGTGGTGGTTGCCGAGGCCGAGAACCTGGTTTCATACCGTGAACTTACCAGACTCAGCCGCAATGTTGACGTTACTCTGCCGGTTGAAAAGGCCGAATCGGCGATTGGAATAAAGGTGCCGATGCTTGGCAGCTATGCCTGCGAAGGCTCGAAAATCGGGCTTTATCGCGCGACTGCCGCTGGTGCCAGATGGCTTGGCCCGGCCAGCGTTGCCGACGGGCATGCCCGCGGTCAGCTCGAAGTTTCTGGAAGTGTCTTTGTTGCCGCCGACGAAATGGCGCCGACGATCGCAGCAACAGCCGAGACCGAACGTGGTGGCTGGTTGCGCGTCAAGGTCAGCGATTTCGGCAGTGGCCTGAACGAAGAGTCGATCAGGGCGAGTTATGGCAATACCATGTTGCCGACCCGCTTCAGCGCCGGTGAAGTCTGGATACATGCTGCTGCTGTTTCTGATGGCGAAAAAGAAATTCTGGTCGAGGCATCTGACAACGCTGGTAACGTGGCTCAGGCAACTGTGCGCGGTCTGGTCGTCGGTGCTACTTCTCTGACTCAGATCAGCACCTATCCGAATCCGGCGCGCAACTTCTCGAACATCAGGGTTTCTTTCGCCGGGCCGGCTGCCGCAACAGCTGAAGCCAGCGTCAAAATCTACGACACCGCCGGTCACAAAGTGGCTGAAATGCCTCTGGCAAGTCTCGGCGGCGGCGATTACGAAACGCGCTGGAACCTGACGAACAGCAAGGGCAAGGCTGTGGCCAACGGTCTGTATTACGCCGAGGTGAGAGCCAGTCTGTCCGGAGTATCTACTAAAGAACGCCGCAAGATCGCGGTTCTGCGATAACGGAGCAAAGCAATGAAAAGAGCAAAGGTATTTCTTCTGCTGGTGGTTCTGATGACTTTCCCGATGATTCAGAACTGTGGCGGTAACAGCAATGGCGGTGGCAGCAGCAACCTGATCGTATCGGATCAGCTGTTGAACAACGGTTGGGATGCGATTAAGCTTGGGAACTACACCACAGCTGAAAAAAGCTTCGCCAATGCACTCAACGAACCGCTGACAGAAGGGCAGCGCATCTCGGCGCACAGCGGCATGGGCTGGGCTCTTTCCAAAGGCGGCAAGATTCTTGAATCGATACCTTATTTCGAAATAGCTGCCGAAAGCGACAACGAAGCGAAGGTCGGCCTGGCCGGCGCACTTATTTACCGGCACCAGACGACTGTCGATTACATCAGGGCTGCCGAAATGCTTGGCAACATGCCACCCGAAAAGTTCGCGCCGCAGCATTCCGGTCTTGCGCTCAACGCCGCCAAGGTGCATGCACTGGCCGCTCTTTCTTATGCTCTCGCCGGCGATATGGAACAGGCAAAGGTCTATATGAACAAGGCCGCCGCGCTTGACTCGATGATGATCGGCACCTCGGTCGACCAGCTCGACGAAGCATTCTTTCTGCTGGGCTGGAAAAACTAGATTCAATTTGTTCAGCAAAGGCCGCCGTGCATTAAAAAAGCTGTGCACGCCGGCCCTTTTTTATTGTTGCCCGGCCGGCAAATCTGGTATATTGATGCGCAAAATCACCTGATATTACTTTACTGATGAATACAAAACACTATTATTGTCGTGTCATATGCGTAGTCGGTCTGCTTCTGGCATGGGTCTGCCAGGCATCTGCCGCTGTTGACAGCAAACCGGTCGAATCGAAGGCCGAAAAAGCGATAAAGACCGAAGCTGAGCAGAACGAACAGGATCAGATCCTTCGCCGCGAAGTCATGGGCTTTGTCAAAGAGAATCAGGGACGTGATCCGGGCGAAGGCTGGCTCTATCTGGCTGCTCATTATCGTGAGCTCCGACAGCCCGAGCGTTCGCAGCTCTATCTGAAGACGCTGCTCCGCTCTGAACACATCAACCCGCGCCTCATCTGGGAAGCCATGCTTCTCAATGCCGACATTCTGAATGAGCAGAAGGAATACGCCAGCGCTACCCGCGAGCTTAACCGGCTAATCGAGATGATGCCGGCGCGCAGTTATCTGGTGCGCGCCAAGATCGCGCGAGCCAAAATTATCGGGCGCAACCTTACCAGTACCGAAGAGCTTTACAAGGCGTTCAGGCGCTATTACTGGCCCTGGCCAGAGAAACCCGATATCGAGGCGATCGAATACATCATGGGTTTTGAACGTGGCTATGATCTTGAGATTGCTATGCAGGCCCTCGAAGCCTGGGAAGAAATTTCTGCGTTTCCCGAAGAAGACGCCAGCAGCCTCGCCAGTCTTCGCATTGCCATGCTCTATGCTTTCGATCTCAATGTTCCCGCCCGGGCATTGCCTTTTCTCGAAAAGGTTCCCGATGGCAGTGACGTTTCGCCAGACGCGGCATTCGTTAAAGCGGTTCTTGATCACTTCTACAAGCCAGGAGCCGATCTCAAGGTCTGCCTCGATAATTATGCGCTTTTTCGTAAGAATACCGAAAGTCTCGACGGATACCGGGTTGCCGGCATTCTTCAGGGCCTGCTGCTTTACGAAGGGCACAAGGATTACGAAACGGCGATAAATACCCTTTCAACTCTGCTCGAGACCCCGCCGCATCTTGTCGCTTCCGAATCGATTTCGGTGGCACGCCGTCGCGAAAAACGAGATGAAGAAATCGACTGGGCCATGCTCGCCTGTCGCATTGCCGGGTATATTGCCGAGTTCCGGCTCGCAAATGCCGATCGAGCAAGGTATTTTTATCAGAAGATTTCCGAATTGAACAAGGAACGCAGCGTAGCAGTCGAAGACCCCTGGACAGAGGCCGCCCTCAAACGTACCGAACCCGGCGTGACCGAAGCACAGGTGCTGTTCGAGATGGCCTACGAAAAATACCGCAGCCGCGAGATGCTCGAGGCGCTGAAACTTTATGAAGAATTTATCAATAAATACCCGGAGCATGACCTTTTCAGAGAAGCGCTGTTCAGAACCGCAGCTATCGTCGATGACGATCTGCGCCAGTTCGACCGCGCGCTCGAAATGTACGAGCGCTTTCTCATCAGATTTGCCCCGATAAAATCGAGCTGGGATCTCGATGTGCTCTACGACTGGGGTCGCATCGACGAAGTGCGCTATCGTATCGGCAATCTGCAGTATCTGCATCTCAAAAAACCAGTTGCCGCTCTCGATATCTTTGCGCAGCTTGCCGAGACCTATCCCGACAGTTACTGGGCCATGCAGGGCCTGAAAGACAGTGTGAAAATCTACGAAGATGATCTGGGCGACCCCGATAAGGCCAACGAGCTGCGAGAAGAGTTCATCGCCAGATATCCTGACAGCAAAGATGCTTCTGAGTATCGTCTCACTCTCTACAAGGTTTTTCTCAGCAAGAACGAGCAGATCAGAGCGCTGCACATGCTGCGTGATTACCTCGACCATAGCATGCCCTCCGACAAGAGCTATTTTTCGCTGAAACAGGAATGGCGCGATCTCGCCTTCAGAATCAGAGAAGAAAGCCTGCGCAAGATTCTCAAAACCGCCGGTCTGCGCGACCGCATCGAGATCTATCAGAATATGATGGATGTCATGTGTCTTGCCTCTTCGAGCCAGCCTCTCGAAACGCTCGTCGAAGAGATCAAGGGCAGCGACATGAAAGATGAAACCCGCTGGTCGCTGGTTTATGACGCGGCAACCCGCATGTATCAGAATTTTCCCGACAAATCCTCTGGCCTCTTCAATGAACTGGTCAACAATGCTACAGGCACAGCGCAGGTTTCCAGTCTGCTGACGCTTGGCAATATCGCTTACCGGGTCAGCAAAGACGTCGAATCAGCTGTTTCATGGTATGAAAAGGCCGAAAAGCTGTTGCCTCTGACCGATCCTCTTGTCGAGACACCATCATATCGCCTGGGTCGGCTATACCTGGTTCAGGGGCATGGTCTGAAGGGCCTCGAAAAGCTGCGTCAGTTTATTACAAGGTTTCCGCGCAGCCGCTATCTGGCCAAAGCCTATCTGGCCATGGGTGAGGCCTGTGTTGCGCTCAACAACCCCGAACGGGCTGTGCGCTATTACCGGCGCGTTCTGCGTCTGGCACCAAAGAGGGTCGATGAAGTAAACAAGCTGATCGAAGAAGCTGAAAAGCTGCCGACATCGCAGGAATGGCTCAAGACGCGGGCTGCTCAACGCCGCGAAGATCTTGCAGAAACGAAGGAAAACACCGCTGAAACCGGCAAAGCCGCTGCTGCCACAGCTCGCAAGGTGGATAACGTCGCCAGGCTTACCGAAAAAGATCTGGCCCAGTATAACGAGGCAACCGTTTACGGCCTGTTTCTCGATGAGGCGGCAAAGGCAAAGCCCGTTGCCGCCCGCATGGTCATGTTTCTCAAAGAAGTCCTGCGTCGCGACAAAACCCCGGCCGATCTGCGTAACCGGGCGCTGCGTCAGTATATTTCCACCAGGTTTTTCCGCTTCCGCAGCCCGGAAGAATTCGCCGAAGAGGCGCAGCAGATGCTGCTCAGGAATAACTATGCCGAATGGCAGTCAGAGCTTCTGTTCAGACTGGCTCAGACGCAGGAATACTTTTTAAAAGCACCGGTCGATGCCAATAAGTCATATTTCGAATATCTTTCTTTTTATCCGGCCGGTCGCCGGGTTGAACAGGTCAGGCGGCGTATTCCAGAAGTCTATGTGAAGGCCGATGACAAACGTAACGCCATGCGCTTTTTCGAAAAGCTGATCGAAGACAACCAGTTGTCAGACGAAATCAGAGTCGATGCTTCGCTGCAGATGGCGCGCCTTCTCATCACCGAAGAAAAAAAAGACGACGCGATCAGAACGCTCGAAGCAGCTCTGGCCTACAAATCTGACAGCCGGCCAGAAATCTGTCTGCGACTCGAAAAACTTACCGAAGATTTTTCTTATGTAAGAAGGGCGCTTGAATCAGAAGGGGCAGAAGAAGCCCGGTTCAAGGCTCTGGTCCGCCTGATCGAGCGCGCCGAGGAAGAGGAAGACCACAAGGGCGCCGCCGCAATTCTGCGCGATTTCAGCGATGATTTCAAACTTCCCGAATCGCTGCTCTGGATCGAAAAGAAGACTGATGAGCTCGGCAAGCGAGGGGTGATCAGTGAAATTGAAGATCTCATCGATCAGTATCCAGAAGAACCCGAAACGGCCGGCCGTATGTTCAAACTTGCCCGTATGATCGAAGGCGCCGAAAATACCCGCTATCGGGCTGAAGACCTGTTTTACGAGATAACCCTCGTTTATCCGAACTCCGAATACTATCGCGAAAGCAAGATCAGAGCAGAAAACACCCGTGCCATCCGGGCGGTTTCTGAAATGAATGACATGCTCAAAACCGGCATTAAAGGCCGTGAAAGTGAAGAAGTCATCATCGAGCGCGCGCGCCTGCTCAAAGAGTCGCTGAAAGATCTCAACGCCGCCATCGAGAATTACGAAAGTTTCATCGAGCTTTTTCCTGATTCGCCGCGTCTCGACGAAGTTTATCTGAGCCTCGGCGAACTTGCCCTGACCGAAGCGAAAGATCCAAAAAAGGCTTTTGAATACTGGGAAAAAGGTATCGCGGCCAGCCGCGATCCATTTGTGCGCGAAGATCTCACCAGCCGTATCAACCGGCTCAAACTGTTCAGCGAACG
>Ga0116144_10001334_pt1 | contig 29512 bp, 27 predicted proteins | sample AD_UKC035_MetaG_FD_89746 | JGI IMG/M metagenome (GOLD analysis project Ga0116144, IMG submission 89746) | Active sludge microbial communities of municipal wastewater-treating anaerobic digesters from USA - AD_UKC035_MetaG | ecosystem: Engineered > Bioreactor > Anaerobic > Digestate | place: USA...
GATTGGCCCGCCCTTAAGCAACGTGTTTGCGATTTCTTGGATGACTTTGCCACCCCTTCACCCGCGCTGCTACGCTATGTGGGCCTATTACCGATTTAATTTTTTAATGTTCATCAGCCGCAACGTTCGGCCTGGCGGCGCATCGTCGCTATAATTTTCGGATAGGTTCTAAAGGCAATATCGTTCAGCCAGGCACTAGGTCAACCGAAGTTTGCGGATAAAGCCATGCTGTGAGTTTTGCGGCCTCTTTTATTCTGGGAGGACGAGGGTGGGCCGCCACGCATCCGGGCCGGCGGGGAGGAGGATGGCGACAAGCCGTCCGTTCGCGTCGTGCGCCTGAAGCCGGGCCGCCGATGACGATACGGTTAGCGGGAGGGTTTGCCCATAGCGCACGGCCTGCACCTGTTCTATCGTCAGGGAGATGGATGGCATCTCCAGTCCGGCCTGGGGCGGCAATAGGGCTTCGGCCAGCCGCCCGGCGTCGGCCAAAGCGCGCAGCGCGTCCAGGGAGTAACTCTGGGCTAATGTGAAACCTCCCGCCGCCGTCCGCGTGAGGCCGCGCAGATGCGCGCCGCACCACAACGCCTCCCCCAAATCCTGTGCCAGGCTGCGGATGTAGGTGCCGGCGGAACATGTCACGACCAACGTTACGTCGGGCAACGCGCAGTCCAGCATGTCGAGGTGGTGAATCGTGACCGGGCGGGGTTCACGCGCCACTTCCTGGCCCTGCCGCGCCAGTTGATAGAGTTTGCGCCCCTCAACCTTGATGGCGGAGTACATCGGAGGAATCTGCATGAGGGGGCCGCGAAACGACGCAAGGGCCGCCGCCACGTCTGCACACGTCGCCGTGACCGGGCGGCGGGCCATGAGGTCGCCCTCGGCGTCAGCGGTGGTGGTGGTTTCGCCCAGGCGGACGACGGCGCGATAGGTCTTGTCATCCCCGGCGATGTACTGCGCCAGCCGCGTCGCCGCGCCCACCAGCACCACCAGCACTCCGGTCGCCAGGGGATCTAGCGTGCCGGTGTGTCCCACCCGGCGCGTCCCACACAGGCGGCGCACCACGTTCACCACATCGTGCGAGGTCATGCCGCCGGGCTTGTTAACGATCAGCAGGCCGTTCATCCACACTCCCTATCATTTTCTCAACGGATGGAACGGATTTTAACGGATTCATTTCCGGTCTATCTGTTCCTTCCGTTGCGAGTTTGATCACATAGAGGCGGACTGAGCGCGCAGCAAGTCGCGCACAAGCGGCAACACACGCGCCACGGCAGCGTCCAGCGGGCCGGGCGTCGAGCAGCCGGCCGCCTGCCGATGCCCACCGCCGCCCAACGCCTTGGCGAGTGTCGCCACGTTATAGCCGGGCCGGCAGCGGAAGCTGATCTTCACCGTGCCATCGCGCATTTCCAGGAAACTGGCGACTACATTGGCTTCGGCCACGCGGCTGAGCAGGTTGCCCAGATCCAAATCGTCGTGATCGGCGATGCCCAACTGCGTTTTTTCCGCCAGCGGGAACGCTGTCCACGCCAGGTCGCCCTCCAATTGCAGGCCATACAACGCCACGCCCCACCCGCGCATCTGTTGATAGGGGACGGCGTCCAGGGTTTTCTGCACCACCGCTGCGTAGTCGCCGCCGGCGGCTACCAATTCGGCCACCAACGCGAGCGTTGTGGCGGTGGTGTTGTCGGTGCGTAGGCCGCGCGTGTCGGTGAGGACGCCGGCCAGCAGGCAGGTGGCGATGGCGCCCGCCACCGGCACGCCCAGCGCGCGGATGAGCGCGAGCATGGGGACGGCGGTGGCGACGGCCTCCGGTTCGACGAGGTTGACGTCGCCAAAAGCGTTGTTCGTTTCGTGATGATCGATCACCAGCAGCGGCTTGTGTCCGCGCCAGGTGTCTTTGTAGACGCCGCCGGCACGCGAGAGATCGCTCAGGTCTACAGCAATCACTAGATCCACCGGCGCATCCTCGGCCACGTCCTGCACGAAAGCGTCTGCGCCAGGCAACCAGGCGAGGCTGGCAGGCAGGGGGTGGACGCAAGCCAACACTGGCGCCTTCCCCAGGGGCGCCAGGGCCAGGCGCAGCGCCAGCGCCGAGCCGACCGTGTCCCCATCCGGGCGCGGGTGGGCGATGAGCAAAGGTCGCTTACTCTGCGCCAGTAAATTCGTCGCCTGGGTCAGTGAAGTCGGCGTCATCTTCGTCGAGATCCTCGTCGTTGCTCTCATCCTCATCGGCATCCAGGACATCCTCTGGTTGGAATTCATGCAGAAGTTCTTCGATTCGCTCTCCCTGGGCCAACGAAGGGTCGTACTGGAAGACCAGGCGGGGAATGTTGCGCAGGCGCAGCAGCGGCGCCATCTGGCTGCGCAGCCAACCGGCGGCGCCATCCAGCGCCGCTTGCATTTCCGCAATTTCTTCCGCACCGCCGATAATACTGTAATACACGTCGGCGCGGCTGGTGTCACGGTTGACTACGACATCGGTGATGGTCGCTTCGGCCAAGCGGGGATCGTTGCTTTCTTCCAACAGCAATTGCGTAACGATACGCCGGATCAGTTGCCCCACGCGTCCCTGGTATTTCTTTCCCATAAATGGCCTCCTGTTCGCGGGGAGCGCACCTAGACTACCGCCACCCGCTCCATTACAAAGAATTGCAGCACATCGCCGGACTCAACCGCATCAAAGTCAACCAGCTTAATGCCGCACTCGAAATTTTGCTTGACTTCGCGCACATCTTTCTCAAAACGTTTCAACGAGTCTATCGGGCCGGTGTGAATTACAGCGCCATTGCGCAACACGCGGACCTGCGCATTGCGGCGGACGGAACCGTTGGTGATATAACAGCCGGCCACGCGCCCGATGCGCGAAATGTCAAAGGTGGCCCGCACGGACGCTTCCCCGATGACCTGTTCTGCATAGACCGGCGCCAACATTCCTTTCATAGCTTTCTCAACATCGCTGACAATCTCGTAAATGATGTCGTAGAGTTGAATTTGCAGTCCCGCGTTATCGGCAACGTGGCGCGCCGCGGAATCCGGCGTGACCCGGAATCCGATGACAATCGCTTCAGAGGCCAGCGCCAGATTGATGTCAGATTCGTTGATGTTGCCGGCCGCCGCATGAATCACGTTGACTTTCACCTCTTGGTTGTTGAGGCGCTGCAAGCTGTTAATGATCGGTTCAATGGAACCTTGCACATCGGTTTTTAGCACCACACTGAGTTCTTTGATTTGTCCCTCACGGATCCGAGCCGAAATATCATCCAGTGAGATAATCCGCGGCACCTGCCCCGACTCACTGGCCCGCACCTCTTGCTGGCGCTTATCGGCCATCGCCCGCGCGACATGCTCGCTTTTGACCACCTCAAGACGGTCGCCGGCTGAGGGAACGTCATGCAGCCCCAGGACCAGCATGGGGGTGGCCGGCGGCGCAGTGCGATGCCGCTGGCCGTTTTCATCTTCCAGAGCGCGAACTTTGCCCCAGGTTTTACCGGCCACGACTACATCGCCATCGCGCAATGTGCCATTTTGGATCAATGCCGTCACCACCGGGCCACGTTGTTTGTCCAGCCGGCCCTCCAACACCGTGCCGATGGCGGGGCACCCGGGGTTGGCCTTAACACCCATATCATCGGCCACCAGCAGGATGGCCTCCAGTAAATCTTCTAGGCCGGATTTCTGTTTGGCGGAGACGGGAATGACCATAGTGTCTCCCTCCCATTCTTCCGGGGTCAAACCCTGGTCAGACAACTGCTACTTGACCATATCGGGGCGGGCATTCGGTCTATCAACCTTATTCAGAGCCACAATGATGGGGACATGAGCCGCCCGAGCATGGTTGATAGCTTCAATGGTTTGCGGTTGTACGCCATCGTCCGCGGCTACAACCAGCACGGCAATGTCGGTAGTGTAAGCGCCCCGCGCACGCATCGCCGTAAAAGCCTCATGACCGGGCGTGTCAAGAAAGGTGATGCGCCGTCCCCCATGTTTGATCTGATACGCGCCAATATGTTGTGTGATTCCGCCGCTTTCTTGCCCAACGACGTTCGTGTGACGAATCGCATCTAACAAGGAGGTTTTGCCGTGGTCTACGTGGCCCAATATTGTGACAACAGGCGGGCGGTCATGCAGATCAGCGGGATTCTCATTTGCCAGGAGCAACTGCCAGGCTGACAGTTCCGTTTGTTGTTCGGGTTCCACTTCAGGATATGGCAGCGTCGCCTCAAAACCAAACTCACTGGCAATAATGGCCGCCGTATCAAAGTCAATCTGTTGGTTAATGTTGGCGATGACCCCACTATCCATCAAGGTCTTAATGATCTTGATCGGGGTTTCACCCAATAATTCAGATAAGTCTCGCACCGTAATGATTTCTGGAATGGTGATTTCCTTTGCTCCCATACTCGATCCTCCTCAAATCAAATCTCCCCAATGGTCTCCGGGGGTCCTTCCGCCGTAATAGCTGCCGGCGACGCCAGGATTTCCGGGAGAGTCGCTGCATAAGCCTGCAGAGCAGCGATTGCTTCCGGTTCCAAGTTGATTCGCAACGCGCGATTCAGGGCGTTACCTTTTAAGGCCTGCTGCCAACAGCATCGTTGGCGACACAGGTAAGCGCCGCGCCCGTTTTTTTTGCCCGATTCATCCACCAGCACGTCACCCTCCGGGGTGCGCACGACACGCACCAATTCGCGTTTGGGGCGCGGCTGACGACACACAATACAGGTGCGCTCCGGGATGTGTTTTTGACGCTTGGGTTGCAGTTTTTTCTTGACCATTGCTGAGCACCCACCACACGCTTATTAAAGACAACAAAAGGGACGCCGACTAACCCTGGCGTCCCTTTCTATAATAGGGCGTAAGTGTTTAGCTGCCGTCTAAAAACATAACCGACCACCCGACACGCCGGGTTTGCGGTGCGCAAACTGAACCATGGCACTCATCGAAACAAGGCTATTGTGAGCAAGGCTTACCAACAAGACCTTCAGGTATATGTCAGGTGCGCCGGTTAACAGGCTGGTGAACACGCCAGGGACTCTCTCAGGTACAAACGGGAAGTTACCACGAGCGACGCTGACGATCCCCACTGCGCGGTTGGCGGTTGCCCCCCGAGCGATTGCCCCCAAAACGTCCTCCAGAGGAACCGCCCCGGTCACGCTCCTCGCGCGGCCGCGCAACGTTCACGGTCAGAGGACGGCCCTGGTATTCGACGCCGTTAAACAGACTGATAGCCTTTTCGGCCTCTGCTTGCGACTCCATTTCCACGAAGCCAAATCCCTTGGAGCGCCCGGTTTCGCGATCCCGAATCACAGTAGCTGAAGTTACGGTGCCGGCCTGCGTGAACAGAGTCTGCAAATCCTGATCGGTCGTTCCATACGCCAAATTGCCTACATACAATTTCGTTTCCATCTAATTCATATCCTCCAAACTAAACTAACAAATTAGGGTCACGGGCCGATTCTGTAGATGACAGTAACCGCAACTAGGTGCTTCATTCCTGCATTTCCAAGTATGGCCTGTGTTACTGCTCGACTCAAAAGTCATCCTCATACTCACTCCACACATCTGTGTGACGCCGGTGCTTGCGCACCACCACGGTCTTACCGGTCTTATCATCGAAGACCATCGCGCGCCCCTTCTTACGCTTCTGTTGTTTTTTGGATCGCTGGCGATCCTCGTCCAACCCTTCCTCCTCATCCTCATCAAAAGCCAGTTCCTCGAATGGAATCTCCAGCGTCTCCGGCTTAAACAAGCCCTCCGCGGGAGTCTCCGTCGCGCTCTCCACTCCCGGTTCGGGGGGCACTGCGACCACTTCTACGACCGCCTCTTCCGGCGTCTCCCCAGCAACTGCTTCGATTACTTCTTCTTCAATCGCCTCAGTTACTATTATATCAGTTTCCGCGATCTCAGCTTCAATCGGTAAAGCTATGACGGCTTCCGCCACAGCGGCTTCTTCAATTTCAGGTTCAACCGTCTCCGCCAGCGCCTCGACCACCACCAATTCCGGCTCCAGCGCCTCAATGCCCAAACCTAGCGCGGCGATGGCGTCTTTGATTTCGCGGAGCGCCTTAGCGCCAATGCCCTCAAGCATCAACAGCGCCTCGTCTCCCAACGCCAGACGCTCCATAATTTCGCCCACGCTCGACACCCCGCTGCGCAGTAAATTGCTCAACACCTTGTCCGATAGATTGAGTGTGTCCAGAGCCTGCGCATAGGCCTCTTCGGGGACACGCGAGCGCGCCTCGCGTTGCGCCTCACGGCGCAGTTCCTCCATCTCGACCTGGGCAGATCGGCGCTCACGCGCCTGGCGCATCGCCGGCCGGTCAGCATTCCGCCGAGAGACGATGGCATTGCGCACCGCCTCCACCACCGTTTTAATCAGTTTGTTCTCTTCATCCGTGAAAGGATAGTTTTCCTTTTCATGCTCGCTCATCGTAGCAGCCAGGCGCGAGATAGGAACAGCGGCCCCTTTAAGATCGTTCAACAATTCTGGGGACCTGTCAATTTGTTCCAACGCCCACAACGCCGCTTCTGTGGCCCCCTGGATATCTACCCGCCAACCGGTCAACTTGGCCGCCAGGCGCGCATTCTGCCCAGCGCGCCCAATCGCCAGAGAGAGCTGATCGTCCAACACGACAACCGAGGCCGTGCGACCGCCTGGATTCAACGGATCCAGAATCACACTGAGGACCTTGGTCAGGCTCAGGGCGCTGGCGATAAAGGCCACATCTTCCTTGTGCCACTCTACGACATCAATCCGCTCGCCATGTAGTTCCCGCGAGATCGTCTGAATACGAATTCCGCGCATCCCCACACACGCGCCCACCGGGTCGAGACCGGGCTGGCGCGCAAAGACGGCCACCTTAGAACGGGCGCCCGCTTCGCGCGCAATGGCTTTGATCTCAACCTGCCCGGCGCGGATTTCCGGCACTTCCAATTCCAGCAAACGACGGAGCATCAAGGGGTGGCTGCGGCTGACAGAAATTTCCGGCCCACGTGAGGAGCGACGCACCTCTAACACATACACGCGGATCTTCTGGTGCAGGGTATAGCGCTCACCGGGGATCTGCTCTTTCCGTGGCAGATGCGCTTCTTCGGTGCGGTCCAAATGCAAAGTTACCCCTTGGGGCGAAACCGATTGAATGGTGCCAATGATGATTTCGTTTTCCTGCCGGCTGACCCGGTTATACTGACTCTCGCGTTCAGCTTCCCGCAGGCGTTGGGTGATGACCTGCTTGGCCGTTTGCGCTGCAATCCGACCAAAGTTGCGCGGGGTCACATCCACCATCAACAACTCATCCAGCTCCGCATTAGCACGCTGCTTACGGGCATCCTGAAGAGAAATCTGTATATTGGGATCTTCAATAGTATCCGTCACGATTTTCTCTAAGTAAATATGCGCCAGACCGGTTTCCAGATTGATTTCAGCCGTGACGTTCTGCGTGCTGGCGACCTTCCAGTCTCGCCGGTAAGCCGTCACCAGCGCAGCGCGCACCGCATCCAGAACGATCTCTTTCGGCAAGCTGTATTCAGCACAAATTTGATTAAACGCTAAGGCGAATTCGCTCTTCATGAAAAAATTGCCCCTTACACAATGCCCTTAATTTCTCATAGTCTACGATTTACAAAGAAAAGTGGGGAGTTCCCCACTTTTCCGAGTGCCAAAGAAGCGCGAGTATGTTGCTAACGGCGCTCATTATAACATAACCTCAGGCTTTAGGCAAGGTTTGTTCTTAGCGCCCATTGTGTTATACTTAGCAGACTGGGTTAAAAACCCGGCAATAAGTCGCTAACCTGGACACCGCGAGAATGTGCCGGAGCTTTCGCAATACCTCACAAGAAGTTCTGTGGTTAGGCGCAGAAAAGGTGACAAAATTGATCTTAAGCAGCAATTCATCCAATGCTGTCTCGCATACGCAGCGGAGCATAGAAAATTTAAATAACGCCAACCCCCGGCAACGTTCTCATGCAGCCCAAGAGCTAGGACAACAACGGGACGTGGCGGCTGTGCCACACCTCATCACTTTGCTTCGGGACGACCCCAACACGTATGTGCGCAGCGCCGTTGCTGAAGCCTTGGGGCACATTGGCGACACAACAGCCGTTTACCCATTGATGGATGCCTTACACGATCCATGCACATTTGTGCGGCGCGCTGCTGTCATCTCCCTGGGACAACTACAAGCCAAGGAGGCGCAAGGCGCACTCCTCCAGACCCTGGACGACCCCAATTTTTACGTACGGCGCGCCGCCATCAATGCCATTGGGAAGTTGGAGGTGCGAGATATGGGAGCCGTGCTGCTGCCGCTGCTCAATACACCCGATCCCCGCATCCGCCGCACTGTCATCACAGCCATGCGGCGGCTCAATTACCAGGAAGCAACTCCCCACCTGATTGACTTGTTGGACACCTACGTCGTCAACCCTACCCCGCGCGACCTCCCAATTGTCAAAATTCTGGTGATGGCCCTGGCCGATTTGCGCGCGCGGGCCGCAATTCCCACACTCATTCGCGTCATCCAGGGCTATGTGGGTGGGCGCTCGTTGGCTGCGCTGGCATTGGGTAAGATTGGCGATCCCCAGGCCGGGCCGGTGCTTCTCGAAGCCCTCGCGGATAAAAGCCTCAACTTGCAAATAGCGGCGCTCAAAAGTCTGGGGATGTTGCAATACACACCGGCGGCGCCCACCGTGCGGGAGTTTCTCACTATCACCGATCCGCGCCTGCGCCGCCAGGCTGCACTTACTCTCGGTCAACTGCGCGATACGCAAGCAATCCCTACTCTGTTGGAAATTGCCCGTGAAGATGTCAGTTCCCTGGTGCGTCCGGCGGCCGTAGAGGCCCTGGGACTGGTCGGGAACCCCCAAGTGCTCCCCGCTCTCTTGCCGCTGGTCAATGACGCCAATGCTTACTTGCGCGCCGCGCTCGTTGGCGCGTTGGTGAACCTGGACGGTAACCGTCCACAGGTCAAATCGGCGCTGGAACAACTGGCCCAAGACAAAGTTGAGCATGTGGCAACCACTGCGCGCTGTGCATTGGAAGTTTACAAGACAGCGGAGGCGCCGGTGGACACCGCAGTTCCCACCAAGCCCCAGACCTGGTTGCGCAAACTCTTAGGCCGCGCGCGCGCCACGCTCTCGTGATCCAAGGAATGTCGCAATGAAAGTTTTACTCGCCGGACACAAAGGCCAATTAGGGCGCACGCTTCTTCCTCTGCTGGCCGCGCAGCACGAAGTGCGGGGCATAGATCTGCCGGAATATGACATTGCCGACCGCGCGGCCCTCACCCGTCTCATCCACGACTTCACCCCGAACCTGATTGTTAATGCGGCTGCGATGACCGATGTGGACGGCTGTGCGCGCGATCCGGCCGCAGCTTACCGGGCGAACGGCCTGGGGCCACAAAACATTGCTTTAGCCGCCGCCGAATGTGGCGCAGAAGTGCTGCACATCAGCACCAATGAGGTTTTCGACGGCGTAGCCACACACCCCTATCACGAATGGCAATCCCGCAATCCTATCAACGCCTACGGACGCTCCAAGCTGGCCGGAGAATGGTACACAGAACGATTGCTCACGCGCTTTTACATCGTGCGCACCGCCTGGTTGTATGCTGCCGGCGGGCGCAACTTCCCACATCGCATGATCCAACTGGCCGATGCGCGGGGGAGCCTGCGCGTTGTCACCGACGAAATCGGCAATCCAACCTATGTGGTGGATCTGGTCACAGCGCTCAGGCAACTCATTGAGACCCATGCCTATGGCATCTATCACCTGGTCAACGATGGGGCTACGTCTCGCTACGAATTCGCGCAGGCCATTATGACCTTGAGCGGGCGCGGACATGTCCCACTGGCGCCCATCACCTCGGCGGAATTCCAACGCGCCAGCACCCCACCGCTTTATGCGCCCCTGGCAAACCACGCCGCAGCGGCGCTGGGCATTCGCCTGCGTCCCTGGCAAGAGGCGTTGGCGGATTTCCTGGCACAGACCGGCTACTAAATTCAGACGAATAACCGCTTGACACCGGACGACATCGTGGTATGATGTTCACCGTCCCGACTAGAGGCGGGGCTGTAGCTCAGTTGGGAGAGCGCTACAATCGCACTGTAGAGGCCAAGGGTTCGAATCCCTTCAGCTCCATAGGAGTTTAGCTGCTCCTAACTTTTCTGCAAAACGTTAAAAATGGGCCTGTGGCGCAGTTGGGAGCGCGCTTCAATGGCATTGAAGAGGCCAAGGGTTCGAATCCCTTCAGGTCCACACATACAAACATCCCCCCATTTGGGGGGATGTTCGTTTGAAAAACGGCCAGCGAAAGCCTACATATCCTCTATCATACCGCCCGGCATATTCAAGGTCACTACTTCACCATGGACATTGATCACCACTTTAAAGCCCATCAACCCCAACCATTGGCGCGTTTCATCCGGCATTCCGACAGCCACCAATTGTTCCAGGTTGGCATCCATTTGGGTAATGGCCGTCTCAATGGCCGCCTTGGTGAAGAGATCGTCTTTACCAAGATACTGCAACATTCCCGCCACGACCGCCTCCTTATTTTGCAGGACAGTTCCTTGCATGGCGCCAAGGACCTGACGATCCACTTTGGACGCCGGAATGTGGCGCAAAAAACCGGCGTCATCCACCACATAATGAGGGTTGCCGCCAAGATAGGTCACCGCCACCATTTGATCTGTTTCGTCCACCACCAGACCCGCAAAGATCGCATGTTGCATCGCACCGCCTCTTTTCTTGCTATTTGCAGCTATATTCTCTCAGGTGTACACTCGCAAGTAAGCATTACACAAGCCATTCATGCACTATCGTACCAGATTTCACCCGAAATACCAAACAAGAGGAGCGAGCCATGAATATTCTGGCACCCGTGGCGATCATTACCGATTCTGCTGCCTGTCTTCCAAAGGAGCTGTGTCACCAATATCGGATTGACACGGTTCCCTATTACGTCCACATAGGGCAACAGTCGTATCTATCCGGGAAGGATTTGCAACCAGAAACCTTCTTTGAGCGCTTGCGCGCCGCGCCGGAGGTTGCAGTGAGCACCGGCGCGCCGCCGATACAAGCATTCCTCTCTGCCTATCAGAAGGTGTCTACCTGGGCCAAAGCGGCCGTCTCAATTCACATTGCGGGCAAGCAGAGCAATGGCTGCAATGCAGCGGAGCTTGCCAGCCGGGAAAGTCCTATTCCGGTCGTCGTGATTGATAGTGAGACAACGGGGATGGCAGAGGGATTTGTCGCCCTTGAAGCTGCGCGCGCTGCGGCCAATGGGGAATCCCTGGAACAGGTGGCTAGCAAGGCCCGCGCGGTCGTGCCCAACGTCGGGGTGATTGCGCTTCTGGAAAACGTGGCATTTGTGCTGCGCGGAGGGCGACTCGGCGGCGCGGCGCGAGTCGTAAGCGATTTTTTGAAAATCCAACCGATGGTGAGTGTGCAGCACAACCGCGTCAGTTTGTGTGGTCAGGTGCGCCGCCGCAGCCAGGGACTCAAGGCGCTGACCAACAAGATTTTGGATGAAGTGCGCGACGCCCCCACCCATTTGGCCGTCCACTATGCCGAGGATGAAACAGAAGGGCGCACCCTGCTGGAAGCGTTGAAAGCGCGCGTCAATTGCGTCGAACAGTACTTGACCCGCGTGCCGATTGAGTTGGGCGCGCATGCCGGGCCGGGCGTCATCGCCGTTGCGTATTATGTGGAAAAGGAAACCCTGGACCTCAAACAACAGTTAAGCCGGTTCACGGAATATGCCAAGGAAGCGATTCGCTCACGGCTGCCCTGACCACAAGCGAGTAGGGGGCACAGTTCCGATATGAAAATCTTTCACCACAAAGGACATAACGGGTTCTCTCCGTGTCTCAGTGGTGCATTTTATATGGAGACGCTATGGCCGTCAAAGAAAGAACTCAACAATTACGCATTGTCGCCGAAATTCTGTTGATCCATCTGCCGGAATATTTGGCGAAAGACCAACCTCTGGCGCACGACCTGCTATCGGTAGCCGGGCAGGCGCTCAACACCATTTATGAGGATGCCGAAGCGTCGTCCAAGTCGTGGGACAAGCGCGCCTATCACGTGCGCGCCGACGAGTTGCGCCGCGAGTGGGATTGGGCGCTCGGCGCAGCTAACTTCGCCCTGGGATTGGCGCTGCGTCCCGATCCTCTGACCGACGCGCATTTGGCAAAACTCAAGGTCTTGATCCGCCCGGAGATGGAGCGTCCCACGCGCAAGCAAATTGCCGATCCAACCCGCTTCCGCGGTGCCGCGCAGGCGCTTGCCAAACAACTATCCCAAAAACGCAAGCCATTGCGGGAATAATCAGAAAGTAAAACGTGAAACATAAGGTGGCGCAGCCACAACCAAATTTTCACCACGGAGACACGGAGAACACGGAGAAAAAACAAGGGATCAAATCTCTGTGATCTCTGTGTCTCTGTGGTAAAATCAGAATGATTCTCGTGAATGACGCAAATCTTTACGAGTAACACTGTGATGACTTTACAATAATGACCTCACGTTTCACGCTTCACGTACTTTCGCATCGCGGGGCAGCCACAGCACGGCCAGACCCGCCAGGAACGTCGAGACGCCGCCCACGTAAAACGGCATCCGCAGCGAGAACGCGCTTCCCAGCCAGCCTCCCGTCGTCGGGCCGATTGCGCCGGAAAGCGCCACGGCCAACGTGTCCAATCCATAGGCGGCGCCCGCGCGGCCTTCCGGCGCGCACCGGCCAATGTACGCGCTGATGATCGCCAACGTCCCCCCCACCGCAAATCCCAGGATGGCCTGGGCTACCACCAACACGGCGTAGGTTGGCGCCCACGCCTGGATACCAATCGCCCCGGCCATCACCATCCCCGAGGTTAGCAATAACCCGCGCCCGCCCCGTTGATCACCCAGACGGCCCAACAGCGGCGCCGCGATCGCGCTCGTGATGCCCGAAACGGTCGTCAACAGCCCGGAGGCCGACCCCAACCACGACGTTCCTGCGGGCAACAGTTCCTGTACCAGCAGCGGCACGGTGGGTGCCGGCACTTGAAGCCCCACCCGCAGGGCGAAACGCAGCAACAACACCAACCCCAGCGCCGACCCGGCAAACAAAACCGTCGTATCCTGCCAGAACCGTCGCCAGAGCGGCCCCTGCTCCGTGGTGGGCGGGGGCGGGGTGAAATCCTCGTGGACCAGAAACAACATCAAGAAAAAAGCCGCCAGCAGATAAAAAGAGGTCAGCCAGAAAGTGGCACGATAGCCGAGCGTGTCGGCTACCAGCCCGCCGGTGATCGGCCCGATAGACTGCCCCAGGAAGATCGCCAATTGCAACTTCCCCAACGTCTCCCCCAACCGCTCGCGTGGGGTGCTACTGGCAACCAGGGTAGTCGCCGCCGCCACCGTGCCGGTCAGCGCGCCCTGGAGCAAGCGCAGCACTGTCATCTGCTCCACCGAGCGGATGAAGCCCATCAGCCCAAGAATCACCGCGCCGCCGAACATCGCCCGCAGCACCATCAGCTTGCGCCCATAGCGGTCGCTCAGCGCGCCCCAGATTGGCCCCATCACCCCCATTGTCAGTGAGGAGGCCGAGATGATAATCCCGCTCCACTGCGCCACCGACTCCGGCGGCACGCCCAACTCCTGAATATAGTAGGACCAGATCGGCGTCGAGGAAGAGAAGCCCATAATGGCTAACAACTCCGCAAACCAGGTGGCCCATAGATTGCGCCGCCAACGTTTGGTCATTAAATTCTCCCTGAATGTAGCTTCAACGGATTGAACGGATTAAACGGAAAGATGTCCGTTAAATTCCGTTGAATCCGTTGAGAAAAAATGATACGTCAGTCGGTGGTCGTGACGCGCACGGTGGTCAACAGGATGGTGTCGCCAGACGGACGCCCGTTGGCGTCAACCACCGGCAGGCGGGCCGCGTCCACCAGGCCATACATCCCGATTTCAAGGGTGTACGCGCCGGGTGGCGCGTCGGACGCCACGGGGATGCGATAGGTATCTTCGATGATCGCGCCAGGTGTCCAGAGCGTCGTCAATGCCTGGCCGCCGCCCGGCTCGTTGTCCTGCTGCCCCCAAAGGAAATTGCCGCTGGACGCATTGAAAGTCTCACCCAACAGATGGGTGAAGACTTTGTAGCGCGTGGACAGTGGGGTCTGCGTCTGCCAATACAGCGTCAATTCCACTACGGCCCCTGGCGCCACTGCCGCGCGCGGCAGGTCATAACCGACCAGTGTGATCGTTTCCCCCAGACGGTACATCAGCGGGTGCGAAATGTCCGCCGTTGAAATCTCCGCGCCGGCCGCGCTGCGTACCAATGTGAAACGGCCGATCTCCCGGCTTTCCCCGGACACCGTCACCAACACCCGGTAACTTCCCCCTGGCAAATCGGGTGTCAGCGGAATGGCGATGGGCTGGCGTGTCACATCGTGGGACGACGGCGGCTCCTCAACCGCGATCTCCCACGAACTATTCGAGCCGACTAGCCACACCTGCATCGCCGGCGGCGGCGACACCCAGTAGAGCGCCAGCCGTAGCGTGTCGCCGGTGCGGTAGCGCGGCAGGGCGATCTGCGCGCCTTGCAAGACCCCGCCGGCGGCAAACGCCGTCTGCGACGTCTGCGGCGGCGTGAAACCGGGGGCCAACTCAAAAAACGTCTCGGCGCGCGCCGCCGTGCGGGCGTAAAAAGTCAAGACCGTTTCACCCTGCACAAAGGTGTGACTCGCGGCAGCCTGCGCTGCCAGCCACTCCGGCAAAAGCTGCTGCGGGTCGGTTTGGAGCGACTCCGGCGTCGTCACCAACCACAGGCCGTCGGCGGCGGCCCAGAGCGGCGCGATCCATGCCGCCACGGCAACATCATCACGCCACGCCAGTCCGTAGGGGACCGAAGCGCGCGCGCCACTGTAATACGCGGTGAAGACCGGCCAGTCCCGATCCACATAGAGAAGCACTTGATCGTCCGGGCGGCGGTGCGCCTGTAAAGTCTGCGCGATGCTCATGTAATCGTCCCGGCGCACGCGGCCCGGATAGAAGCCCCACAGTCCCCAGACCGCCGCGAGGACAACCACGATGGTCGCGGCCGCCGCCGCGATCCGCCACCGGCGTCCGCGCGCCAACAATGTCCCCAATCCCCAGGCCGCGAGGGTGTAGAAGCAAGCAGAGAGCGGCAGCAGATAGCGGGGCGCAATTGGCCGGGCGTAATAAAACTGAAAGGCCGGTAGAGAGACGAGTAACACGACCAGGGCGGGCAACACTAACCCGCCCCCCAACATTGCCAGCGCGCCCTCCTGCGCAGGCGTCCGCCGCGTCCGCCAGACGCAAACCAGGCCGCCCGCCAGGATCGCCCCGACGATGGCGGTGATGGGCAAGTACCGCTCTAGATTCAACGGGGCGCCGACGACGAGCATGGTCGCATAAAGCTGCATGAAAAAGCCGGGGGCGAAGGCGCTGTCGCTGGCCCAACTGTGCATCCGCGGCAGCGCGTAGGCCAGCCAGGGGGCGAACAGAGCCGCGATGGCTAGTTGCGCCGTCAGCCACATCGCCAGCATCCGGCGCGGACGCCCGGCCCGCAGCCAGGCCACCAGGAAGCCCAGGTTGGCGACGGCCGGCGCCACCACGTCCAGATAAAGCGTGTACAGGCTGCCCAACGTCAGCCCGACGTAGGCGAGCCAGGCGCGGGCGTCGTTGCGTTGCCACAGCCGGAGCGCGGCCCAGAGCACGCCCGTCGTCAGCAGTGCGGCTAGCGCGTACATCCGAATCTCCTGTGCCCAGGTGATGGCAAAGCGGGAGAGGGTGAGGAACAGCGCGGCCAGCAAGCCGATACGGACGCCGTCACGCCGCGAGAGGGCGCGGCCCAGGTGGTAGATCAGGGGGATGGTGAGAAAACTGCACAGCACTGCGGAGAAACGCAGGGCAAACTCGCCTTCGCCGGCCAAGAGATACCAGCCGCGTTGTAGGATGTAGTACAGGGGAGGGTGAACGTCCCCTGCCGTCCAGCGGACGCTTTCCGCAACCGGCATGCGCGCCAGCCATACGCCGATGCCCTCATCCCACCAGAAATTGTGCTCGGCCAGGCCAGCCACGCGCAGGGTGAAGGTTAGGAGCAGGATCAGGAGCCACAGCCCGCGCCGGCCCAGGCTGCTGCTTGGAGGTCTTGTCGGATATTTTATGGTCATGCTCTCATTATACTGTCAGCGGCAAACAAAAACCACGCTTATCCCTAAGCGTGGTTTTTGTTTCCATAAGGACGGCCCCGCCGTGCCGTGCGCCGCTGGTTTTGACCCTGCTTTCGCAGGTGGGAATCGGCCGGAAGGTTTCACCTTGCCCGAAGGCTACCGCGTCTGCTTCCTAAGACAAGATTCCCTTATAATAAACTGTTGGCTCAAAACCCCGTGTCGGCATCACGCACACGGCAGGTGTAGGGGTATAATACCACACTTCATTGGGATGGCAACCGTCAAGCGTCAATAGGGCTATCGCATTTGGAGAGCTTTGTTCCGCTGCGCTGCCTGTTGTGCCGCTAATGCGGCGTTTTTCGGAGGGATTTTTGTGGCGGGGCTTCGCCCCGCCACAAAAATCCCCCTTTATCCCCGGCCTTTAGGCCATCAATGGGTCAAATGCGATAGCCCTGCAAGCGTCAACCGTCAAGTCGCCTTTCTTACTTTAGAAAATGTCTCAACGGATTGAACGGATTCAACGGACGTTTTTCCGTTGAATCTGTTGAGCGAAGCATTACATGGCGCGGAGCACGTGGCGGAAGATGCGCAACCAGTTGCCGTGCAGGATCGCGGCGACGTCCGCTTCGGAATAACCGCGCTCATACAGCAACGCGGCAATCTTGCCCAGGTCGGCGATGGAAGTTAGTCCTTCCGGCACGGCTTCCAGGCCGAATCCGCCGTCAAAGTCGGAGCCGATACCCACGCAATCGGCCTGCCCTGTCGTCTGGCAGATATGGTCAATAACTTCGATGAGGCGGCTGAGCGGTAGACGTGGGTCGCCGACGCGCCAGCCGGCCTGGAGCATGGCGTTGAAGGGGACGACGCCCATCACGCCGGCGCGTTCTGCGATGCGCCGGATGAGGTCGTCGGAGAGTTGACGCGGGGTATCCACCAGCGCGCGCGGGTTGGCATGGGTGGCGACGAGGGGGCCGGGGTAGCTGTCCAGGGCTTCGTAGACGGCCTCTTCCCACAAGTGGCTCACGTCCAGCAGCAGATGGGCGTCGGCCATGCGCGCCAGCAGCCGGCGGCCCTCGTCTGAGAGGCCGCCCGGCGCGGCGCAGCCGCCGGCGTAGCGCGTCCCCGCCGACCAAGCCAATCCCACGCCGCGCAGGCCGCGTTCGATCCACCAGGTTAACTCGCCAGGCTCGCGGATCGGGTCGGCGCCCTCCATCACGATGAACAGGCCGAGTTGGGGGTGCGGCGTCTCCCAGGAAGCCCACACAGCATCAAGGTCCGCCTCGGTGAGCAAGAGCCGCACCCGTTCCTGTTCATCGGCCAGGCGACGGTAGTAATCCAATTGGGCCACACCCTGCGCGTGCGCTTCGGCGGGGGTATGATACACTTGTGCCTCACGCTCCCAGTCCCGAAACGCCGGGGAGATGAAAATACTGGCGCCGGCCACGGCCACTTGTCCGCGCCACAATTCGGGTAGGCTGACCAGTGCGGAGCCGCAAGGCAGGCCGGGCGGCGGGGTGAGGGTGTCGTGGGCGCGGAGTTCCGACAAAGGGCGCAGCAGGTCGCGATGCAGCACGACGGCGTTATAGGCCATATCCAAATGAGCGTCTATGATGAGGGGCATAGGGCTTCTCCAACAATAACAGGATTTGCGGAATGATAGGATCAAAAATCTGTTGAAATTCATCCAGTCTATTGAGTATAATAGGATTGGCGCATTTGACAAAACCCCTGGTTTGGCGTTATACTCTGGACTGAGGCGCAAGCAAGACTATGGGGCGGGGATGCCCAAAGAGGAATTATGAATCGTCCCAAACAGTATATACTGACCATTAAAGAAGGGCCGAAAGCCGGGGAAGTCTTGATATTGGAAAATATCGAGTACACCCTGGGGCGCACGCCGGACAATCGGATCGTGATTGATGAGTTGAGTGTCTCTCGCCATCACGCTCGACTGCAACCGACGTTGGGCAGTTTCGCGCTGGAGGACCTGGGCAGCACCAATGGCACCTGGGTCAACGGGGAACAGCTTGCCCGTCCCTGTGTTCTGGCCCCCGGCGATATTATTCAACTGGCCGACAACGTGACCCTGGAATTCAATTTCCAGGAGGAAATTTTGCCCGAAGCCTTGATCCCGCCGCCCGATGTCCCGGTCACAACGGAGACGCCGCGTGGGAAGACGCCCGCCTGGCTTACGGACAAGGAACCTAAGACGATGCCAACGCGCCCCAAACGCCTGGGATATCGCGTGCTCATCGGCGTGTTACTTTTGTTGATCGTGCTGTGCCTGGCCGTAACGGCGTATATTTGGTTCGCTGCGCCGGAAGTCTGGCAGCAGATTCTCAGTCAGTTCGGCGTCCCCACGCCGTGATGGGTGAAATCACACAAGAGCGCCGGATACGAAACAACGTATCCGGCGCTCTCTTTTCCCAACCACTTCAATACATTCGGGATTGGCGCTTCCCAGTCCAGGTGCTTTGCAGATAGACCCGGTTATGGCTCTGCGCGCTGGCAGATAGGGCAAAAGTAAGTGCTGCGTTGTCCCTGGACGATACGTTCCAAGGCATAGCCGCAACGCGGGCAGCGGTCGCCGGCGCGATCGTAGATCTGAAGATAATGTTGATGATTGCCCAGGCCGCCATCAGGGTAGACGTACTGGCGATCCCCCAGGCTGGTGCCGCCGTTGGCGATCCCCCCGCCAAGTACCGTCCCTATGGCGCGGTGCAGACGTTCTACCTCAGCCGTGGTCAAGGTCCCCGCTACGCGCAAAGGGTGGATCTGCGCTTGCCATAGAGCTTCGCTCACATAAATATTGCCGAGTCCGGCGATAAATTTTTGGTCGAGCAGCAGGCGTTTGATTTCACCCTGGCGGCCAGCGAGCTGTCGCATGAGCCACTCCGCCGTGAATTCCGGCGACAAGGGTTCCGGTCCTAACCCCTTCAACACTTCCGCCGGGTCCGTCACCAGGAAGAAGCGGCCAAATTTGCGCGGGTCACTGTAGACAACCCACACGCCATCATCCAGGCGCATCCGGACACGCATGTGCCGGTCGTCGCCGGGGCCGGCAGAAGGCGCGAGGAGGCTGAATTTGCCGGTCATGCGCAGGTGTACCAGCAACGTCTGACCAGTGTTTAATGGCAACACCAGGTACTTGCCGCGCCGTCCTACTTCTTGTACGCTCGCGCCCAGTAAAGCCGTGCGGAAACGCGCCACATCAGGACGGTCTACGGTACGCGCCCACAGCACATCCACCTGCACAAAACTGCGACCAGTCAGCGCCGGTCGCAGTTTGCGCGCAATTGTTTCGACTTCAGGTAATTCTGGCATACGCGCCGACCGGGATCAACGCGGATAGGGGTAGCGGGATTCGTAGCGCTGCATCAGGATGTTGAAGTGGGTATGCTCAGCCTGGGCCAACTGCATGAACAGCTTCTTGGCTTCCGGGTCCTGCGCGATCTGCGCGCTGTTGTAATACAACTGGAAGGATTTGTCCTCCACCCCCATCGCAAACAACAGCGCATCCTCTTCGTTGGGGTGGGCCGGCAATACTTTGAGGGCCTCTTTGGTCGGGGGGAAGACGACGGAGACCACGTCCAGTGTCTCGGGCGCGGCCATTTCAGGGATGGTTGCCCAGCCTTTGCCGGCGCGCAGCGCTTCATACTGACGCTGAATATAGTTGAAATGGCTCACTTCATCGTCGGCCAGTTGCGTAAACATCTGTTGGACATCGGGGTCCGCCAGACTGTCGGCCAGTTTGAGGTAGAAATCCCGGCCATCTGTTTCAAGTTTCATCGCTTGCGTTAAAACATCCAGCAGTTCCATGCTATGCCTCCTGATATAAAAGAGATTTTTATATTTTTTAATATAATTTTAGACTAAATCTATCGTTTGTCAAACCGCCGGAAATCAGAGCCAGAACAGCGGCCACCACATACAGCCGCGACGGCGGACCGCGCGACGGGCGGCGCGGCGGGCCGCACGTTGTGAACGGCGTTCCCCCATCCGCACGCCCCGCTGATAGGCGCGTTCTAAACGGCGCTGCACTCGTCGAAAGTTTCCACCCAACATCCTTCACCTCCCTATAGACTGAAATACAGATAAAATTGCCGCAACGCCGGCGCTAGGGTTTCTTTTGCGGTGCGACGCCGCCCCTTTGCGCCACGGCGGCCTGTACTGCGAGTACGTCGGGGTTGTGTAATGCGCCGGGTGGCCGCGGTCTGTCGCTCACCATCACCGGCAATAAGCCCGCCTGGCATGGGATGACCAGGTCGGCGAGGTACTCCTGGCCTTCTTCACAAATCAAATATTCGCGCTCCGGGAAAAAACCGCTTTCCTTTAATGTTACGTACAGCCCGTCTGCGCCGGAAACGTACAGATCGTTGACCTCGGTGGCGGCGGCGAAGCGATCCCAGGTGCTTTCAATGAACGTAATCCGCCGCCAGCGCAGGCTAGGAATGGGGGGATCGCGGGGAATCAGCGGGCCGATTTGCAGTTTGTAATAGCGGTTGCTGGCGCGCGGGTGGTGGGTTTCTTGGGGAAACAAATCACGCCGCAGCGCCAATTCATGGCCGCGGACCTCGGCATACCAGTGAATGGCCCATTTTTCTGCGGCAAATGCCGCGGTGAAATAGAAGGCCAGCACGGCGGCATCAGTGATACTCTCTGGGGCATGTTGCTCTGGGATACGATACCAGCCTTCGTCGCGCGCAAGCGCGAAGTCACGCGGCCGGTTCAACACGCCCACCAGCACCCGGTCGGCGGCATGAAACATGGTTTCCCTCCCCTGAACATAGCAAATAGCAAATAGCAAAATCTCTGCGCTCTGCGGCGAAATTTTTGTTCTTATCGGTGTACGTTCATGACGACTCATGCCAAAAATTCTAAGCAAAGTATAGGGAAGGAAGCCGGAGAAGTCAAGCCGTCCATTTGACACTTGACAATTGCGATCATTGGATAGGATCAGGGATAAGATAAAATCAGGGAGGGGTAAAATCAACAATGAATTCGTATCCCCACTCTATGGGGGCCAAGAAACACCCCCGCACGTACTGGCGGCTGGGGCTGTGGATAGGTTTGTTGCTGTGTCTTGGCGCACAATGGGTCGTGGGCCAGACGTTGTGGAATGAATCGCCAGACACGCCGCAGCCCACCCCCACTGCGTACAAGGTCTATATTCCGATGGGGGCCAACCCGGGTCACGCTGAGCCAGATCACAACTCCGATGACAGCGACCCGGCACCCTGGCGCGCTTTCACGCGACGTTATGGCAGCGCGTTGTTGTTGTGTTGCGCGTTGGCGGCCTGGGGGGGCTGGCAATGGTGGAAAAAACGACATCCGCTCACAAAGGATAATTGATCAGGTTATACCTTGCCATCAACAGAGGTTTGACAAGCCCTACCCCTATGCTATAATTTTTCTCACTTAGGCTTCACACTTCATACGCCGCCGGCAATGGAACATCTTCAAAGCTGGCGGTGTTCTATGTTATGAGGTCGTGAAATGGAGGCAAAAAAATCATGAAGTTTAAACAGTGGTATGTGGTGATGGCGTTGTTTTTGTTGGTGACGTTGCTCTTCCCCGCATTGGCCCTTCAGGCAAAAGACGCAGCACAGCCCGTCCAGCAGGAAATTGGGACCAATCTCCTGGTCAACCCAGGGTTTGAAGGAATCGGTAAACCGGTTGACAACGCTTACGAGAATTATGGCAACTGGACGCGAGACACTTTTAATGGAGCGCAATATGGTGAGATCTTCAGTCCGCAGGGCTGGGTCACCTGGTGGCAAGAGGGCGACTATGGTCGCCCAGAATGTAAGGTCATTCCCAATCAACATCCCTTTAATACCGATCCGGTGCGCATCTACCAGGGATATTACTCTGGAATGTGTTTCGGATTCTACCGCAAAATCCACGCCGGCTACTATCAGGTGGTGCGTAACATTCCCCCCAATTCAGTGGTTGAGGGGACCTTTATGGCTCATGCCTGGACGTGTGGAGAAGATAAACCGGCTCGATCATGTGGAGATCCGAGTTCTTTTTATTTTCGCGTCGGGATCGATCCCAACGGCGGCACCGATCCGTTTTCCGCAAACATTATATGGAGCGGCCCCGCCTTCAACTATGATACTTATAGCGGCGTTGGGCCGGTGCAGGCAACCGTCGGGGCCAACGGCGTGGCAACGATTTTCCTGGAGGGGCTAGGCAAATGGCCCAATAAGCATAACGATGCTTACTTCGACAATCCCGTCTTGAAGTTAGTGACGTTGGGCACGCCGCCTACGGCAACGCCGCCGCCCCCGCCGCCCACCTCCGATCAACCTCTGCCCACAGTTGGCCCGCAGTATACAGCCACTCCTTCGCCCGGCGGTTCGGTCATCCATACGATTGTGGAGGGGGATACGTTGTTTGGCATTGCGATCACCTATGGGGTAGATGTGGATGAACTGCGCCGACTCAACGCCGGATCGCTAGGTCCTAACGATCTGCTTTCCATTGGACAAGAGATTGTCGTCAAGGCCGGCACCGGCGATCAGCTGACGCCGACGCCGGAGACCATCCAGTTGCCCACTACGCCCGAAACGCCGACCGTTCAGCCGAGTAACCCCAGTGCGCCGCCGCCGGCGACCGGTGATACGGGGTCAATCTGCGTGTTGGCTTTCTATGATGCTAACGGGGATATGGCTCGGCAAAATGAAAGTGAAATGGCTTTGCCCAATGCAGAAATTACAATCGTGGAGACAGGCGGTTCATTGACGCCCTATCGCACCGATGGCGTCAGCGAACCATACTGCTTCCAGAACTTAAAGGCCGGGCAGCAATACATTGTCCGCCACAATCCGCCGCCTGGTTACAAAACTGAGCTTGGCCCGTGGAATTTGATCCTGAACGGCGGGCAGGTTTACAATATTGAATTGGCTTACACCCGCGATCAGGGGGCGGCGCCGGATGCCAGCGGCACAGTCAGCCCCGAGATTAAGAATACGCCGGCAGCCGATAATGAAGAACCAACCAAAGAGCCAGAAGAGGGCAGCAGCATGACGAAACTCCTGAACACCATCTTTCGCGTCAGTGGGATCATTGTTTTGGTGTTGATGGTGGTTATCGTGGTGCTCTTTTTCCTGTCACGCCGCGCGTGACCTGTTTGACGTATTCTGCAAAGAAAAGCACAGGCCATCCCAATCGGATGGCCTGTGTGTTCAATGGGTAAACAGCGGTGAGGATAATGATGCGATTCAAGTTGTGGTACGCGGCCATAGGGTTGTTGCTGACATTGCTGCTTACCTCTACGCAGGCGATTCAGGCCCAAGAGACAACGCCGCCTCCCACACCAGCCGCCGGCCCTAATCTTCTGGAAAACCCGGGATTTGAGGGGATCGGTAAGCCGGTGGACAATAGGATGCCCAATCCAGACAACTGGACGCGGGATACCTTCAATGCGGTGCCATATAGTGAGATTTTCACGCCGGAAGGCTGGAGTATCTGGTGGAAAGAAGGTGACGGCTATGGCCGGCCAGAATGTAAAGTTATTCCCAATGAGCCGCCCTTTAATATAGCGCCCATTCGCATCCACGCTGGCTATTATTCCGTTCTCTGCTTTGGGTTTTATCGTAAACTGCACGCCGGCGCCTATCAAGTGGTGCGCGGTATCCCGCCTGATTCGGTAGTCGAGGGGACCTTTATGGCTCACGCCTGGTCGTGCAGCGAAGATAATCCCCCTTTGTCGTGCGGCGATATGGTCGGGTTCTATTTCCGAGTGGGAATTGATCCTAATGGAGACACCGATCCTTTTTCTGAGAACATTGTGTGGAGTGAGCCGGACTACCATCATGATAAATTCGCCCGGGTTGGGCCGGTGCAGGCGACAGTGGGCATCACCGGCGTAGCAACGCTCTTCATAGAGGCAACGGCTAAGTGGCCCTACAAGCACAACGATGCGTATTGGGATAATGCCGGCCTGCGGGTAGTGGTTACTGGAACGCTTCCCACCGCTACCCCGCCGCCCCCGCCGCCGACCTTCGTTCCCCTCCCACCGCCACAGACTCCCCAGCCCACACCCACACCGCTGCCGGACGGAGCCATTGTCCACACCGTGGTAGAAGGGGATACTTGGCTGGGGATAGCGCTTCTTTATGGGGTGGATGTGTCTGAGTTGATTCGGCTCAATGCTGGAACCTTCGCAATGAACCGCCCGATCACCGTTGGGCAGCCAGTCGTCGTGCAGGTCAATGCCCGTGCGGAATCCACTCTGCCAACAACCATGACGGTGGGCGCGCCGCCGGTTACGGGACTTGCACCTGAATACCCTGCCGGCGATATGGGCACAATCTGCGTCCTGGCCTTCGACGATGCCAACGACGATAACGTGTGGCAGAGCGACAATAATGAGGAAACGGTGGTGAGCGATGCAGAAATCGCGCTCGTGGGAGCCGATGGCAGCGTCTCCATCTACCGCACGGACAGCAGCGGCACACACTGTTTTCAGAATGTAACAACAGGGCAGTTCTACCTTGTCCAGCATACCCCTCCACAGGGATACACTACGGATTTTGGCCCATGGCGACTTTATCTGAGCGGCGGGCAGGTTCACCACATCGCGTTGGCCTACAAACGCGCACAAACAGCGCCCTCCCCTATCCCATCCTCCCTTGCCCCGCTCCTGCGTATCAGTGGTGGCCTTAGCTTGTTTTTAGCCATCGGTATTGGCATTCGCTTTACACGATCACGCCGTGCGTGACCTGGAATATCCGACCCTAAAATTCACACAGGCCATCCGCATGGATGGCCTGTGTGAGTTTAATTCATTGGGTTACAACTCACCACTCATCTTCATCGTCCGCTTCATCTTCATCGTCCCAACCCAAATCGTCTATATCCTCTTCCAGTTCGTCTAACATACTATCGTCGTGTTCATCGTCCAGGGTCAGAATTACCTCTAATTCCAACGGCACCAGATGAACCACTTCCAATTCGACCCCACACGACTCACACGAGATGCGATCCGATAATTCCACGTCAGCCGGAACACGTAATTTGGTATGACACTCCGGACATCTAGCCATATCCCCCTCCTGGGCAACGAGATTAACTCGCAAATTTGCCTCAAATATATCCAAAAACCGTCAGAATGTCAACTTTTTCCAGGTGAGAAAAGGACGAATTCCGTCTTTGGCCGTCTGCTGCGCCGCAATGCCCTGCACACCAGAGGAATGATAAGATCCTGCCCCCCTCTTTTCAAAGTTGCTGCCCTGGGTGTCTGTGTTATACTAGCCCGCACAAACGAATACAACTTCAACTGCGGCGCATTCCAGGAACACAGCTTTCCTGGAATCTTAATGGAGGAAGTCCGGTGAAAATCCGGCGCTGTCCCGCAACGGTTACCTTCCACCAGCAGAAGGAAAGCCCGATACTCCGCCCGGTTGATACTTGCTGAAGTTTCCCATTTATTGGGGGGCTTTCCATCTCCGCGGAGAGGTGCGGCATGTGAACGGTCGGTTGGCGTTGTGAGAAAACGTCCGCTTTCACATGAAGCGGGCGTTTTTTTATGTTGTTCCTAATTATTCTTTGCCACATTTCAGGAGGATTAGTATGACAACGAAGCGTTTTGTGTTTTCTGTAGGGACCGCGCTGCTGGCGGCTGTCTTGACCTTGGTCGGGACGCTGTGGTTGCTGGCGGCGTCGCCGGTTACGGCGGCGCTCCCTTCGCCAGCCGCGCCGGATCACACGGAAACGATCAGCCGCGCGGTCGCTTTCATGGCAACGCAGGTATTCAGCGATGGGAGCTTATCCGGCGACCCCTTCGCCAGCATCAAGGGAACTTACGCGCTGGCCGCGGTGGGCCTGCCGCAGGCAACGTTAGCGCACTCGCAGACAGGCCGGACGCCGCTGGATTTCCTGCGAAGCCAGGCTGTGACGTACACGGCGGACGCTGAAGGCGCCTATTTCCCTGGTCGTCTGGGGATGCTGGCTGTTGCCGCCGTGGCGGCCGACGCCCACCCTGGCGCGTTTGGCAGCGTAGACCTGCCGGGCGCGCTCGCGTCCACCTATCACCCCTCCACCGGCGCGTACAGCACCACCGCTTCCGCCGGCTGGACGACCGGCGCGGCGAGCACGGTCAACCAGCTCTGGGCTATCCTGGGATTGGCTGCCGCGCAGCAACCCGTGCCCGCGCCTGCCGTGCACTTCCTGCTGGACTTGCAAGAGACCGACGGCGGCTGGGGCTACGGTTTCGGCGGCGATGTAGACGCGACCGCCCTGGTGATCCAGGCGTTGCTCGCATCGGAACAAGTCACGCCGACTCACCCGGCAATTCTTGCTGCGACAACCTTCCTGCGCCAGAATCAGGATGCGGATGGCGCCTGGGGGTACAGTTTTGGCGGCGTCTACTCCATCAGCGCCGATACCACCGCGTCGGTGATCCAGGCGTTGGCAGCGTTGGGCTATACCCCCGCCGACGCCACCTGGGCGAAGGCCGCCGGCAATCCGCACACGGCCCTCGCCGCGATGCAGGCCGCCGATGGCAGCTTCTCCGCTAACGCGCTGGGCACGGCGCACGCGATTGCCGGGCTGTCTGAAGCGCCGCTGCCTATCGCCGGGCGCGCGCAGCGGGCGGATCTGGCGCTGACATGGATGCACGAACAGCAGCTTCCCGACGGCGCGTGGGGTTTCTGGGGGACGCCGAGCGCGGGCGCGACGCTGGATGCGGTTCTGGCCTACGCTGCCGCCGGGTACGACCCCGCCACCGTCACTCCGACGGGCGGGACGCGCTCCGCGTTGGCGTATCTTGGCTCCCAGGCGTATGCTTACACCCACGACATCACCGGGACGGTACATCCGGCATCGGCGGGGAAGTTGCTGCTGGGTGTCGTGGCCTCCGGCGCCGACCCTACCGCGTTTGACGTGTATCCCACCGCACACATCTCGGCCGGGTTAAAGCTGAACTTGGTGACCGCGCTGCGGAACACCTACCAACCCGCCACCGGCGCGTATAGTTCCACCGCCGTGAAAGACGCCTGGACCAATGGCAATGCCGGCGTCGTCAACCAATCTTGGGCGATGTTGGGCTTGGCCGCCGCGGGCGAAACGCTGCCAGAACCGACGGTTGCTTTCCTGGTCAACCTGCAATTGAGCGACGGCAGTTGGGGTGGTGTGGACAACACCGGCATCGCGGCGCAAGCACTGCTCGCTGCCGGTGAGCCGGCGACGGCGACTGCCATCGTCAGCGCAACGGCGTACCTCAAAGCGCAGCAGGACGCGGCCGGCGGGTGGGGCAACGCCAATTCCACCGCTTACGCGATCCAGGCGCTCCTGGCCGCCGGGCAAGACCTGTGGGGTGCGCGCTGGCAGGTGAATGGGCGCAGCCCGGTTCAAGCGTTACTGGCCTACCAGAAGCCGGACGGCCCGTTTGCCTACCAGTGGCAAGACCCCACGCCGTACTGGAATCCCACCGAGGACAACGGGATGGCAACTTGGCAGGCGATCCCCGCGCTGGTGGGGGTGAGCTACCCCTATCAGCCCGCCGCCCTGCGCCCCTTTGTGGACGTGGTGCGCGGCCTCGACCCGGACCGCTTCGTTCCCGGCCCGATCACCTATAGCCCGGCCACGCAGCAGCTCGCCTGGACTTTCGGCAGCGACCTCGACCGCAACGCCGTGGTCACAGGGACGTGGGCGGTGGAGACGACGCTGTTGGTGCCGAGCGCTCCCTTCACGTTGACGCGCGCCCCTGGTCGCTTCGTGGCGACGCTGTCGTTGACGCGCCCCGCAACCTATATCCTCCACCTGTACGCTGCCGATAGCAGCGGTGTCCAGGGCGAGGCGCTGCAAACCTATCGGATCGCGCTTCGCCTCCAGAATATCTTCCTGCCCCTGGTGTTGCGAAGCGCTCCCTGAATCAATCATTACAGCTTTTCAGCCTGGCGAGACCCCACAAATTCGGGACTCCGGAATCCTCAACTTGCGTGAGATTCCGGAGTCCTCAACTTGTTGTGGTAAAAAATGACTCCATCCGCGTTTGCTATGTCCCTGCGTGCTTCTGGTATAATGAGAACGGAGTGAAGCGATGAGGACAAAGAGACTTTGGCGTATCATTGCATGGGCAGGCCTGCTGGGCCTGCTGTTGGCGTTGCCCGTGTTGGCTTCTCCTGTGGAGTCGCACCGTGCCGGGGTCGTCATAGATTACGGGGACGGGCGTGTGGAAACGTACTGTGTCACCTTCACGGAACAGACGTTGACCGGGTACGAGCTTTTGGAGCGCACCAACGTAGAAATTGTCGCCGCTTTTGAAGCCAATGGCGCCGCTGTTTGCCATCTTGGGGGCGCGGATGGCGTTGGATGTGCGGCGAGCAATTGCTTCTGTCAATTTCCCCTCAAATATTGGTCCTATTGGAACCAACAGGGGGGCGCGTGGGGGTATTCCAACGTCGGGGCGAGCAGCGCGTCAATCGCCGATGGAACGGTGAACGGTTGGTTGTGGGGCAACGCGACGCAGCCCCCGGCTTGGATCTCTCTGGATGTCATCTGCGCGTCAGCCGAGCCGACGCCGACGCCCACGGCGACCGCTACTTCTACCGCTACCCCGACGGCTACGCCTACGCCCTCCCCCACGGCCACCACTGCGGAGTCTCATGCTCAGGTCGTGCAGGCGACCGCCACGTTGGAGCCTTACGCCAATTTCTGGGCCGACGCCGAAGAATTGGAAGCCGGGACGTGCGCGTTGTTGCGCTGGGATAGCTGGGGTCTGGCTGAACTGCGGTTGGATGATGAGCCAGTTCCCGCCCAGGGGACGGAGACCGTTTGCCCCTGTGAGTTGCAAGAATACGAACTTGAGGTAACGTACCTCGATGGCAGCACGGAGATTTTGACGGTTAAAATCGAAGTAAATGGCGCGTGTGAGGGCGGCGGGATGGGGATGATCGTGATGGATACGCCCTCCGCCTCGCCGCCGGCCCCCTTGCTGCCCACGGCCACTCCGACGCCTGTATTGGTGAACGACCTCCCGACCCTTCCCGGCGTGGCGCCAGAAGACGGCCCGGATGTTGAGCGCCCGCCGGCCACTCCCCCGTCGGCAGATTTGCCGGCGCCTGCTCTGAGTATCTTGCCGACGCCGCCGCCGCCGACTGCGACCGCTTCCATCGAAGGCCAACCGCCGGATGGCGCGCCGCAGTCTGTCCCTACCGCCCCATGGACGCCGGCCTCAACGGCGGAGGCCAAGGCCACCCTGCCGGAAAGCACTGCCGCAGCATTGCTGGCGCCGCCGCCGCGCCACCTGATGGAAGAGCTAGATGTGACTACGACGCTCACGGCGTCCACCTACATCTCCGCGCCGGTGGAGGGCGTGACGGCC
>Ga0116144_10001341_pt1 | contig 29427 bp, 24 predicted proteins | sample AD_UKC035_MetaG_FD_89746 | JGI IMG/M metagenome (GOLD analysis project Ga0116144, IMG submission 89746) | Active sludge microbial communities of municipal wastewater-treating anaerobic digesters from USA - AD_UKC035_MetaG | ecosystem: Engineered > Bioreactor > Anaerobic > Digestate | place: USA...
CTCTGCAATATGAGGGGGAACCATACCTTTGCGAAAACCTGGCATAGCGAGCTGTTTCGCCATTTTATTGAGTGCTTTTTGGTATTCTGGCTCAACTTGTGTCCAAGGGAACGAGATGGTTAAAATCGTATTTGCAACGATTAATGGTGGTTGAGCAGTGCTATTTGATGTTTCTGTTTTTGTTTTTGTCATAAGTTGGCTATTATACGCTATACCGATTTTGGCTTTCGGTTATAATCAACTTGCAAATTGGCGCGGTACCAGAGTGGTCCAATGGCGAGGTCTGCAAAACCTTCGATTCGCGGGTTCAAATCCCGCCCGCGCCTCTTATGAATAAAACAGCACAACCCCCTACCCTTTTACACGTCATCTGCGACTATAAAGCAGGTGGTATGGAATTTGGTGAAATCACCAATCGGCTCCAGTTCCATCTTGAGAATCCGCATAGTGTGCGAATTCATCCCACAGAAGTACCGTCGTTGGATACGATGGCAGTCGGGTTTGTGACAGCTCAGTATGCTTTTGCCCCCAACCAAGGAAAGATGGTAATTTATGGTAACGCCGCACCCAGAAGAGATACGGCCAAAGCAGTTAAATCAAATATTGACCACGGAATAAAGTATGCGCGATTGAAAAACGGAGTGGAAATCGTTAACGTGTGGAGCGAATTTGCGTTTGGATTTGTAAAATCCGAAATTGTGGAGTTTCGTGAAATCGATTGTCCAGATAAAGGTTCTCAATTTCGCTCCAGAGATTTTTTCCCAGAAAGGGTGGCTCGTTTGCTGAATGGTGATCGCTCAATTTTAACGAAAGAATTATCGGTGAAAGATATTCCAGAAATTCCAGCTAATTTAATCGCCTGGACCGACGGTTTTGGCAATATAAAAACAACGATGCGTAAATCAGATCTTGATAGGTTGGGTTTTAGTGTCGGCCAGAGTGTGCAAGTTATTTGTAATGGAGTAAGTATGCTTGGGGTTGTCGCCACAGGAGGTTTTACGGTGGATCGTGGAGTTTTGGCTGTTAACGCTGGTTCAAGCGGATACGACAACCCATTTGTTGAGCTGTTCTTGCGTGTGCATCACATGAGTGAAAAAACTGCCGCCGTTCGTTTTGATTATCCTGCTGGCGGAACTGAGTTCGAACTTAAAGCTTTATGAGATAATTGATTAATAATGTATGTTACATTCGGTTTTCAAAGCACTACTACAATACTTGCGATTGATTCAAAAGTTAATAATTCCTCGACAGAAACAGATCAACACAGGTCTGCTCATTTTTGAACTATTTTTACTAGTAATTTGGTGTTTGGCTGTATTTGTTGCGCTCAATTACCCTCAGCAGGTATTTGTAGTGCTCAAGATTAGCGGGAAGTTAGGGACCGCATCACTGCTTCTCTTTTCACTCACATTGCTTCCCGGCATTATCATGCGTTTGAAAGTGATTCCTAAAATCACCTTACCAATTGCGACGTTAATTACTCCCTTTCGTCGTCACTTAGGTATTCTTATGTTCATCACCGCGTTTGTGCACATGAGTTTTTCAAGTACCCTGCCATATATTGCGCTCCAGTTGATCTCAACTGGTAAAGTTGTACTTCCTCCCCCGTTCCGTTTATTCGAGCAAATTGGTTTGATTGGCTGGATGTTATTATTGCCAGTGTGGCTGACTTCTAATGATTTTTCGATGAAAAAGTTGGGTAAATGGTGGAAGAGATTGCAACGCCTAACATATTTAGCTTTGTGGCTCATCTTTGCCCATGTAGCGATGCAGTCTCAACCAGTCGCAGTATTATTGTTAGTGGTTGGATTGCTAGAGATGTACTCTTGGGTTTTGGTTTGGCGACGAAAACAGAAGTAGTCACGCCTCGATGCGCTCAGTGTGACAAGGATGTTACACTACACCTTCATGCCAACATATTTTATTCATACTTTTGGTTGTCAATCGAATAAGTCGGATAGCGAAAGAATTGCTGGCGATTATCAAGCTCGTGGGTATTTTGAAGCCACAGATTGGCAAACCTGTGACGAGCTTGTAGTGAATACTTGTGCAGTACGCCAATCAGCGGAAGATCGCGCTAGAGGTTTTTTGCATACGGTGGGAGTGTATTTTAATGAACATAGCAAAAAACGACCAAAGATTATTTTAACTGGCTGTATGGTGCATCATGGCAATGAAAAATTGTATGCCATGATGCCAATTATTGATGAAATATTGCCGATCAATGAGGTGGGCTTTAATCAAGCGGCCATACGGAAAGATACTAAGCACGCTTGGATTCCTATTTCAACAGGTTGTAATTCGTTTTGCACGTATTGTATTGTCCCCTACTCCAGGGGAAGAGAAAAGTCTAGATCATTTGAAAGTATTATGGAGGAGGTTGATCGCCTGGTTGGTCAAGGCTTTGAGGAAATCACTCTTCTCGGTATGAACGTCAACTCATGGGGTCTAGAAAAAGTTGGCATTGGCTTTCGTAAGTTGATGATGGAAAAAGCGGATTTCAATCGAGAAGATTTGCCAGATAACCAATCCCAATATTTGAAGCCAAAAGAAACCCCACCTTTTGTAAAATTAATTCGCGCAATTTCGGCTTTTGATCAAATTAAAACTATTCGGTTCATGACTAGTAACCCGTGGGATTTTCATGACGAATTGATTGCAGAAATCGGTGTAAATAAGAAGATTGATCGCTATGTGCATCTGCCAGTGCAGTCTGGCAGCAACGCTGTGTTGTATCGAATGAATCGTGGGTATACTAGGGAAAGTTATATTGAAGTCGTAAAAAAACTGCGTGCCGTTGATCCAGAAATTGTGATAGGCACAGATATTGTTGTCGGTTTTGCTAGTGAAACCGAAGCGGAGTTTCAAGAAACAGTCGATTTAGCCAAACAAATGGATTGGCACGTGGGTTTTGTGGCCATGTACTCCCCTCGCCCGGGCACCGCTAGCTGGCGGATTTACCCAGACGATATTCCTCATAAAGAAAAGAAGCGAAGATGGGAAATACTAGATCAGATTATCAACAAAGATAATCTGAAAATCCGACCAAAAGTAGTTTAGGTTACAATTCAGAGAATGAACGAACCAAACATTGGAGTTCCAATTTTCTTCACAAGAAACAATCAGTTACTTCTTGGACAAAGGAAAAATTCTTTTGGGAGTGGTTTGTTTGGATTGCCAGGTGGTAGAGTGGCACCACAGGAGACACTGGAGCAATGTTTGATCAGGGAAGCAAAGGAAGAAGTGGGAATATCCCCAATCAAGTTCAAGTCAATTGGGCTTGTGAAAGAATGGCAAGCAACCCATTTTTTTCTTCACTTTATTTTTGTTTGTACTAAATGGAAGGGTGAGATCGCAAATCTCGAACCAGAGAAATCTGAAAATTGGCAATGGTATTCCTTAGATAGCTTGCCTGAGGATATTTTGTCAGGGCATAAGGCTGGAATAGACATGTTTTTGACTAACGCACGGCAGTTCCAGGTAGTCGAAATATGAAAATCGATCGCTTGAACAACTGTATTTCTATTGTTGGTCCTACAGCAACGGGAAAGACCGAGCGGGCGTTGGAGGTGGCTCATCAATTGATAAATGAAAATAAAGTCGCAGGAGTCGATATAATCAGTGCAGATTCGAGACAGGTGTACAGGGGTTTGGAAGTTTTAACTGGTGCAGATGTACCGGCGGGATTTATGGGGAGTATCACTCCCAGCTTGTCGAAGAGTGGCCTACCCTACTTCACTAACTCAGAAGGCTCAATTCACATTTTTGGTATCTCGATGATCAATCCAGCCGAAGAGTGGTCACTTGCTCATTTTGTTAATTTTGCTAGAGAAGTAATGCAATGGAGCTGGTCAAATGGTCGTCAACCAATACTTGTGGGCGGAACGGGGTTGTATCACAAACATTTATTTTCAGATGACAAGACTCCACAAATTCCGCAGGATGAAGATTTTAGAATTGAGGCTCAGAAAAAGTCGGTTGAAGAATTACGACAAAAGTTGAACAAGATTGACGTGAATAGATTAGATCAACTCAATGAGTCAGACAGAGAAAATCCTCGACGGTTGATTCGTGCAATTGAAGTGGCAATTTGGCAACAGAAACATCGGAGCAGTTCGTTGTTACAGTCTGGGTCTACTGAGTCGCCTGTCGTGTGGAGCCAAGTGGATAATCAAATGGAATTTGTTTCTTCGTCGCTGAAGATAATCGAAGAACGAATAGAACAGCGGGTACAAAAGCGGTTAACCAGCGGCGCGATACAAGAAGTGCGAGATTTGCTCAAACTAAATCTGCCTGAAAATAGTCAAGTTTTGACCACCCTGGGAGTTCCAGAAATTAGTCAATATCTTGAGGGATCTCTATCTGCAGACGATTGTCAAAAACTTTGGTCTCTCCACGAATTTCAATACGCTAAACGCCAGTTGACGTGGTGGAAAAAAACACTAGGTTAGTCTTCGTTCAGCTCATAGACCAAAATTAACAAGAAATACCCTTCATCACTAATGCCTTGAGTTTCAGACATTCTCCAATCAAGCATTCCTGCGTATCTCGGTAAACGAATTTTGGAGTCTGCTTCATTGAAATGCACGGGAGAATAATTTTTTCCATAATTTATTGATCCAGACTGCTATAATATCTGCAAGCTGTGTAATCTAGGTAGTGGCCCAGCCGCTCGCGAGCGGCTGGGAGGAAAGTCCGGACAGCAGAGTGTAGGGTGTCCACTGAAAAGTGGAGGGTGCGAGGCGTAAGCCGAGCACAACAGTCAGAGCAACAGTGACGAGCTGGGTAGCGCCAGGTGAAACGACCAAGCTATTGGGTATCCTCTGCTCGGTTTCGATCGAGCATGATGACAATCCTCCCCGCTGCAACCGCCGAACTTCACCGCATTGCACACACTCGCATCAGAGGGCGACGTTTCGGCCGAGCCTTCTGACGGTGATAATGTCGCGGGCATAGATAGATCACTATCCTCGACAGAATCTGGCTTATCGGATTGCACAGCTTTCAGTTATTAGTAAAGTCATCTATAATGAGATACTATGAATTCACTTTCCCCCAACTTATATACATTCAGTACAGAGCTAGCCTATTTTTTCCCCAAACTAATTTTTGGAGTAGTTCTCTTCATTATTGGTTTAATCTTGGCAAAAATGGTCAGGCGACTGGTAGTCAGAGTCATTCGCATGCTAATGAATTCTTCTCTTGTAACGAATACTCCAATCGAACACTTTTTTAGTAACGGAGATCTTACCCATAAACTTGATGAGGGTTTTGGTAGTGTTGCCTATTGGTTCATGTTGTTGCTCACAGCCTATGTTGTTTCAGCTACCGTTGGTTTGACCTCTGTATCATATCTTCTCGAACAGGTCTTTCACTATGTGCCAAGATTTATATCAGCGACCATAGTGTTGATTATTGGTGTTTTACTTGCGGGATTAGTCGAAAGTTTTAGCAAATCTTCAATTGGCAAGCTTGATCCTAAAGCAGGCAAAGTAGTAAGCAAATTGAGTAGCTACCTGGTAATGGTATTAACTCTAATGGTTGCGTTTTCAGAATTAGGAATAGCGCGAGACTTTATTCTAATTCTTTTTGTTGGCTTAGTTTTAGCAATTGCCATGGGGATTGGTTTAGCAGTAGGTCTTGGTGGACAACACGCAGTCAAGCAACTAACTGAAAGCTGGATGAGTGATGTCAAAAAAGACACCGGAATTAAAGAAAAAAAATAATTTAATTGGTTTCAAGCATGTCAATTTTTCAATCGGTCGTTCTGGGATTAGTTCAGGGATTTACAGAGTTCTTACCCATCTCAAGTTCTGGACACTTGGTCCTATTTAGTGGGCTTTTCAAACTCGAAGAATCATCGCAGCTGTTATTTTTTGCGATGTTGCATGTGGCAACACTGGTGGCGGTGTTACTATTTTTTTTTCGTGATCTGATTAAACTGCGTTTAAAAGACTACTGGATAATTGGTGTAGGTACGCTTCCAGCGCTGATTATCGGTCTTCTTTTTAAAGATTTTCTTGAATCACTTTTTGTTTTACCGGTGTTAAATAGTGTCACCTTAGTGATGACTGGTTTGATAAACATTGCGGCGGACAAAAAAATGCAAACTCTACCAGAAGAATCTCCGGCAAAATCTACACTAACTCCAGGATGGAAACAGGCAATAGTTGTTGGTATTGCTCAAGCGATTTCGATTATTCCTGGCATTTCCCGCTCAGGATCAACTGTAGCCACTGGGGTGTTTATGAATATGCCAAGAACGCAGGCGTTTAAATTTTCATTTTTCCTGTCGATTCCTGCCATTCTTGGGGCTAGTTTACTAGAAGTAGCGGATCATATTTCTCAAACTCAATCGTTCTCTCTCACCGTTGCTGAGTGGATTGGATTGCTTGCCGCATTTGTTGGTGGACTACTGAGCTTAAAACTATTTTCATTAGTGATTCATAAAGCACAACTAAAATGGTTTGGTTATTATGTTATTACTGTCGGTATTTTGAGTGGTTTATACTTTGTTTTTCTCTAGAATGTTGCCTAGGAAGAGATTGATCGGTACTGAAGTGCTTCAGTAACATGGATTGCTTCAATTGTAGGAGAATTAACAAGATCGGCAATAGTTTGACCAACCTTAACAACTTTAAAGTAAGCTCGGGCGGTTAATCTCAGAGTTGTAGCTGCCTTATCCAACATTTCTTTTGCAGCGTTAGTGAGATTGCAGTGTTCTCGTACCAGTTTTGATGGTAACTCGCTATTTGTTAGTATCTGAAAACGTTGCCAGCGATTTGTTTGAATTTTTCTCGCAGATTGCACTCTCTTGACGATAGTACTGATTGATTCAAGCTGATTATTTTTTGGTAAAAGTTCGCGAATTGGTACGGGTTGTACCACTACATGCAAATCTATCCTATCTAGGATTGGACCAGATACGCGTTGTTGATAGCGTTGACGACTGATGGGCGAGCATCGGCAGACGCTCGCCCTACTCAGCGCATTGCCACAGGGACATGGATTAGCAGCGGCAACCAAAATAAATCGAGCGGGATATCGAACCGATCCCATCGCTCTAGATATAGTTATGTCCCCTTCTTCTAGTGGTTGCCGCAGAGCCTCGATTGATGCTCTAGAAAATTCTGGAAACTCGTCGAGAAATAAAATACCACGATGTGCCAGTGAAATTTCTCCTGGACGAATCGTACTGCCACCACCAATCAGTCCAATGTGGGAAGTACTATGGTGTGGTGAACGAAACGGTCGTTGGGTTACGAGTCCTTTCCTAATGAGTAATCCACTCACCGAGTACAGATTCGTAACTTCCATCGCCTCAGCTTTTGTCAGAGGTGGCAGTAAATTGATCATGGCTCTTGCCAATAGCGTTTTTCCTGATCCAGGTGATCCTATTAAAAATATGTTGTGGCCACCTGCTGCGCTAATTTCTAAGGCTCTTTTGGCAAATAATTGACCGCGAATTTCTTGAAAGTCATTGGATTTAACGCAGGGTGTCGGCTGATAACGAGTAATTGATTTTGCCACAATAGGTTTTATTTTACGAAAGTGATCTAGGATCTCTTTGAGATTGTTGGCAGGTAAGATATCGATGTTATCAACCACACTTGCTTCCTCAGCATTTTCTTGGGGCACGATAACAGATTGAAAAGACAATGAATGAGCAGCTTGCACAAGAGGTAAAACTCCGCTAATTCCTCGCAGCGATCCATCCAGTGATAGTTCACCAAAAAACATGGTGGAGTCAGTGTCAGCAGTAATTTCGCCATACATTTTCAAAATGGCAATCGTAATTGCCAACTCAAGTGTGCTGTCTGATTTTTTTATCGATGCTGGTGCGAGATTAACAACAGTTCGTTTGCTGCGAATTCTTACTCCTGAGTTTTGAATGGCAGAAGTGATGCGATCTTTTGCCTCGTCAACGGTTCGACTGGGTAAACCAACGAGGATGAGGTTGGGAGTACCGGGCGCCCCATCAACCTCAACCTCGATTTGTACTGCTTCAAGTCCCACCAGCGTAGCTGAATAGGTTCGTTCAACCATAGCGCTATTTGCTGCTCTCTGTAGTCGTTTCTTTCTCCTCCTTGGGAATTTCTTTTTTTGGTTTAGTGAGTGAACTAGTTAATCCTGCTAGCATTTTTCTCAATTCGGTAAGCAACTCAGCTACCGATTGATAAAATTCTCCCTCCGTACCCTGGGTAAGCACAATGCTTTCCACGACAGAAAGTTGGCGCAAGCTGGATTTAAGATTATCTATATAATCTGTCTTTGAACGCGAAGCGTAACCGTTGGCAATGTGAGCGGGAATACTAGCGCAGGCTCTAACTAGGTGTTCGCCGAGCAAGTTTCTGGTCACCGTTGGTAACTCTTCAAGTGATTTTAATACCAGCTGATTTAACTCAACTGCTTTTTGCCAAACTTTTAACTCATGGTATGAGTGATACGTTTGGGTGGCTGATTCTGAATCAGACATATGCCTCCTTGGTATGTAGTACTAAGGAAGATCATATGGAGGTAGCTTACATTAAGCGTACAACTTTATCTGGAATCATTATCTATTCACCTGTTCAACCAAGCGATTGCAGTAGCCATATTCATTATCGTACCAACTAACTATCTTCACTAAATCGCCGTCAATAACCTGAGTGAGTGGTAAATCCACAATGCTCGACTCTCGTCTTCCCACGATATCGGAAGAAACAATTGGATAGTTGGTGACTGCTAATATCCCTCGCCAGCGATCTGACTGAGCTGCGGTGATGAGAGCTTGATTGATTTCTTCTACCGAGGTTTTTCGCTTAACCAAGAAAACCATGTCAGACAGTGAGCCGACTGGAGTTGGTACTCGGACTGCTAAACCGTCAAACAAACCTTTGAGTTCTGGAATAACTAGTGTTGTAGCTTTTGCAGCTCCAGTTGAGGTTGGAATAATATTTTCGGCTGCAGACCTGGCTCTGCGCAAATCGTCATGATGTGAGTTATCTTGCACGTTTTGATCATCAGTATAGGAATGAATTGTTGTTAGCGTTGCTTTGGCAACACCAAACATCTCATGAATGACTTGTGCCACTGGAGTAATGCAGTTGGTGGTGCATGATGCATTAGAACGAATTGGATTATTTTGGTCAAATGCATTTACTCCAATGATGGAGGTAGAAATATCATCACCCTTACCTGGAGCAGAGAGAATGACGGTGCTAGCGCCGCTTTCTAAGTGGGCGCGGGCTTTTTCATTTGTGGTAAACACACCGGTAGACTCAATGACTGTTTGGACCTGATGCTCGCGCCACGGGATTTTCTTTGGATCTCGCTGGGCAGTTACGGCAATTTTTCGGTCACCGATGATAAAATACCCAAGCAGGCTGTTTTCATCACTTGCGTCTTTTTTTGACTGAACGCGTTGCGCGCTGATTGGTTCGGCAAATAATCCATAATTGCTATCAAATCTGAGCAAGTGCAGCCAATCCTCAATTTCCATTGATCCTGAGGTATTTATGACTTTCAAATCAATTCTTTCCCGATGAAAGTTCCACCAGACGCGAAACGCTGTACGTCCAATACGGCCGAAGCCATTGATACCAAAATTATGTTGGGCGGGCATAGCGACTCCTTATTAATTTATGCAAACTCAGTTTTTACTTCGTTACTCACGTATGTGCCGATCTCTTCACCCAAGACGGCTTTGACTAAATTGCCCTCTTTGAAAAGTTCAAAGACCATTACTGGCATGTTGTTATCTTTACTCATAGCTAATGCACTGGTATCCATGACTTCGACACCATCCATTTCAATTGCATCTTTAAATGTGAGAGTTTTAAAACGTTTTGCATCGGTGTGTTGGTTGGGATCCTTATCATAAACCCCATCTACCTTAGTGGCCTTCATGAGCACATTGCAATGTAGTTCTAGTGCGTGAAGAGAAGCTCCAGTATCCGTGGTGACAAAGGGAACACCAGTGCCTGCTGCCAAAATGACCACTCTGCCCTTCTCCATGTGGCGGATGGCTCGTCTGCGGATAAAGCTTTCAGCAACTGCAGGCATCTGCAATGCTGATTGAAGTCTGGTGGGAACGCCCACTTTTTCTAGCGCATCTTGAAGAGCCAAGCCATTCATGACAGTTGCCAACATTCCAATATAATCTGCAGTTGCTCGCTCAATACCACCTTGCGAACCCGCGATACCTCGAAAAATATTGCCCCCCCCAATCACTATAGCGATTTGGACATGAAGTGTGTAAATTTGACGAATTTGTTCTGCCACCGACAATGATGCGTTCGGGTCGATGCCATACGATCTATCTCCAAGAATAGATTCTCCTCCTACTTTAAGCAGAATTCGTTTAAATCTTGTTTGAGCCATAGGATTCCTTTCAGTCTATATTCCCAATTTAGTTCTAAGTCTTAGCCATTTCCAGCGAGTATTTTCAGCAATTCTGAAAAGCTTATACTGCATTGGTTGTAGCACTAAATCGAAACTACCTAAGTATTCCATAAGTGTACCACCGTAACCAGCTTTAAAACGATGAAAACCTGCCCAGGGGTGGCTATCTTTGGCCTCCGGTCCAAGCGCTCCCCAGAGATCAAACTCAGTACACCCGATTGACTTCCCATACTTTATCATTTCCCACATAAGAAGATTGCTTGCCATTACCTCTCGATACTTTGAAGAAGATGCGCCGTAAGGATAATAAAAAGTGTTATTGAGGGAAAACAGAATCCAACTTGCAATGCACTCATTTTGATACGTAGCCTGGAAAATTTTTAACATTCCACTTGAACCGAGGGTTTGCCACATTGTTTTAAAGTATTCTGGAGAATGGGCATAAAAGCCCTGACGTTTTGTTGTTTCTTTAAGTATGGTTAAATAGTGTTCCATGCCTGCTTCTGAGGTATTTTCTTCAATGGTGACTCCTTTTTTAATTGCTAGGCGAACATTGTAGCGAGTTTTTTGTGAGAGATTAGCAAATAATTCTTTTTCTGTTTGTGTTAAGTCAATTTTAAAAGTATATCTGGTAAAAAGTGGTCTGCCCGCAACCGCATTGTTTTTTTCAAGAAAACCCATGATTTGATCAAAGGCGGTTTTCGAGTCGGCAGGATGAGAAACATTTGGTTCCATTTTAATAAATACGGCTGCATGTTTTTCTCCTAGCTGCTTGAGTACTTGTAGCTGTTCCTCATTTGGCATGAAGGATTTGGGCAGATAGCCGGCAGTTCCACCGATAATTGGGATTGGATGAAAGCTGACCTGCAGCGTGTGAGTTAACTTACCATTGGAAAAAAATCCCACTCGTTCAATTTGTTGGCCGGTTTTTTTCTTAAATTCTCCCCACTCCCATGATTGTAATGGGTGCGTTGCTACAGCATTAAAGAGAGCTTTTTCTTCTTCTCTGAGAGGTCGAATCATAACAGGCTCATTTTATTCTAAAAAACTTTGTACGTCTAGTTCTCCGGATAAAATTTGATCAAGAAAATCATCGCTTACGATACTTCGTTCGCTTGAGTTTTTGTTTTGGTGTAACAAACTTGATTCCTTTGAAAACAACGAAGGCGAAATTTCTCTTAAGAATCGACTGGGGAGATTTTGTGCAGATGAGCCAAAGGCATATCGCGTTGTTGCATAACTAATAAACAACTTTTGTTTCGCTCTAGTGATACCTACGTAGCATAATCGACGCTCTTCTTCAAGATCTTCCGGACTCATAAATGATCGAGCATGAGGTAGTAGTCCTTCTTCCAATCCAACAAGGAATACGATCGTAAATTCTAATCCCTTTGCTGAGTGCAGACTCATTAATTGAACACCCTGACTATCTTTGAGTCCTCCAGCTGTGTGCATGTACCCGTCTTGAATAAGGGCGATATTCTCTAAAAAATCGGTCATCGTTTCAAATTTTGTTGCCACCCGAAGTAATTCGGCAATGTTTTCAAGTCGACTTAGGTCTTCTGGAATATTTGAATCAAATTGTTTGGCATATTCCGTGCATTGCAGAATGCCTTTTAGTACTTCAGTTGGGGTTAGTGTTGTTATATCTTGCGACTTCATGCTAGATACCCATTGTTGAAAGGATCGAGATTTTCTTTTTCCCACTTTTTCAACCCGTTGAAAACTAATGATATCTTGCGGGTTTGTTAGCACATGTGCATAGCTCAAAATATCTTTAATTTCTTTTCGATCATAAAATTTAGTTCCGCCAATTATTTGATATGGAATTCCTGCAGCCAAGAATTGTTCTTCAAAAACACGTGATTGGGCATTTGTTCTGTAGAGGATGGCCATATCGTGAAGGGGTGTGTGGGCTGACTCATGAAGTATCCACCGCGCAACTTGAGATGCCTCCTCTGTATCAGAGCGAGTAGCTTTAAGCACTAGGGGGTTTGATTCAGTTTTTTCGGTCCATAGAGATAAGACTGGGTGCATGCGATTGGCAGCAATCACCTGAGTGGCAGCGTCTAAAATTGTTTGTTGGGAACGGTAGTTTTGCTCCAAGCGGTACTCAGCGACCGAGCTAAAGTCATCTGTGAGTCGAAGCATGTTGCGGAAGTCTGCTCCTCTCCATCCATAAATACTCTGAGAAAAATCACCCACCACAAACAAGTTATTTTGTGGTGCAGTCAGCACTTTGGTTAGTTCGTATTGAACTTTATTTGTATCTTGATATTCATCAACGAGTACGGAATAAAACTGTTGTTGATACTTTTCCTTAACGTCTGGATGATTATGCAAAATTTCTACTGTATAAAAAAGTAAATCATCAAAATCCATTGCATTAGCATCTCTCAATTTTTGTTGATACCAAGTATATAGTTGAGCGGTTTGTTCTTGAAGATAGCCTCGACCTACACCCGTATACTCTGACGGCGTTAGTAAATCATTTTTGGCATTAGAAATTTGAGCGAGTACTGCGCGCATATTGACTTGTTTTGGATCGATTGAATGTTCTCGATAAACCAACTTCATAGTCGATAATTGATCATTAGCGTCGTAAATGGTAAAGGGTGTCGCAAATCCAATTAGATCGCTGTGATTTCTGAGAAATCGCGCGCAAAAACTGTGAAAAGTACCTACGTATGGCAAGTAGTGTTTGGTTAATTTTGCTATTCGCTGACGCATTTCACCCGCCGCTTTATTCGTGAAGGTGACCAACAATATTGATTGGGGATCAACGTTTTGTTGCTCAATTAGCCAGGCTGCCCTGGAGGTTAGGACTGTGGTTTTTCCAGAACCCGCACCAGCGAGCACAATTGCAGGTCCTTCACCATGAATGACAGCTTTTTTTTGTTCGAGATTGAGTTTGGCAAGAGCATCTAGCACGTTAGGCATAGTAACACATTGCAACAGAAAACTCTCATCGAGTGTGGTTTAATAAGAGCATGCAGAAAAAGATACTCATTGCAAATTGGAAATCTCATAAAACCAAGTCGGAGGTGGATCATTGGTTTTCCACTTTAGAAAAAAACTATGCGGAAGAAAAAGATGTTTTTGACAATTTAACTATTATTATCGCTCCTTCAGTTTTATATTTAGAGTTAGGAGTTAACTGGAGTGCAAAGATTCCAGGTATTTCAATTGCCGCACAAGACGTAAGTCAATTTCCGCTCGGAGCATACACGGGAGCAGTTGCGGCTCGTCAGCTGGCTAGCGTTGGAGTTTCATATGCGATTGTAGGTCATAGTGAGCGAAGAAAATACTTTGGAGAGACGCACCAGATTGTCGCGCAAAAAATTGATCAATTACTTGAAGCGAAGCTGCTGCCCATAGTTTGTGTGGACGAGCAAGAAATCATGCAACAAGCTGATTTCATCCCAAAAGATCAAGCCAAACAATGTATTTTTGCGTATGAGCCGGTTTCCGCAATTGGCAGTGGTATTGGCCAAGATATTCCCCAAGTTACTGCTTCAGTTAAATTAGCTAAGCAATCTTTTGGAGAAGTACCAGTTTTGTACGGAGGGAGTGTTGATGTGAGAAATATCCAAGAGTATTTACTGGTTGCCGACGGAGCTCTAATTGGTGGAGCTAGTCTTGATGTAGCCATATTTTCTCAGTTATTAAGTTCGACTGTTAGTAAGAACTCTTAGGATATACTGCATGAAAATCGCAATCATCGGAGCAGGTTTTACCGGTCTATCAGCTGCCTGGAATCTTTCACAAAGTGGTTATGATGTCTCGCTGTTTGAATCAAGTCAATTCCCAGGCGGCCTCGCAGCTGGGTTTAAACCGGATGAATCAGAAGGAGAACCCTGGGAGTGGTCATTGGAGCACCACTACCATCACATTTTTGCTTCCGATAAGTCAATTATTAACTGGGTGCGCGAGCTTGGACTATCTCGTTCACTTTTTTTTAATTCGGCAAAAACTTCAATGAGATATGATGATAGACAATTTCGACTCGACTCACCTCTTAGCTTACTTGCTTGTCCCGTGCTTTCTCCATGGTCAAAAATTCGCACTGCTTTTGTCCTAGCGTTACTAAAAACTCTTCCCCTTTGGGAGCAATTAGAGAAGTTCACCGTAAAGGAATTTTTAATTCGATCAATGGGAAGTCAATCATGGAGTGTGCTGTGGGAACCACTCATGCTAGATAAATTTGAATCGCATGCGGAAACTGTTAATGCAGCTTGGTTCTGGGCTAGAATCCATGCTCGAACACCCAAATTAGGATATTTTGCTGGTGGATTTGGACAGTTGGCGCAAGATGTGGTAGATAGGTTGCAAGAGAAACATGTGCGATGTTATTTTTCCACCAGCATCCGGTATGCTGCTCAAAAAAATGGTCAGTGGCAGATCGAGCAAGAAGATGGATCAAGTAATTTTTTTGATGCCGTGTTGTTTACGAGTTCTGCCATGCTTTTATCTGGATTAGTGCCAGAGTTGCCAGAATCATATTTGGCTGGAATACTTAGATTAAAGGCGATGGCGGCCAGAACCCTGATTTTGGAATTAGATAAACCATTTTTTACAGATAACACCTATTGGTTAAACGTAAATGAAAAATCTTGGCCATTACTCGCGGTAGTAGAACACACAAATATGATTAGCCCACAACATTATGGGAATAAAACTATCGTATACATTGGTAAGTACCTAGATCCTAGCAATCCAATGTACTCATTTTCCAAAGAACAGTTGCTAGATCACTACAAACCATACTTAGATCAATTATCACCCGGTTTTTTGAGAAGTCTGTCTCGCTCATGGTCTTTTGCTGCTCCATTTGCCCAGCCAGTCGTTGAGGTTAATCACAGTTATGTGTTGCCACCAATTAAGACGCCTCTAGAAGGTTTATATTGGGCAAGCATGCAACATATTTATCCATGGGATAGGGGTACAAATTTTGCTGTAAAACTGGGTCAGACTGCGGCTCAAACTATTAGATCAAACATACAATAAAAATCAATGAAAATTGTCAAAAAATACGGTTTGAATGTTGGTATTTTAGTTTTCTGCACGATCTTTTCTTGGTGGCTTATGAGCAGTACTTTTGGTTATCGGGATGGCTCGATTGTGATAGATAGCAAGCTATATAGTGATTTTGGAGCCCACTTACCACTCATACGATCGTTTAGTCTAGGTTGGAACTTTCCGCCTCAATATCCATTTTTTATTGGTGAACCAATTCGTTACCACTATTTGTTTTATCTACTCATCGGCTTACTCGAAAGATCTGGTGTCAGAATTGATTTGGCTGTTAACCTGTTGAGCGCAGGAGGATTTAGTCTATTACTATTTATGATTTATATCTTTGCTAAAACGCTTTTTCGCTCTTCATTAGCTGGAGTCCTAGCAGTAATACTTTTTCTTTTCAATGGATCGCTCGCATGGGTAGAATTTTTTAATCAGCACGGATGGACATGGGAAGCACTTACGTCAATTCCACAGCAAAGTCAGTTTGCCAGTTTTGGTCCGTGGAGTGGTAGGCTGGTTAGTGCATTTTGGAATTGGAATATTTTTACTAACCAACGTCATTTGGGCTTGAGTTATGGAATGTTTTTACTACTTCTGTATCCACTTGTCAGATTAAGCGTGATACCAAAGGAATCCTTAAAAGAGCGTTGGAGTCGCAGCCTCACTAGTTTATTTGGAGGTGTTTTGGGAGCGGTGAAAAAAATTTCCAGCAAGAAAAATAGTAACCAACTATTTAATCGGTATTGGTGGCAACCCTTGCTTGTAATAAGTTTTGTGATATTTCCTTTATTACATCAAGCAGCTTACATTATTTTGGTACCGCTTACGCTTATTTGGATTGGTATTACCTGGCCAAAATCAAAGTCTGTTTTATTGGTTTATGGTTTAGCTGTTCTGGTTTCTATTATCGTGTTTAAAGTATTTACGCCGCAATCTGGTTCACTACCCATATGGCAAATAGGTTATTTAAGTCCAGAAAAAACACTCATGGCAATAAATTGGTACTGGTTTAATAACCTTGGGTTGTATTGGCTATTATTACCCGTGTTACTCATTTGGGCAGTGATAAAGAAACAATGGTGGATTTGGACTGCACTCCCCTTTTTTGTAATTGCCAATCTTTTCCGATTCAGCGCAGATATGATTAACAATCATAAGTTGATCACTTTTTTTATTATCGCTTTGCAAATTACCACAGCTGGGTTTCTAGTGTCGTTAGTCAAACAACATAAGGTGTTGTTAATCATAATCGTACCGCTGCTCGTTGGCTTAACTTTTTCGGGCATTATTGATGTGTTCCCTATTACCAATGATTATGATGGAGAAATTTCAGACTGGAAAAAATCTCCAATGCAGCAATGGATTAAAAATAACACGCAGCCTCAAGCTCAGTTTTTAACCGCATCGTATATGTATAGTCCGGCTTCACTAGTAGGACGATATTTATATTTAGATTATGGATACCACGCCTGGAGTATGGGCTACTCAGATTCGCAAAAACGTAGAAATTTAGAAGTTCTTTGGGCTCAATCTCCAAATCATGAATCATGGTGTACACTACTACACCAAGAAAAAATTGACGCAATCCTAGTTGGTCCTGGCGAGAACAACACTGAAGATGGCAGAATTAATGTTGCTGAGAGTTATGTAGTTAGCAAATTACAACCAACATTTATAAGTGAGGATAATTGGAAAATATGGATGGTAAATCAAATATGCCCCAAAAAATAACAAAAAAAACATTAAAGGTAGGTTTTGATTTTGATGGCGTAGTTCTGTATAACCCCGCTCGCGTCCTTCGGCCCTTTTTAGGTTATTTGAGGGGCAAAAAAAAACAAAATGGTTCAACTCAATTAGTTTTTTATCATCCAAAAAGAAAGTTGGAGAGATGGTTTTGGTGGCTTGCTCATCAATCTAGTTTGTTTCCTGCGCGCGGACTTCAACAAGTTCGTCAGATGGTGTCAGAAAATAAAATTGAAGCATACGTGATTACGGGCAGAAGTACATTTCTGAAATCTGATTTTGAAAGGCGTTTGAAATCTATCCACGCGCGGCAATTTATTAAACAAAGTTTTATTTCTGAATCTGATGAACAACCGCATGAATTTAAAGCAAAAATGATTAATTCACTAAAGTTAGATTGTTACGTGGAAGACAATTGGAATATTGCTCAATATTTAGCAACAAACACTAAGGCGCGAATATTTTGGATAAGTAATGTGGCTGATTTTCATTTTGCCTATCCCGATAAATATTTGAGCTTTGAAGCTGTAGTAGAAGAGATAAGAAAGATGCTATGAAAGTATTAATCACCGGCGGAGCAGGTTTTCTTGGATTACATTTAGCGCGTTACTATCACGTAAAAGGCCATCATGTTAGATTGCTTGATATTGCTCCATTTCCCAAAGAAGAGTATGACTCAAAAATGGAATTAATTTCTGGTGATGTGAGGGATGCAAAGATTGCAACAGCAGCGACAAAAGGTATGGATGTGATTATTCATGCGGCGGCGGCGCTTCCGCTGTGGACCGCTGAAGAAATAGTGAGTACCAACGTCGAAGGTACTCGTCAAATGCTCGCCGCCGCAGGTAGAGCTAAGATAAAACGCTTTATCTATATCTCATCCACTGCGGTATACGGTGTGCCTAAAAAGCACCCAATCGTAGAGACAGATCCCAGAATTGGAGTTGGTCCCTATGGCATCAGTAAGATTCAAGCAGAAGATCATTGTTTTGCAGCGATCAAAACTGGCCAACCAGTAACAATTATTCGTCCAAAAACTTTTGTGGGCACAGAACGATTGGGAGTCTTTGAAATTCTTTTTGATTGGATACATGATGGCAAACGCATACCGGTTATTGGAAATGGTGAAAACCGCTATCAATTACTCGACGTTGATGATTTAGTTGAAGCGATATATCGTTTCTCTAATGTAACGAAGAATACTAGTAGATTTGATGATGCATTCAATATTGGAGCGAAGAAGTTTCAGACGGTAGGTAAGGATTTGGATCAATTATTTAAGAAGGCGGGTTCTGGATCTTCGCTCTTTCCCACTCCAGCTACTCCAATTAAAATGATTCTCCGACTTTTAGAATTATTACGTCTCTCTCCGCTCTATCAGTGGGTTTATGACACTGCGGACAAGGATTCTTTTGTGTCGATTGAAAAACTGGAAAAAGTATTGCAATGGTCTCCAAGGTACTCAAATGCAGAGGCGCTTATCAAATCATTCCAGTGGTATCAAAAACATTATGATGAAGTGAAAAGTAGAAAAAGCGGCGTGACACACACTGTTGGATGGAAGCAAGGCGCTTTGGGAATTGTAAAAAAGCTGTTTTAAATAATCTATTGATACAAAAGTAGAGTTGATGCTCTGCAGTTCGTTAATTCTAATGGCGACTTGAATTTACTATTTCTTCCAACTACTATCAAAGCCGAATCAGAATTGTCACAAGCCGAAGCTAATGTGTCCAGGCTACCTTGTGTGCGGAATAAATAACCCTCACCAACTTGTTCTTGATTTCTTGCCATATCCAAAGGCTTAAGATTCATGCCGTCTTTGAAATAGAATTTTTCACGTAAGTAAAAAGCCACTTCCCAGAAATGTAACGTTGAAGCCTCAGTATTTATGACGTAAATAGTTTTGGAAATATACTCAGATTCATTTTCTTTTAATACTTTTATGTTGTGATCAATAGTCGGTGGAGTTAGAAAATATGCGCGAATTTCAATCACTGAAATAATCAGTAAAAAGAGTGAAAGAGATGTATAGCTCGCTCTTTTACTCACTGCAAGTCTGTTAGGAAATACTGAATTGAACCTACTAATAATCACTTCGGTTAGTTTGGATAAACCGATGGCTACCACCACAAATAATGGTGACAGATGCAGAAAGAGTCTACCAATATGTACGTTGTTAGTGAGGAGGATGGGTACACAAGTAAGTAAAAACCAGAAAGCTAGTAATCGGTATTTTCGATTTTTCTTTTTTAATCCATTTATCATTACAAAAAAGCCTAAGATAAAAAATGGAACAAGAGCTCTGTGCATCATTTGTCCATAGTGATTTCCGTAGTCAATAATTACTGGTTTAGAGTCAATTGAGAATAGCAAGCTCAAATATTGTTTAGTATTTACAAAAATCTGCATTGTTGGATTCTTAATGTGATATACGGATGGATTTATTTGAGTAATACTTGCAAATATTTGTTCTCCTCTTGCATGAAAGTAATTTAGAAAGAGTGATTTTGAGAAGTAAATAATCACAATTGCAAAGCTTACAAATACACCGATGACTAGCAACTTAAGTATTTCTCCAGATTTAATTACCGCATCATTATTAGATAAGAGGTGTGTCACATGCAATAGTAAGTACCGAGCAATACAGAATAATAAAATCGGCGTGAAAAACCTAATGGGTGCATAAAAAAAATAATTAATAACGACCATGACTAACGCAGACAGAAATAAAGCAAATGATTTTGGTTTGAGTAAAAAATAATAGATAAGCGCAGCTGTAACTGATTCAGCCAAAAGAGTGGGAGCTACGTTAGTGGCAGTTCTTCCGTAAAGCAGAAAACCCTGTGAAGTAATCAGTAAAATAGTGGCGATTGCACTTATTTTTTTACCAAACACTTTTAAAATAAATAGAAAAAAAACAAGAACTCCAATTATTGTCAGGGTAGCTGGCCAAATTCTAAGCGTTTCTAGAGAATAGCCAAAAATCTCTGTAATTAGGTACATTGGCAATCCAACTATGGGTGAAAAACCACTTTCTGTCATAAGTCCGTCGGCTCTTTGAAAATAGGATGCCATTGAAATTGTTGGCTCGTTGAATCTTTGTTGAAAAATATTCCACACAGAATAATTTTCCCAGTTGTAGAGTGTTGGTGGGTAATTATTAAGATTATAAAATAACAAACACCCAGTAAAGATGCATATGATTATTGAAATTAGTAAAGAACAATAGCGACTTTTCATCGCCGGCTACCTTTTTGAAATATGATAACTTTTGGATGGTCGTAGACAGTAAATGATTCGTCGGCATTATCATCAAATATTTCGATACCAAAGATTGTGGGTCTACTAGTAAACTCAGCAACCTTAACAAAGTTCAGATTTTCTGCAAACAAATCATTATAGTATTGTGCTGTTAATGGATAGCATTTCTCATGATTTGAACAATCGGCTAACTTGGGAAGTGAGCCATAGAGTCGATTGGAGGTCATTACAATGTAATCGGCCTGCTCCAATCGATTTGCAATTAACTTCCATTTATTTGCATCATCAGGTAATTCGTAGAGAGGTAGATCGATGTACTCAAATAATTCTCCAGAATACAACGGTAACCGATCGTCCCAGTGCTCTTCTGCCAATCGAGATCCTGGAGGAATATTTTGCAACATCCAAAGCGAAGCAGTTTCACGGGTGTGTGGTTGGGAATAGATTGATACAAATGCAGATGTCCATAGGCTTGCAAGAACTAAGATAGTACTTATGAGCGTCCACCGAAATAGCTTGGGAAATTTTTTAGAACTAAACATGAAACCGAGCGCGATACCAATAAACACAGCTATTGAGGGATATAAAGGCAACACGTAGCGCATAAACTTCACGGCAGAACGTCCGATCACAATAAAATAGATGAGGTTGGCAAATAAATAGATTGTAAGTGGCTGAAAGATAGCTTGAAGCAATCCTTTATTTTTCCAATATTTCACAAGTTGGGTGATTGATAAGCCAAGACCGACTAGTGCAATCATCGATAAAATTGGTCCCGCGCCCCAAATCGCTATCTGTTTCAAATAATACAGGTAGGGAGTGGTATCAACGTATTGGAGTGTATAGGGGAAAATATATGCATTGCTGTTCATCGTCATTTGGGCGCTGATTTCTCTGATAAATTGTTCGTAATTAATAACAGTGAAGGGCATGCCTATAAAAACTGTAAGTATGGTAATCGAGAAAAAAAGTAGCACATTGGCAAGGGATTTGACCAAACTCGAAAACAGCAACCGAGGATGATGTGTTTTATGATTAACTATTGAGCTTAGAGAACTGAAAAGTTGTATTAATTTTGATTTGATTGATAAAAGTAGCCGATTATGGAGAATTGAATTAGCGAAAGGCATTGAAAATAAGACAAAAACAATTGGAGCGAGTAAAATTATCGGGGTGATTTTACTCGCTAATAGCAAACCATAGATCACCGATAAAATAGTAAGCCTCTGCCAATTCGGCTTTTCAACATAGCGGATAAGAAATAAAAGTGTTGCACTGAAAAATAGGTTGACAAAATTATCAACTATAAAAAAATTGCTGTTTTGAATTGGAAAAAATAATAGTGCATACCCAAGCATCGAGAAAAGCGCGCTTAAAGTATTTTTTGTTATTTTCCTTGTTATTAGAAACACAACTATCGCGGTAGCAATGTCAATTATACTGACAAGACTCCTACCCAATATGAGCAGGCCGTCATAATTGTCGTACTGCGTCTGGAAAGTTGCATCACTCAGTTGCGCAAAGGCTTTCAACACATACAGTGGGAGACTACCATACGCAAAAAAATCGGGATTCAAATTGTCAAAAAAATGCAATCTTCCAACCACCATTACCAACCACCGTTCATCTGGATGTAGATGTCGTAGGTTATCGTAATTGTTGCCAAAAAATCTTGATCCAACAAGCACTAGTATGATGCCTATGAAGAAGAGTCTATATATTATTTGTTTCATACTATGAGAAAATACCATAATTAAATTATCATAAAGAAGATGACAAAGCTTTACCAATTGTTTGTGGTAGTAATTATAATCATTCTGGCTTTGGCTAGGGTGATTGCTATTGATAAGATTCCACCAGCAACTTTTATCGATGAATTTAATCTCTCTGTACCAGCAGCTCAGATTGCACTAGGGAACATCTCAATTCCATGGAACGGTTTTGGTTGGTATGCCACACCTGGACTATTTTTTTATTATGTGGCGTTTTTGTTTCGCCTGTTTGGGATTTCAATAAGTATAATTAAACTTGCATGGATTATTCCAGCAATTGTTTCATTGCCGCTTGTATATCAACTGGGTAAAAAGTTGTTTTCCTCAAAAATTGTTGGATTAGCAAGTTTGATACTGTATGGTTTAAATGTGACCTCGGTTCATATTGCACGTTGGGGACACGGTGCGGTGATAACAGCTATGTTTCAATTACTTTCACTACTTTTCCTTTGGATGAGTGTGGAGTCGAAGAATTGGAAAAGCAATCTTTACATAATGGGCGCTGCTTGCGTGATGGGTTTGAGTTTATATTTCTATGTTGGAGCAAGATCGTATGTTTTGCTTTTTCCACTGTATATATTTTGGTACTGGGTATATAGCAAACGAAAACTTCAAAAAAAAATTATTGGTAGCTTATCTTTTATTGCAGTCATATTTTTAGTGGCTTTTCCAATAGTACTAGAAATGCAAAAAGATCCCTTCAATTTCATTTGGAGAATCAAGGAAGTGAGTATTATTCAGTCGGATCAATCATTGAGATCTAATATGGACGCGCTGAGCAAAAATAGCATTATTTATTTGAGAATCTTTTATGATGCAATTGATGAAAATCTCCGTCATAACCCCCTACAATCCACGTTGTTTCCATACTATTTGGGTCTATTAATTCCAGCGTCGATTGTAATTTTATGTATAAAAAAGTCGACTAGGAAACAGGGAATATTTTTATTGCTGGGGTTAATTGCAACTATGACTGGCGGAGTCCTGAGTGAAGAAGCCCCTTCCTACTTTCGGATATTTGGATCAATACCAATTATGGCAATCTGCATAGCAGTAATTATCTTTAAGATTCCATTTTCTTCATGCTTAATCAAAAAATCGCAAATTAACCTAAGCTATTTAAAACCCGGCTTATTGTTATTGTTCAGTAGTTCAGTGGCTCTGTTGCTTGCTCGATATTATTTATTCATGTTGCAGCCAAACTTTTCGCTACTCCAAGCATTTAGTTATCCCGAACAGATAATTGCCCAAACTGCAAATAAGTACAGAGAGTTAGGCAATCAAGTTTTTTTATCAACTGACTATCTTTATTCATCAACAATATTTCTTACCCTACCAAAGCAGGCAAACTTAGAATTTCGAATGTTTGATATAGATGCGTTATTAGAAATAGACGAGCCAGCAACTCTTATTTTGGAAAGTTCCGCGGTCGGATTACAATCATACTTGGAAGAATATTTTACAATTGTGAATATGTTTGAACTAGAGACAGGTCAAGAAACAAGACCAATCGTCTATGAACTATTACCAAAGCGCCCTCCATCAGAACTTGTTGGATTATCAGTTACCTGTGACAATGGACAAATGCAATTATTGCAGAAGCAGTCGTTGGGAATTTATCATAGTCTACAAACATTTCCAGAAAATATAGTGAACTGTAATTGGAAGGGAAAAATTGCAATTACACAATCTGGAGAATATAGTTTAAAAGGTAGCGCAGATGATAGCGTGGATATGCAGTTAGCAAGTTCATCTGGGGAAATCATATTCAGTCAACAGCCTGAGAAGAATTGGGTCCAAACCGTCATTCTTGAATCGGGTATTTATGAGTTGGTAGTTAGCTATCAAAATTTGGGAGGAGCTAGAAATGTCCGAATAGAATGGTTGAAACCAGGATCAACGATATATGAGGTAATTGATCCGCTGTTGCTTACAAAAAATCAAACGAATGAATAAAGTTACGATCGCACATCTAGTTATTATCTTGTTACTAGGAGTGATAACTCGTTTTGCTTTTTTAGATTCGGTGCCTGGAAATTTACACCCTGACTCCGTCGACACAATTCGAATATATTTAGAACATCGTTTTGCTGGAAATTTTTCGCTTCTGTCAACCAATTGGAATGGATCTCATATTATTAACCAACTAATGATTGCCATCCCTTGGGAGGTAATGGGAATGCCATATTGGGCAGTCCAAATGGGTCCAGCACTTATTAGCATTATCTGTTTATTAGCTTTTTATCTGCTTGTCAAAAGTTGGCTGAATAATGCGGTAATTGCTTTACTCTCAACATTACTTTTAATGGTAGATCCTTGGTTTCTTAACTTTTCTCGAAGCGGCTGGGAAAATATTGCTAATTGTCTTGGTGTAATACTTTTACTGTATTCTTTTACCCCACACTCAAAAAAACATGGGTTTCAAAAAATACTCATGGTGCTTGTAGCGATGGGATCTCCCTATCTATATCATCCGGGAAAAATTATTGCTTTTACTGCTTTAATTGCTCTCATTGTAGTCAGCTTAAAAGAAAAAATTGGATTATCAAAAAAAATCATGCAGTTACTAATAATCTTGATTTTACTCAGTCTCTCAGTACTGCCAATGTTTTTTATAGATTCGGTTAATCAGTTCGGCAGAATAACTACGGTTTCTATTTTTAGCGAGATCGATGTTAAAGAGGCATTACTATTCAATCTAAAAAATAACTGGCTGGGTTTTTTAACTTTTCAACCAGAACAGTGGTCAATTGGGATTAATAGTCGTTATGTTCCTCTTGATAGTTGGATTATCCACCCCGTAGTCGTGTTACTATTCATGGTTGGTATCATTTATACTGTGTGGAAGCGCTGGTGGTTGGTGGGGGTGGGATTACTATTAATAGTTCCAGTTAATATATTTAGTAACAATACTCCTGATGCAGCCAGAACGATACACGCTTTGCCGTATATCTATTTCATGGGCACGCTGGGTGCCCACAGTTTGTATCTTCTTTTAAAACGTTTTTATAATTCTAAATTCTGCATTAAACCAGTTATCAGGATGATATTTTTGGGTTCTGTGGTAACGGGTGTACTTGGACTAATGTCAATTCAGCTACTGCATTACTGGAACTGGATAACAGATCCAAAGACTCTGGTTGTGAGAGAGCCTGCAGTTTATTCACATGAGTACGACCGATGGCTAAACGATACATTTGCTCAACTTAAAAATTCAGGCAGGACCTTATCAATTTATGAATGGCGAGATGTGCAGACTACTACTCTTTCAAATTAGCGTATGTCCCGCTTATCCAGCCACTAGCGGATGCGAGTTTGATTTTAAACCAGCCATCTTTTTTCTCGTTTAAATACGGATAAGTGACACCAACTTTAGCTAATCCTACCTCAGTACCAGATACATTGGGCAGATCTCGGACTCTCAGTACCTCTACTCCATCCACAAATAAGTTGGTTTTTAGAATTGTAACTGTTCCCGATGAAGAGGCAGTAGCGCTTGAACTGGCGCTGCTGACTGGAGTAATCGTTGGAGTGGGCATGAGCAATATTGACGATTGTTTAGCGAGCTTGAGTGAAATCAGCATGCGGTACCCAGGTACAATATTTATTGTATGTTTTTGTTGTTCATAAGAGGGCAAGCTAATTGAGTACTCCTGTTCCCCAGGGGAAACGTTTTTAAAGGTATAGGGCGCAATTTCTTTTGGTTTATCCATCAATTGTATAATTGCGCCGTCTGGAACTGTCGAAAATGATACTTCGGTAGCATCCTTCATTGGAAGGGGTTCCATTTCGTAGACTACTCCCCCACTTTGCTCAGGCGTTGCAGCTGGATTCCATGTAATCACCGTCAGAAGTTCTTGCCGCAATGTAACTGATGTTTGATATGAAGCTAATGCATCATTCGCGGGTTTAATTTCGATTATATATTCACCAGGTTTAAGATTTTTTCGCACTAAGGGGGATTTGTCTAGATACTGACCGTTAATAAATACAACGCTTTCTATTTGACCAGTGGTAATTTGAATTCCAGCCAAGGCTTCTTTCTCAAAAATCTGAGTGCATGCGGAAAAACTTAGTCCGGTAAAAAGGATAAATACAACGGTAAAAATTACTCTGAAGAAAGAGCGCATACACCGACAGTGTACCATATGTAAAGATTATTGTATGTTTCTCGCTTTTGGTTTTTTAACCAATGCGAGAGCAATTACTTCTTCAACTTGCTCAACAGGGATAAATTTGATTTTACTCAATACTGTTTTTGGAATTTCTTCAAGATCGCGCTCGTTTGATTTGGGAATGATAATAGTGCTAATGCCTGCACGATCTGCAGCAAGACTTTTTTCCTTCAGACCACCAATTCGTAGCACCCGTCCTCGAAGCGTGACTTCTCCTGTCATTGCAATATCTTTTTTTACTGCGATATTCGTAAAGGCAGAAACTATTGCTGTTGTAATTGTTACACCAGCTGACGGGCCATCTTTTGGTACAGCTCCCTCTGGTACGTGAACATGAATATCAGTTTTTGCGATCCGGCTAGGAGCAATGCCGAATTTTTCTGCATTGGCTTTGACAAAAGTGTATGCAGTTTGGGCTGATTCTTTCATGACATCACCGAGTTTTCCGGTTAGCTGAACGGCGCCTTTTCCTGGGGTAAGCGAAACTTCAATGAATAAAGTGTCTCCACCAACAGATGTCCAAGCCAAACCAGTTGCTTGGCCGATGACATCAGTTTTACTGCTCATTTCAACGTCAAACTTTTCTGGACCTAAAAATTCTCGTACTATTTTGGGGGTAACAACGGTTTTAGTCGTTTTAATTGATTCTGTCAATTTACGAGCAAGTTTTCTCATGATTTTATGCAAATTTCTTTCCAAGTCTCGGACACCAGCTTCACTGGTGTAGCGTTGAATGATAAAGCGTATTGATTCATCGGTAATCTGCATATGATTACCAGTTAATCCGTTTGCCGATCTCACTTTATGAAATAAATGTTTTTTCGCTATATTAAATTTTTCTTCTTCAGTGTATCCAGAGTAACGAATTATTTCCAAACGATCACGAAGTGCGGGTGGGATTGTATCTAGGGTATTGGCGGTAGTAATAAACATTACTTCTGATAAATCAAAATGCATATCCAGATAGTGATCCTCAAAACTACTATTTTGTTCAGGATCCAGTGCTTCAAGTAGTGCGGCTGATGGATCACCCCGGAAGTCATTACCAATTTTATCGATTTCATCAAGCATGAAAACTGGATTCATAGAACCGGCTTGCTTCATTCCAGTGATGATTCTGCCAGGCATTGCGCCAACGTATGTACGTCGATGACCGCGAATTTCTGCTTCATCTCTAATTCCGCCTAAAGAAATTTTAACGAACTTCCGTTTTAAACTTTCAGCAATCGATTTGCCAATGCTAGTTTTTCCAACTCCAGGTGGTCCAACAAAACATAGTATGGTAGGTAATCGTCGGTCTCCCTCTTTTTTTGCAGTTCGCTGTTTTAGTTCAAGTACTGCAATATATTCCAAAATGCGATCTTTGACTTTTTCCAATCCATAATGACTTTTCTCGAGTGATTCTTCAGCTTGTTGGATTTTAACCTTGGTTTTGGAATATTTACCAAAGGGTAGTTCAAAAATTGTATCTAGCCAAGTTCGAACATAGCCAGCCTCAGGATTGTTGGGTGACATCTGTTTGAGTCGTTTAATTTCTTTTGAAATTTTTGTTTTGATATCTTTGTCTACAGTAATTTTTTTTAACTTTTCCTCATATTCATCTACAATCTCTTCTTCATCATCAATTTCTCCAAGTTCTTTTTGGATTGTTCTCAGTCTTTCTCTCAAGACATTCTCGCGCATGCTTTTATCAAATTTCTTTTGAGTTTTGTTTACAACGTCTTTTTCAATTTCAAGCACTTTCATTTCATGAGCTAGCTTATCTATCACCATTCTCATTCGCTCTTTTACAACTAAGGTTTCCAGGATTGATTGTTTTTCACTTGTTTCAACGTTTAAGGTGCTGGCTATTTGATCTGTTAGTTCTCCATCAGTGACACCGCCCATCAGCTTCATAAAATTTAGGAATTCAACCGGTTTGCCCATATGGACAGCTCTGCGAAATTCTTTTTGAAGATGATTAGTTAGCGCTGCCGATTCTTCATCCTTTTGCTCTATATCTTGAAGTTTTTCAACCTCAACCAGCATTTTTGGACTAAGTTGTATAAATCTGATGATTTTTACTCGACCGATTCCCCGCACTAACGCATTAATGCTTTCATCAGTTTTTATTTTTTTATCAACCAAAGCCAGCGTACCGATGGAATACATATCCTCAGCTTTTGGCTCCTCCACGTCAGGACGTTTTTGGGTAATCAGAACGACGGAATTTTGTTTGGGGGTGACTTGGTTAATGCTTGAGAGCGAAATTTGTCTGCCAAACGTTAACACAGATTCGGTGCTTGGGAATAGTACGCCTTCTCTAATTGGAACTGCCGGTAATATAAATCTCTCTGGTGGGCGAATCTCGGGAGAATTTGATGATTTGATAACCTCGGATTGAGTTGATTTATCTCCTCCAGAGAAAATTGCCTCTACTTGAGGAAGTTTGGTTGGTTTTTTTGTTTCTTCAGTCACGATTAGCATTCTAAACGCAAGACTGCTAATTGGCAATGGGGAAATGTGTAAACCATCTTGTAAAAAGTAGTGTGTATTTCCCAAATTGCATTATTGTTTGTGAGAATATCTTTACCTTAAAGGATTGGAAAAATTCATTCGGCAACCGATGTTCATTTAGCATCACACGCTATTTGAATCATATAGTTTACACTAAAGCATGGCCTTGCCTGGAGCAGTGGTTTACTATAAACCATAATTTTCATTTGAATGGGGAAAGTGGGTGAGCTTGGACTCGAACCAAGGACCTCTATCTTATCAGGATAGCGCTCTAACCAGCTGAGCTACACACCCACCGTTCTACCTTGAGAACCCGACTATTTTATCACAAAATGACCAGTATCGACTGAGACGCTGAGTTTCTGACCCTCCCTGATTGTACCGTCAATTAGTTTGAGCGCAATTTCGTCTAATATCTCATTTTGAATAATTCGCTTGAGTGGTCTGGCACCAAACACGGGGTCAAACCCCTTACTAGCGAGTAGTGCAATGGCATCGGGCTGAAATTGTACAGTTATTTGTTTTTTTGCTAAGCGCTCGGTAACTTTTTGAAGTTGGATTTTGACAATTTCAGC
>Ga0116144_10001346_pt1 | contig 29382 bp, 24 predicted proteins | sample AD_UKC035_MetaG_FD_89746 | JGI IMG/M metagenome (GOLD analysis project Ga0116144, IMG submission 89746) | Active sludge microbial communities of municipal wastewater-treating anaerobic digesters from USA - AD_UKC035_MetaG | ecosystem: Engineered > Bioreactor > Anaerobic > Digestate | place: USA...
AAACGCTACGTCTGGAAGGCCAAGGGTGAGGATATCCTGCGCAAGATTCAGCAGGCACGGCAGTCGATCCTCCAGCACCAGATGGCTTGATTGTATAGTCATTTAAGAGACACTACACTAGCAGACTACCTGTCGGAGAAGGTTTGGCAGCAACTCGGAGCCGAGGCGGACGCATTCTGGTGCACCGACGCCAAAGGTGCGGAACGGGCCTCAGCCTTTTTCAATGCCACGCTGCGCGACTTCGGCCGGCTCGGCTGGCTGCTTGCGAACGATGGTGCGCTCGATGGCAGGCAGGTCCTGCCCAAGGAGTATGTTCTGGAAGCGACTTCCTGGAAAAGCCATCCGCCGCAGTTCCATCCCCGCAAGGCAGCGCCCTTTTTCGGCTACGGCTACCAGTTCTGGATCGAGCCGGGCGAGCATCGAAGGTTCTGGCTGCTCGGCCTCTTCGGTCAGGCGATTGCGGTCGATCCGGAATACAAGCTTGTCATGGTGCATACTGCCGTTGCAAAGGACGCGAAGGCAACCGACATATGGCCTGAAAAATTTGCTCTGTGGAAGGCAATCGTGAGCCACTACGGGAAGCGGTGAAGTATTGGTATGGCGCGATAAACAGAATGCCGAGTTGCTCGGAAAATTCAAGGAGGAAATATGCCCGATTGTTTTCTAGGCAAGTTGATGCATCGTTTCACACCGGTACTGCTTGGCATCGTACTGGCTATGCCGACGACGAGACTCTATGCCCAGCCCGTTTCTGCGGAAATTGTCAAACTGACCACGCGTCCTGAAGTGACGCAACAGTATTTGGTAATAAAGGAGGGGGCGCCAAAGGCCGTGGCCTTGCTGTTCACTGGTGGTGACGCACCACTCAAGCTCACAGGTACGTTCCCAAACATTACGTGGTCGCCTTACGGTAGCAGCTATGTAGTGCGTGCCCGGATGCATTTCCGTGACACAGAAACGGCAGTTGTTCTCATCGACTCGGCCTCGGATATGTGGGAGCGTGCGCAAGACCAGCATTTCCGGCAGAGCGCCACTCACTTGGCTGATGTCAAGCAGGTAGTCGCCGATATCAAGGCCAAATTCGCAGGTGTGAAGATATATCTCATTGGGACCAGCATGGGGACTGTGTCGGCGGCACACAACGGTAAGGCTCTTGGCAAAGAGATTGACGGAGTCGTATTGACTTCTTCAATCTTCGAAGGGAACCGCACGCTGGGTTTTTTTGATTTCTCGGATTACCCTGTCCCGTTGTTGTTCGTGCATCACATAGATGATCCGTGCAGGTGGACGCCGTACTGGCCTGTCAAGAAACTGTCAGACAAATACCCCGTCATTGAAGTGCGTGGCGGAGAACCTGTTCGTGACAATGGCTGTGGCCCAATGGGCCCCCACGGTTTCCTCGGTCTCGAAAAAGAAGTGGCCCAGGAGATCAAGAACTGGATTCACGGCCGGCCATACAGGAAGCAAATACCATAAAGTCAGTCTCCGCCGCACGGCGATTGGATTGCGGAGCGACGCATCATGCGGAGACAACGCGCACGATATAGCCCCCCGATTTTTCGTCGCGCTGCAGCTCCAGCAGTTTCCTCGACTGCGCTTCCTCCAGCAGTTCGCTGAAGGACTTGAAGCCGTAGTAGGACTCGTTGAAGCCGGGCTTGCGGCGCTTGAGGGCTTGCTTGACCATCGAGCCCCAGATCGGCTCGCCGGCGCCGCGCTCGGCGACCAGCGCTTCGACGGTCTCCAGGGCGAGGTCGAGCGCTTCCTGCTGGCGATCTTCGGCTTCCGCCGGCTCGCCGCTTGCCTTCTTCGGCGCCGCCTTCGGCTTGGCGGTGCGCTTTTTCGCGGCGCGCTGCTTGGTCTCCTCCTCGCGCACCAGATCGTCGTAGTAGATGAACTCGTCGCAGTTGGCCATGAGGAGATCGGAGGTCGACTTCTTCACGCCGACGCCGATCACCAGCTTGTTGTTCTCGCGCAGCTTGGAGACCAGCGGCGAGAAGTCGGAGTCGCCGCTGATGATGACGAAGGTGTCGACGTGGGACTTGGTGTAGCAGAGGTCGAGGGCGTCGACCACCATGCGGATGTCGGCGGAGTTCTTGCCGGACTGGCGCACGTGGGGGATCTCGATCAGCTCGAAGGCGGCCTCGTGCATGGGCGCCTTGAACTCCTTGTAGCGCGCCCAGTCGCAGTAGGCCTTCTTGACGACGATGCTGCCCTTGAGCAGCAGGCGCTCGAGCACCTTGCGGATGTCGAACTGGGCGTACTTGGCTTCCTGCACGCCGAGGGCGACGTTCTCGAAGTCGCAGAACAGCGCCATGTTCTTGGTTTCGGTCTGGGCCATGCCGGCCTCCGGTCAATGATGAAGAATTTTTGAGAGGAACTGCTGCGCGCGCTCGGAGCGCGGGCTGCCGAAGAAGGCGTCCTTCTTGTCGTCCTCGACGATTCTACCTTGGTCCATGAAGACGACGCGATGTGCGACTTTCCGCGCGAAGCCCATCTCGTGGGTGACCACCATCATGGTCATGCCTTCCTGCGCCAACTCGACCATGACGTCGAGCACCTCGTTGATCATCTCCGGGTCGAGCGCCGAGGTCGGCTCGTCGAAGAGCATGCAGATCGGATCCATGGCCAGCGCACGGGCGATGGCGACGCGCTGCTGCTGGCCGCCGGAGAGCTGTCCGGGGAACTTGTCGGCGTGGGCGCGCAGGCCGACGCGGTCGAGCAGCTTGAGGCCGCGGTCCCTCGCTTCATCCTTGCCGCGGCCGAGCACCTCGACCTGGGCGATGGCGAGGTTCTCGGTGATCGACATGTGCGGGAACAGCTCGAAGTGCTGGAACACCATGCCGACGTGGGCGCGCAGCTTCGGCAGGTCGGTCTTCGCATCGCCGACGGAAATGCCGTTGACGCGAACCTCGCCCTGCTGGAAGGGCTCGAGGCCGTTCACGCACTTGATGAGCGTCGACTTGCCCGAGCCGGAGGGGCCGCAGACGACGATCACCTCGCCCTTTTCGACCTGGGTGGAGCAGTCGGCCAGCACCTGGAAGGTGCCGTACCATTTGCTGACGTTCTTCATCTCGATCATGGGCATGATGGCGTTCCGGCTAACGAACTATTGCGATGCGCTGCTGCAGTTTCCTCACCAGCATGGAGAGGCTGAAGCTGATGGCGAAGTACAGCACGGCGGCGACGAGATAGGTCTCCACCGGGCGGTTGAAGTTCTTGCCGGCGACTTCGAAGCCCTTGAGCAGATCGTAGGCGCCGATGGCGTATACCAGCGAGGTGTCCTGGAACAGGATGATGGTCTGCGTCAGCAGCACCGGCAGCATGTTGCGGAAGGCCTGCGGCAGCACCACCAGGCCCATGGTCTGGCCGTAGGTCATGCCGAGGGCGTAGCCGGCGGCGACCTGGCCGCGCGGGATGCTCTGGATGCCGGCGCGCATGATCTCGGAGTAGTAGGCCGCTTCGAACAGGGTGAAGGTGATGACGGCCGACATCTCGGCGCCGAGCGGGCGGCCGATCGCCAGCGGGATGAGCAGGAAGAACCACAGGATCACCATCACCAGCGGGATGCTGCGCATGGTGTTTGCGTAGGCGGCGGCGGGCAGGGCCAGCCAGGGCCGGCTGGAGAGGCGCATCAGCGCCAGCACGGTGCCCAGCGCAATGCCGCCGAGCATGGCGACGAGGGTGAGCTGCAGCGAGAAGGCGAAGCCCTTCAGCACGTAGCTGGAGACGACCTGCGGGGTCAGGAAGGCGAAATCCAGATTCAGCATCAGTGCCCGCCCCCGATCATGCCCGGCACGCGCACCCGCTGCTCGACGAAATGCAGCACGCGGTTGAGGGCGAAGGCGGAGAGGAAATACAGGCCGGTGACGGCGAGGTAGATCTCGATGCCGCGCGCCGTCTCCTCCTGCGCCTGCAGGGCGAACAGCGTCAGCTCCGAGATGCTCACGGCGAAGGCCACCGCCGAGTTCTTGACGATGTTCATCGACTCGCTGGTAAGCGGCGGGATGACGATGCGGAATGCCATCGGCAGGATGACGTGGCGGTAAGTCTGCGGCAGGGTGAAGCCCAGCGCGAGCCCCGCCATGCGCTGGCCGCGCGGCAGCGACTGGATGCCGGCCTTGACCTGCTCGGAAATGCGCGCCGAGGTGAACAGGCCGAGACCGAGTACCACCAGGATGAAGCTCGGCACGCCGCGCAGCGGCGGGATCAGCGCCGGCACGACGTGGTACCAGAGGAAGATCTGCACCAGCAGCGGGATGTTGCGGAAGAGCTCGGTCCAGGCGTTGCCGAGCAAAACCAAACCGCGATTGGGTGCGGTACGCAGGATGCCCATGATCGAGCCGAAGGCCAGCGCCACCAGCAGCGCCAGCAAGGACACCGACAGGGTCCAGCCCCAGGCCGAGAGCAGCCAGTCGAGATAGGTGAGGTCGCCGGGGCCGCCGAAGCAGCGCGCCACGATCTCGCCGTCGATGGTGTCCTTGCAGAAGACCTGCCAGTCCCAATTGCTCAATTGCGTCGTTCCAGAATGAGAAAGCGCGGGGCAGGCCTGCTACCGCCGCGCTTTCGTCGTGGGCTCCGTCAACGCTTTACTTCTTCGCGTAGTCTTCCGCGGGCTTGTCGTTCGGATTGGCCCAGGCCGCCTTGGTGGCTTCGGAGGCCGGCAGGCCGATGCGCGTGTTGGCCGGCGGGATCGGCTGCATGAACCACTTGTCGTAGATCTTCGCCATTTCGCCGGACTTGATCAGCGCCTTGAGGCTGTCGTCGACCGTCTTCTTGAAGGCCGGGTCGTCCTTGCGGATCATGATGGCGATCGGCTCGACGGCCAGCACCTCGCCGACGATCTTGAAGTCGGCCGGATTCTTCGATTTGGCGATGTTGCCGGCGAGGATCTGGCCGTCCATGACGAAGGCGTCGGCGCGGCCGGACTCGAGCAACAGGAAGCTGTCGGCGTGGTCCTTGCCGAACACCTCCTTGAAATCCACGCCGGTGGCGCGCTCGTGCTTGCGCAGGAGTTGCACCGAGGTGGTGCCGGTGGTTGTGGCGACGTTCTTGCCGTTGAGCTGGGCGATCGAGGTGATGCCGGAGGCGGCCTTGACGGCGATGCGCACTTCCTCGACGTAGGTGGTGACGGCGAAGGCGACGTCCTTCTGGCGGGCGGCGTTGTTGGTGGTCGAGCCGCACTCGATATCGACCGTGCCGTTCTGCACCAGCGGGATGCGGTTCTGCGAGGTGACCGGCTGGTACTTGATGTCGAGCTTGGCCATGCCCAGCTGCTTCTGCACGTCGGCCAGCACGCGCTGGCACAGTTCGACATGGAAGCCGGCGAACTTGCCGTCGCCGACGGTGAAGGACAGGCCGCCGGAGGATTCGCGCACGCCCATGGTGGCAGCGCCGCCGTCCTTGATCTTCTTCAGTGTGCCGCTGTCCTGGGCGAGGGCGGGGAGGGCGGCCAGCAGGCCGGCGATGAAAGTCAGTCTCTGCAGTACGGCGATTCGTTTCATTGGGGTCTCCGGGGTGGATTGTTCTCGGAGCGGGCATTCTATGCCCGTAAAAAAACTTTGTCTAAGCCGTCTCCTGCTCCGCCTCTTCCTGCTGCTGCAGCGCCCACATCTGGGCGTAGGCGCCGCCGCGCTCGAGCAGCGCGCGATGGGTGCCGCGCTCGACGATGCGGCCGCCGTCGAGGACGAGAATCTCGTCGGCGTTCATGACGGTCGACAGGCGGTGGGCGATGATTAGGGTGGTGCGGCCGACGCTGATGCGCTCCAGCTCGCCCTGGATGGCCTTCTCCGACTTCGAATCGAGCGCCGAGGTGGCCTCGTCGAAGATCAGGATCGGCGGGTTTTTCAGCAGCGCGCGGGCGATGGCGACGCGCTGCTTCTCGCCGCCGGAGAGCTTCAGGCCGCGCTCGCCGACGCGGGTGTCGTACTTCTCCGGCAGGGACTCGACGAAGTCGTGGATGTGGGCGGCCTGCGCGGCGGCGATGACGTCCGCGCGGCTCGCCTCCGGGCGGCCGTACTGGATGTTGTAGTAGATCGATTCGTTGAAGAGCACCGTGTCCTGCGGCACGATGCCGATCGCCGCGCGCAGGGACGCCTGCGTCAGGCGGCGGATGTCCGTGCCGTTCACCTTCACCGCCCCCGACTGCACGTCGTAGAAGCGGAACAGCAGGCGCGACAGCGTCGACTTGCCCGACCCCGAATGGCCGACCACCGCCACCGTGCCGCCGGCGGGAATGGCGAAGTCGACATCGAAGAGGATCTGCCGCTTGGCTTCATACGAGAAGCCGACATGCTCGAAGCGCACGGCGCAGGGGCCGGCGGCCAGCGGCACTGCATCCGGCGCGTCGACGATCTCGCGGTGCTCGGCTTTCAGCGAGAACATGCGCTCGATGTCGGTGAGCGCCTGGCGGATCTCGCGGTAGAGCACGCCGAGCCAGTTGAGCGGGATGTAGAGCTGGATGAGCAGGCCGTTCACCAGCACGATGTCGCCGACGGTCATCGCGCCGCTGGTCACGCCGACCGCAGCGCGCCACATGATCAGCGTCACCGCCACGGCGATGATGGCGGCCTGGCCGATGTTGAGGAAGGACAGCGAGACCTGGCTCTTCACCTGGGCCGCCGCCCACTTCTGCATCTGCTGGTCGTAGCGGCGCGCCTCGTACTCCTCGTTGTTGAAGTACTTCACCGTCTCGTAGTTGAGCAGGCTGTCGATGGCGCGCGAGTTGGCCGCCGAGTCGATCTCGTTCACCTCGCGCCGCAGTTGGGTGCGCCAGTTGGTCACCAGCACGGTGAAGGTGATGTAGATCGCCAGCGCGCAGACGGTGATCCAGACGAAGCTCGATTCGTAGCGCGTCCCCAGGATGCCGATCACCAGCCCGACCTCGACCAGCGTCGGCAGGATGCTGTAGATGGTGTAGCTGATCAGCGTGCCGATGGAGCGCGTGCCGCGCTCGATGTCGCGCGTCAGCCCCCCGGTCTGGCGCTCCAGGTGGAAGCGCAGCGAGAGGGCGTGCAGGTGGCGGAACACCTGCAGGGCGATGTTGCGCACCGCCTGCTGGGTGACGCGGGCGAAGACCAGTTCGCGCAGCTCGGTGAACAGCGACATCGAGAAGCGCAGCAGGCCGTACATGGCGAGCAGCGCCAGCGGCACGGCGAGCACGGCCGCCTGTGCCGTTCTTTCGGCCGTGAAGGCGTCGACGATCTCCTTGAACACCAGCGGCACGCCGACGTTGGCCAGCTTGGCGGCGATCAGGCAGGCCAGGGCGAACAGCACCCGGCCCTTGTAGGCCCAGATATAAGGCAGCAGGCTGCGGATGGTCTGCCAGTCGCGGCGCTCCCCGGTGGCGGGGGCGGGCAGGGGGGCGGTGGTGGCGGTGCGGCGCATCATTCAATTCTAAATTACTTATGTCCGGGCCGCCTTCCTTAGAGGGTCGCGCCTAATTCCCGCCTTGACTTCGGCCGAAACGACCGTATCATTCAAACGTCCGTTTGAAACAAGCGTACTTTTTTTATGCGCGCCATCGACGCCAAGCAAAGCCCCGATACCCGCGAGCGCATCCTCGATGCCGCCGAGGCCCTCTTCGTCGAGCACGGCTTCGAGGCGACCTCGATGCGCCTGATCACCGGCCGCGCCGGCGTCAACCTGGCCGCCATCAACTACCACTTCGGCAGCAAGGAAGCCCTCATCCAGGACGTCTTCCGTCGCCGCCTGACCTGGCTCAACGAGGCGCGCCTGAGCGCGCTGGAGCGCTTCGAGAAGGAAGCCGGCGGCGCGCCGCTGAAACCGCACCAGATCGTCGAGGCCTTTTTCGGCGTTTCGCTGCGCATGGCGGCCGACACCGCGCACGGCGGCCACACTTTCATGCGCCTGCTCGGCCGCACCTACACCGAGCCGTCCGCCTTCGTGCGCCAGTTCCTCGCCGACGAATACGCCGCCGTGGTGCCGCGCTTCAAGCAGGCGCTGTTCCGCGCGCTGCCCGACGTGCCGCCGGAGGAGATTCTCTGGCGCTTCCATTTCATGCTCGGCGCCATGTCCTACGCCATCGCCGGCACCGACGCCCTGCAGCTCGTCTCCGGCCTCGAACTGGACGAAAAGGACCCCGAGGCGCTGTCGCGCCGCCTGATGCCCTTCCTGCTCGGCGGCCTGCGGGCGCCGCTGGCCGGGCCGGCCGCCAAAACAAGGAATCCGCGCAAGGCGGCCTGAGCGCGCCGTGTTGCGGCGACTGACTTTTGCGCATCACATGAAACATCGGCGGGCCGCCCGCCGGGAAAGTGAAAGGAGCACAGCATGACCTGGACATTATTCATTGCATTGCCGCTGGCGGCCCTGGCGGCGCTCTTCGCCATCCGGCCGCTGCGCCGCGCGCTGCTGACGCGGCCGCTCTTCGCCGCCTATCGCAGGATGCTGCCGCAGATGTCGCAGACGGAGAAGGAGGCGCTCGAGGCCGGCAGCGTCTGGTGGGAGGGCGAGCTGTTCCGCGGCCGCCCCGACTGGAAAAAGCTCCTCGCCTATCCGCAGCCGCGGCTCACGCCGGAAGAGCAGGCCTTCCTCGACAACGAGACCGAGGAACTGTGCCGCCTCTCCGACGACTGGGTTTCCTCGCACTACGACCACGACCTTTCGCCGGAAGCCTGGCAGTACATGAAGGAGAAGGGCTTCCTCGGCATGATCATCCCGAAGCAGTACGGCGGCGTCGGCTTCTCCGCCTATGCCCATTCGCAGGTGGTGACCAAGCTCGCCACGCGCTGCGCCGCCACCACCGTGTCGGTGATGGTGCCGAACTCGCTCGGCCCGGCCGAGCTGCTGCTGCACTACGGCACCGACGAGCAGAAGAACCACTACCTGCCGCGGCTGGCCAAGGGCCTCGACATTCCCTGCTTCGCGCTGACCAGCCCGTGGGCCGGCTCCGACGCCGCCTCGATTCCCGACCAGGGCATCGTCTGCCGCGGCCTGTGGCAAGGCAGGGAAGTCGTCGGCATGCGCGTCACCTGGGACAAGCGCTACATCACCCTGGCGCCGATCGCCACGGTGGTCGGCCTGGCCTTCCGGCTCTTCGACCCCGAGCGCCTGCTCGGCGACGTGGACGACATCGGCATCACCTGCGCGCTGGTGCCGGCGAATCATCCCGGCGTCGAGACCGGCCGCCGCCACTTTCCGCTCAACGCCGCCTGGCACAATGGGCCGACGCGTGGGCGCGACGTCTTCATGCCGCTCGAGTTCATCATCGGCGGACCGGCGATGGCCGGCCAGGGCTGGCGCATGCTGATGGAGTGCCTCGCCGCCGGCCGCTCGATCTCGCTGCCGGCCTCCAACACCGGCATGCAGAAGCTCGCCGTGCGCACGGTCGGCGGCTATGCCCGCGTGCGCAGCCAGTTCAAGACGGCGATCGGCAAGTTCGAGGGCGTCCAGGAGCCGCTGGCGCGCCTGGGCGGCAACCTGTATCTCTGCGACGCCGCCCGCGTCATGACCGCCGGCTCGATCGACCTCGGCGAGAAACCCTCGGTGGTCTCCGCCATCGTCAAGTACCACGTCACCGAGCGCGCCCGCCAGTCGGTGAACGACGGCATGGACGTCCTCGGCGGCAAGGGCATCTGCCTCGGCCCGTCGAACTTCCTCGGCCGCGCCTACCAGCAGATCCCGGTGGCGATCACCGTCGAAGGCGCCAACATCCTGACGCGCAGCCTGATCGTCTTCGGCCAGGGCGCCATCCGCTGCCATCCCTACGTGATGGCGGAGATGCAGGCGGCGCAGACCAACGACCTCGTCGCCTTCGACCGCGCGCTCTTCGCCCACATCGGACACGTCGTCCGCAACGGCCTGCGCGCCCTCGCCAGCGGCCTCACCGGCTCGCACTTCGTCGGCGTGCCGGCCAACGTCGCGCCGGAGACGCGCCGCTACTACCAGCAGCTGACGCGCTTTTCCTCGGCCTTCGCCTTCATGGCCGACATTTCGATGCTGGTGATGGGCGGCGACCTCAAGCGCAAGGAGAAGCTCTCGGCGCGCATGGGCGACATCCTCTCGCTGATGTACCTGTCTTCCGCCGTGCTCAAGCGCTATGAAAGCGAGGGACGCCAGCAGGCCGACGCGCCGCTGATGCACTGGGCGATCTGGGACTCGATGTTCAAGGCGCAGAACGCCTTCGAGGGCGTCGTCTCCAACTTCCCCAGCAAGTTCGTGTCGACCTTCCTGCGGCGCATGATCTTCCCGCTCGGCCGGCCCTACGTGGTGCCCTCCGACCGCCTCGGCGCCCAGGTGGCGGACCTGCTGATCGCCCCCTCGGCGACGCGCGACCGCCTGACCGCCGGCATGTATCTGCCGCGCGACGAGCAGGATGCCGTTGGCGTCATCGAGCTGGCGCTGGAGGCGACGCTGCAGGCCGAGCCGGTGCATGCCAAGCTGCGCGCCGCGCAGAAGGCCGGCAAGCTGGAGGCCCGCGGCGCGCAGGAACTGGAAAATCAGGCGCTGGCGCACGGCGTCGTCACCAGCGCCGAGCATGCGCTGCTGGTGCGCGCGCGTGAACTGACCGCCGAGGTCATCAAGGTCGACGACTTCCCCTTCGACCTCGGCCTGCAGCGCAGCGAACCGAAGCCGGTGCAACGGCGCGCGGTGGCTTAGAACCATTAACCACAGAGACACAGAGGAAGACGGGAAAATGACTTTATCGCCTTTCGCTTTTCTCTGTGCCTCTGTGTCTCTGTGGTGAAAGGTTTTCAGGAGTGAGAATGAACAATCAACCGGTCTACATCATCGACGGCACCCGCACGCCGTTCCTCAAGGCGCGCAACGCCCCCGGCCCGTTCTCTGCGGGCGACCTCGCCACCGCCGCCGGCCGCGCCCTGCTGGTGCGCCAGCCCTTCGCCGCCGAGCAACTCGACGAGGTCATCCTCGGCTGCGCCTCGCCCTCGCCCGACGAGGTGAACATCGGCCGCGTCGCGGCGCTGCGCATGGGCTGCGGCCTCAAGGTGCCGGGCTGGACGGTGATGAGGAACTGCGCCAGCGGCATGCAGGCGCTCGACTCGGCCATCGCCAACATCAACTCCGGCCGCTCGCAGCTGGTGCTGGCCGGCGGCGTGGACGCGCTGTCGCACGCGCCGCTGCTGTATTCCGAGAAGATGGTGCTGTGGTTCGCCAGGATGGCGCAGGCGAAGACGGCGACGCAGAAGGCGGCGCTGTTCGCCCGGCTCAGGCCCGGCATGTCGCTCTCGCCGGTGATCGGCATCATGAAGGGCCTCACCGACCCGGTGGTGAACCTCCTCATGGGGCAGACGGCGGAGAACCTCGCGCACCGCTTCGGCATCACGCGCGAGCAGATGGACGAATTCTCGGTGCGCAGCCACCAGCGCGTCGCCGCCGGTCAGGACGCCGGCCACTACGGCGAGGTGGTGCCGCTGGTCGGCCGCGACGGCAAGGTCTACGCCGCCGACGACGGCGTGCGGCGCGATTCCTCGATGGCGGGGCTGGCCAAGCTGAAGCCCTTCTTCGACCGCAAGTACGGCAAGGTCACGCCCGGCAACAGCTCGCAGATCACCGACGGCGGCGTCTGGCTGGTCCTCGCCTCCGAGGAGGCGGTCGAACGCCACAAGCTCGCGCCGATCGGCCGCATCACCGACTCGCAATGGGCCGGCCTCGACCCGGCGCAGATGGGCCTTGGCCCGGTGCATGCCGCCACGCCGATCCTGCAGCGCCACGGGCTGGGACTCAACGACCTCGACGCCTGGGAGATCAACGAGGCCTTCGCCGCCCAGGTGATCGGCTGTCTCGAAGCCTGGAAGGACGCCGCCTACTGCAAGGAGGAACTCGGCCTCGACGCCCCGCTCGGTGCGCTCGACGAGAACAAGCTCAACGTCGACGGCGGCGCCGTCGCGCTCGGCCACCCGGTCGGCGCCTCCGGCGCGCGCATCGTCCTGCACTTGCTGCATGTCCTGCGCCGCATGGGCGGCCGGCGCGGCATGGCCGCGATCTGCATCGGCGGCGGGCAGGGCGGCGCCATGCTGGTGGAAACGGTCTGATTCCAGCCGTGCATAAGGAGATCCGCCTCGACTACCGCGCGCGCCCTTCGGCGCTGGCTTTCATGGCCCGCGCCATGCGGCCCTCGCCGGGCCTGAAGCACGGCGGCGTGCCGGCCATCGCGGCGCGCTGGCGCCACCGGCCGGACGTGGCGGAGCTGGCGCGCTTCCATGCCCTGAGCGGCTTGCCGGAGGGTGACGCGCTGCCGATGCTTTATCCGCACACCATCGGCTTTCCCCTGCACATGTCCATCCTCACGCAGCCGGCCTTCCCGCTGCCGATCTGGCGCATGCTGCAGGTGCGCAACCGCATCGTGCAGCACGCGCCGCTCTCGCGCGACGCCGAGCTGGATATCACGGTCAGCATTGCCGGCCATCGCATTCTCGACAAGGGGGCCGAGTTCGACATGCATGCCGTCGTGCGACAGGGCGAGGCCGTGGCCTGGGAGAGCCTCAACACCTTCTACACGCGCGGCCGCTTCGGCGCGCCGACGGCGGGGGCGGTCGTGCCCGAGGCGCCGAAAGTCAGTCCCGGCGACACGGCGCAGTGGCGCATGCCGATCGGCGGCGGCTGGCGCTACGGCGGGCTGTCGGGCGACTACAACCCGCTGCACCTGTGGGGCGGCTATGCGCGCAGGCACGGCTTCGCGCAGGCCTTCTTCCATCCGCAGCGCGTGCTCGGCCAGTGCCTGGCGCGGTTGCCGCAGGCCGAGGCCGCCCTGCCGCTGCGGCTCGACGCCTGGCTGAAGGGCCCGGTGTTCTACGGCGCGCCGGTGAAGATGCGTCGTGAGGTCGCGGCGGACGGGGCGCGCTTCGCCCTGCACGTGAACGAGGACGAGCGGCCGGCCATCGTCGGCCATTTGCGCGCCACGGCGAACGAAAACATTCTTGCGTAACGAGGATCCCATGAGCGAATTCAGACACTGGCGCATCGAGCGCGAACCCGGCGGGCTGGCCTGGCTGGTTTTCGACAAGGCCGGCGAGTCCACCAACACCCTCTCCGCCGAGGCCATGCTCGAACTGTCGCAGGCGCTGGACGCCTTCGAGCGCGAGCCGCCCAGGGGCCTGGTGATCCGCTCGGGCAAGGGCGCCGGCTTCATCGCCGGCGCCGACATCGAGGAGTTCACCCAGGTCGACTCGGCCGAGGGTGCCAAGGCCCTGGTGCAGCGCGGCTGGGACCTCTTCAACCGCCTCGCCGCGGTGAAGTACCCGACGCTGGCCCTCATCCGCGGCCACTGCATGGGCGGCGGCACCGAGCTGGCGCTGGCCTGCCGCTACCGCGTCGCGGTGGACGAGCCGGGCACGCGCATCGCCCTGCCGGAAGTCATGCTCGGCATCGTGCCGGGCTGGGGCGGCATGCTGCGCCTGCCGCAGGTGATCGGCGCCGCCGCGGCGCTCGACATGATGCTCACCGGCCGCGCGCTGAACGCCAGGCGCGCGAAGCAACTGGGCTTCGCCGACGAGTGCGTGCCGCCGCGCGTGATGGAGAACGCCGCGCGCATGCTGGTGCTCTCCGGCCACGCGCCGCGCCGGCTGCCCTTCATGCAGAGGATGATGAACGGCCCGCTGAGGGCCGTCGTCGCTGCGCAGGCGAGGAAGCAGGTCGCCGCGCGCGCGCGCCCCGAGCATTATCCGGCGCCCTACGCCATCCTCGAGATGTGGGCCAACCACGGCGGCAACGCGCTGGCCGTGCCGGCCGGCAAACCGACCTCGATGGACGCCATCGCCGCCTCGCCGACGACGAAGAACCTGGTCCGGGTGTACTACCTGCAGGAGCGCCTGAAGGGCTTCGGAAAAGACAGCGACTTCGCGCCGAAGCACCTGCACGTCATCGGCGCCGGCGTCATGGGCGGCGACATCGCCGCCTGGGGTGCGCTGCGCGGCCTCACCGTGACGCTGCAGGACCAGAACATCGAGCGCATCGCGCCGGCCATCCAGCGCGCCGCCAAGGCCTTCAAGAAGAAACTGCGCGACGACACGCAGGTGCGCTTCGCGCTCGACCGCCTGATTCCCGATCCGACCGGCGCCGGCGCGCGCCAGGCCGACGTGGTGATCGAAGCCATCTTCGAGAATCTGGAAGCGAAAAGGAAACTCTTCGCCGACATCGAGGCGATCGCCAAGCCGGATGCGGTGCTCGCCAGCAACACCTCGAGCCTGAGGCTGGAAGACATCGCCGTGGCGCTGAAGAATCCGGCGCGGCTGATCGGCATCCACTTCTTCAACCCGGTGGCGAAGATGCCGCTGGTGGAGGTGGTCGAGGGCCGCGACACCGACCCGGCCGCGTTGAAGAAGGGGCTCGCCTTCGTGCGCAAGATCGACAAGCTGGCGCTGCCCGTGAAAAGCGCGCCCGGCTTCCTGGTGAACGCCGTGCTGGCGCCCTACATGCAGGAGGCGATGCGCTGCGTCGACGAGGGGATCGCGCCGGAAGTGGTGGACGAGGCGGCGCTGGCCTTCGGCATGCCGCTCGGCCCCATCGAGCTGGCCGACACCGTCGGCCTCGACATCGCCGTGGCCGCCGGCCAGCAACTGGCGAGCGGCATCGCCGAGCCGCCGAAGAAGCTGATGGAGCTGGTGAACGCCGGCCACCTCGGCCGCAAGACGGGCCGCGGCTTCTACACGTACAATCAGGGCAAGCCGCAGAAGGGCGCCGTCGGCCAGGTGCCGGCCGGGCTGGCCGAGCGCCTGATCCAGCCCTTCCTGGCGGCGGCGCAGCGCACAGTCGACGAGGGCGTCGTCGCGGACGCCGATCTGGCCGACGCCGGCGTGATCTTCGGCACCGGCTTCGCACCGTTCCGCGGCGGGCCGATGAACTACCTGAAAGAGCATCCGTGAACGAACAGCCAACCCGGCTACCCGAGAAACAGCCCACCCTGCGCCTGATGCCGATGCCGGCCGACGTGAACCACGCCGGCGACATCTTCGGCGGCTACATCATGGCCAACGTCGACCTGGCCGGCGGCATCGCCGCCATCCGCCGCGCGCGCGGCCGCGTCGCCACCATCGCCGTCAACGAATTCCTCTTCAAGCAGCCGGTCTCGGTCGGCGACGTGCTGTCCTTCTACACCGAGATCATTAAGGTCGGCCGCACCTCGATGACCATCAACGTCGAGGTCTATGCCGAGCGCCATCCGCCCGATCCGCAGGTGGTCAAGGTGACCGAGGCGCAGCTCACCTACGTCGCCGTCGACGAAGCGGGCGGCAAGCGCGAAGTTCCGCCGGAAGCGGCATCATGAACGAACATGTCTTGCTGGACATCCGCGGCGCCATCGCCACGCTGACTTTGAACCGGCCGCAGGCGATGAACGCGCTCGGCCTGGAGATGGGCCAGGCTTTCCTCGCCCGCACGCAGGAACTGCGGCAAGTGACGGGCGTCAAGGTCGTCGTCGTCACCGGCGCCGGCGACCACTTCATGGCCGGCGGCGACATCAAGGAATTCCACACCATGGTGGCCGGGGCGCCGGAAACGCGCGAGCGCGCCTTCGGCAAGCTGATCGGCGAGCTGATCAACCCGGCCGTCGAGATCCTGCGCGGCCTGCCGCAGCCGATCGTCGGCAAGGTGCGCGGCGCCTGCGCCGGCTTCGGCTTCTCGCTGATGGCCGGCTGCGACCTGGTGCTGGCGGCCGACAATGCCTACTTCACCACCGGCTACGCGCTACTCGGCACCACCGCCGACGGCGGCGGCACCTACTTCCTGCCGCGCCTGGTCGGCATGAAGAAGGCAGCCGAGCTGACCCTGCTGGCCGAGCGGCTCGACGCGCCTCAGGCGCTGGCCCTCGGGCTGGTCAACCGCGTCGTGCCGGCGGCGGAGCTCGATGCCGCTTGCGAGGCGCTGGCGGCCCGCCTCGCCTCGGGGCCGAGCCTTGCCTACGCCAATGCCAAGCGCCTGCTCAACCGCTCGCCGGGCTCCGGGCTGGCCGAGCAACTGGCCGAGGAGGCGGCTTCCTTCGGGCGTTGCAGCGCCAGCGCCGACTTCGCCGAGGGCGTCACCGCCTTCGTCGAGAAACGCAAGCCCTTGTTCAAGGGACACTGAATCTTTTCAATCAGGGAGTAATCGCCCTGTGGAAACAGATTGTTCTGGCGATCGCGCCGCACCATGGGCATGCGGGGCAACTGCTTAGGCGGGAGGCCAGCCGGACGCCCTGAATCCCATTGCCTGCCGCGGGTTGGGGTCGCCTTCGCAATCGACCGCTGTCAGGCGGCCATGATGATCATGATGGGCAATCAAGCGCCGGCAGGCCTGCCAGTTCTGCAGGTTGTCCGCGGCCAAGCCCATGTCGGCTGACAGCTTTTCGATCGTCACATATTCCCTCGTCTTGCGGCGCTCGACGCCGCGAAAGCGCAGCCAGTTATAAATTGCCCAACCGACCAGGCTGCCGCCCATGACGAGCACGACCAGCCCATAGGCGCCCAGTAGTGCCAGCACGGCGCGATAGCCTTCGAACTCGAATATTTGAACATAGAAAACTTGCAGGCCGAAGATCCAGGCGATGAAACTGATCGCCGGCAGCCAGAGATAAAACCAGGCTATCCAGAATACAAGAGTCAGTCCTCCCAGTACGGCGCGCTGGCGCTGGGTCTGCCAGTCGGGCCGGTGGATGACCCATTCTCGCGACTTACTCATGCTGGCTTGCTGGATCCGCTGAGGCCGCGGTCCGGGCTTTTCCACACGGCGCGTGCATGGCGATCGCGCAGCAGCGTCTTCGGCACGGCATAGACGGTGGTCAACACGTTGAGTATCCAATAGGCCAGCGGGTACCAGATCATCCAGAAGAACATCCTGCCAAGCCCGTGGTCATAGCGCTTGTCAAGCTTGAGCGACACGCCGATTTGCAGCAGGCAGGTACTGCCGATCAGCACGCCCGTCCATCCCGGCATCAGGCTGGGCACCGGCAGGAAGGACGCGAGATCGAGGACGAACGCATCGATGACGATGGCGAGAAAGGCGCCGAACATGAAAAAGGCCCAGGCCACGCTGACGAAATACTCCAGGTAGACCGCCCACATCCTGCGTTTGCGCCAACTCAGGAGACAGGGCAGGTATTCCATCAGGACTTGAGTGCCGCCCTGCGACCAGCGCACGCGCTGGCGCCACAGCCCGCGGAAGGTTTCCGGCATGAGAATCCAGCACAGGGCGCGCGGTTCGTAGCGCACGTCCCAGTGGTTCAGCTGCAGCTTCCAGGAAATGTCGATGTCTTCGGTCAGCATGGTCGGGCTCCAGTAGCCGGCATCGTGCAGCGCCGTCTTGCGGAAACCGGCGATCACGCCGGACACGGTAAAAATCCTTCCGTAGGTGCGCTGGGCGCGCTTGATCAGGCCGATGATGGAAGAAAATTCGCCGACCTGGATGCGGCCGAGCAGCGTCGAGCGGTTGCGGATGCGCGGGTTGCCGGTGACCGAGCCGACGCGCGGGCCGGAGAGAAAGTGCATCATCATCCAGTGAAGGGCGTGCGGCTCGATCAGCGCGTCGCCGTCGATGCAGACGAGGTACTCGTGGCGCGTGAGCAGTGCGGCCGTGTTGAGACCAACCGCCTTGCCCTGGTTCTTCGCCTGATGAATCACGCGCAACCGCGAATTCTGGCGCGACATCTCGTCGAGCAATTCGCCTGTCCGGTCGCTGCTGCCGTCATTGATGGCGATCACCTCGAAGTCGGGATAGTCAACCGCGAGGGCCGTGCCTATCGTGTCGCGCACATGATCTTCCTCGTTGTGGCAGGGGATGACGATCGCCACGCCGGGATACGCGCCCAGCCGCGGAGGATGCTGCGCGTCGCCGCTGCCGCGCTCGAAGCGAAGGTAGTAAAACAATGCGCCGATCATCCAGAGGTAGGACATGAACAGCGGGTAGTAGAAGGTGAAGTCGAACAGCAGGCCGCCGATGAAGTAGATGCCTTCGAGCATGGCCTACTCCTTTTCGGCGGTCAGCGAAAACGCCTGCCGCAGCCCCGTCAAGGAGGGGTGGTCGTTGTACGGGTCGTCCGGGTAGTAGCCGAAATTCCTTGCCCCTTTGGTTTGCAGCAGGCGCATTGCACGCACGGTCAGCATGTCGTCGATCGGGCGCCGGCTGCGCCAGTCGACGGCCTGAAGCTCGAATACCGTTTTGGCCAGAGCGCCCGGCCTTGCATCCACCGCGGCAACCAGGCGTTCGATGAATTGCGCGTAGTCCGCGCTGCCATCGAGATAGGGCATGGCCATCAGCGCCACCCAGTCGTAGTTCGCCAGCATGTCGTCGAGAGACTGGGCGAAGCGCTCCTGTGCGGCAGGTTCGAGCACCACGCGCGCATAGATGTTCCGCGCCGTCTTGAGATCGGGCTGATGGCGCTTGAGAACGTCGATCATCTCCCGCGAGAAGGCGGTGAGGCTGCGCGTCTTGAATTCCTGCCACGCGGATCTGGCGGAAGCATCTGCATCCATGGCCTCGGCCGTCCCGGGAAGACCCGCCTTGCGGTAGGCCTCGCGCGCGGCGGGGCTGTCGTCCTCGAATTCGTCCAATGTGGCGTCGTCATGAAACAGCACCCCGGAGAATGCCGCATGACGGCCGAGATCCTGGTAGATATCGGAAATCGTGCTTCTGGCCTTTTCCGAAAACGGCGTGAGGCGGCGATATGCGCCTGTCGGCATACCGCGCCGGGAAACCACGACATCCTCCGCAGCGGGATGGCTTGGCGGCAACTTGAAGGCCAGCAGGGGCATCCAGGCATAGACGCGGACGCCGGTACGACTGGACAGCTGCCAGGCGGCGCGTCCGAACAAGTCGGCTCGCATTGGAAGGTGGCGATTGGGAAAGTAAACCGCATCGGCCACTCCGTCGCCATCAGGGTCGGCATAGGCCTGCAGAAAAACGGTATTGATGCCCATGGCCTTGACGCGGTCGAGGAGCTTGCCCAGATTGCGTTCCTGCACGCCCGGATCCGGATCGTATATATAGTCCAGATCGACATGCATCACCCGCATGGATTCGGGATGCGGAGGTGCGACAAGCCAGGTCAGCTGCCAGGCCAATTCGCCGACGTCGGGCTGGAGTCTGACGATCTTCCGCCGAATGGCATCGAGCGGCTGGTCCGATGCGTTGATCCCATCCTCGAGGGTCAGCATGACCTTCATGTCCAGACCGGCCGCGATCTCGCGCGTGAGGGCGTTATGACGCCCGTAAGGCCAGACCATTACGCGGGGGCGCTTGCCCGTCCGCTTTGCGATCAGGGCGCTATTCCGCTCGAGATCGGCCTTGATCCGCGCGCGATAGGCCGCCTCGCTCTCGTACTGGCCGCTTGCCTGGTCGTACTGGAAGGCGATGGCGGCTGGAAGCGCGTTTCCCTGCGGATTGGCAACGAGGCCGCGATGCAGGTCGTAGCTATGCGAGGCGATTTCGACCAGGCCGGAAGCCGCCATTTCCTTGATCTCTGCCCAATCGAGAAAATCCCCGCGTTGGCGCAGTTCATTGCCATAGACCACTTTTTCGCCCGGGGCCACATCCAGCCAGCTTCCGACCAGAGCCAGCACCGCCGGGAAACGAAAGGCCTGCAGGAGGGGGTAGACGCGCGTGTAAAACGATTTGTAGCCGTCGTCGAAGGTCAACAGCACGGCCTTGGGAGGAAGCGGGCGTTCGTTGCGCCTCGCCGCCAGAATGTCGTCGATCGACACCGGCACAAAGCCCTGCGCGAGCAGCCAGGAAAAATGCTGGACGAGATCGCCGGACGTCACGGCATCGGAATCGGGACGTGCGCGCGGATCGTCCACGACATCGTGATAGCTGAGGGCAATGAAGCTTCCCTCTGCCGGTTTTGCCGGCGCCGTGCTCGCCATCGCCTGCAGCCAGAACGCCAGGAGCGGCACGACGGACAACCTCCACTTCATCAGAACCTCCAGTTCATCGAGCCGTAGAGGCCGTTGCGTGTTTCGCGCATCCCATCATAGGGATGCCAGCTGCGTGCCACACCCAGCAGCAGTTCAAACAGATCGCTGGGGGCCCAAGCGGTTTCGTAACGGATGGCGCCGTAGTTGCCGCTGCCGAAGCCGCTCTGTCGATAGCTACCCATCGTCAGGACAAGACGATGACGCCAGCTGGCGCGATAAAATCGCCACGCCAGCCATTGATTGTCCAGCGTGAAGCCAAGAGCACGATCGTTGCGGGGATTGAAATAGGGCGCGTTATCGCGGCTGTTCGACGACCCGTACAAGGCAGCGGTAACGTCCAGCTTGTAGACGGGACCCGTCACGAACCGCTCGGTCAGGCTGGCAGATATGCTGTTGCGGCGATTGCCGTCGTCGAACCCCATCCTCGCCAGCCCGAGCGCCGCCCGGCGCGACTCGCTCCAGCGGTAGGCGATCTCGGTTGCGAGGCGATGCGCATGAATGCCGGCGTCGTAGGCGCGCAGCGGCGTTTCCAGGCTGCGGTTTTCGCCCTGCAGGCCGAGCGACCAGTGGTCGTCCGGTGTCATCGTCAGCGCAAAGCCGATGGATGATGCGCCCTGCCGCCCGGCCCGGCCCTCGATCGATCCGCTCCAGAAGGCGCCGCGATATTCGGCGCCGCCGCCAGCGATCTCGCGCGAGATGCGGCCCGCATCGAAGCTCCCGCCATCGCGCCTGTAACGCGCATAGGCGCGCCAGTGATGGGAAAGGGGGGCGGAGTACAGGTGCGCATCGAGGCTGCTGTCCCGGTCGCCGGACTGGCCCCCGCTGCCGCGGCCGAGCGACGTTTCGACGATCAGCTGGCGCCGATTGTGGGTTTCCCAGTCATGTCGTGCATTGTGAACAGGCTTAAGGTCAGGCTCCTCGGTTTCGGCCAAACGCAGCGCGGACTCGGCTTCGGCATATTCCTGCATCTGCATGGATGAATGAAAGCGCCCGAGGCGGGCCCAGATATAGTCAGGGTCGGCGCCGAGGAGCCAGTCTTGCTCCGCCGCCGCCCGACGCGGCCATCCGCGCGCCTGCCAAACCTCGGCCCGGCTGTTTCGTACCCCCTTGTTGGCCGGGAGGCTGTCGGCGAGCATATCCAGCCTTGCTTCCGCCTCCGCCGGCCGGTCGGTATAGCTGCGCGCCATTGCGGCTGCAATCAGTGCGCGCAAATGGTTGGGGTTGGGCTTGCGCCCTGCCGGCCCGTAGTCGATCAGCCAGGGACGGGTCTTTTCCAGAAGGGTATCGATCTGCAGCAAGGCTCCGGAGTAATCGCCGCTTTCAAGCAAGGCATAAAACAGGCCGAGCTGCCCTTGGAAATTATCCGGCGATTCCTTCAAGGCCTCGCTCAGCAGCGCGCATGCCTCGTGAGGGCGTTCGAGATTGAGGTAGGCCAGCCCGGCCGTTATGCGGACATAGGGAGGCACACCGGCCGGCGCGCTGCCAATTTTCTCGAATTCGTGCACCACGTCATGGCTTCGCAAGCGGTTTCCCAAGGCCACGATACGGTCGAAGCGAACACGCATGACATCCTCGTCTGCGCCCGCCTTGGCGAGGCGTTGCAGAAACCGCTCGGATTCGGCAATCGCCTCGTCGGTCTTTTCATGCCGGCTCGGACCGTCGACGATTTCGCCATGCACGCTGCCCCAGCGCACTTCATAGGCCAGCTTGTCGCGTTCAATGGCGCGCCGGGCCTCCTGGCCAAGATATCCGGGAGATTTTTCAAGCCCTTTCCAGGCAAGGTGCGGCGCGCCGAGTCGCCAAAGTGCGATTGTCCGCGCACGGCCGGCGCGCTCGGCAAAACGTCCTTCGCCGAGCGCCTTTTCTGCCATGGCCAGCACACGGAACCAGTCCCCCCTTGCCGTTTCCAGGCTCACCCATGCATCGAAAATATCCGCATCGCCGGGGTGCTCGGCGCTCAGTTTGGCAAGAAGCTCTTCGGCCTTGTCGTGTGCGCCTGCTTCGATCAGCACCAAGGACTTGCCCAGACTCGCCTTTGCATTGCCGCGGGTTTTCGACAGCAAGGCGTCGTACGCGGACAGGGAGTAGGTCAAATCACCGGTGGCGCGGGCTGAGCGGGCTACCGCTTCGAGCAGGTAGGCCGGTGCCGTGTCGAGCAGCAAACCTTTTGCAGCCGACACGGCTTCGGCATGGCGATCGGCCCAGGACAGGACTGCGATGTAATCGTAGAGCAGGCCGACGTTTTCCGGATGCGCCTCACGCAAATCTGAAAGCGCATTGGCCGCTCCGGCAGCATCGCCTCTTCGCGCCTGCTCGACTGCTTCGCGGTGGCCCGGAATATCCCTACCATCCGGTCCTTTGTCTTCCAGCCGCCGTTCTAGGATGAGCTTGGTTTCTGCTGCCCATGCCGCTTGGTAAAAGCTCAGGCTGACGGGCAAACCCGCCAAGATATAAACAACCACCTGGAATGAGCCAATATTAATTTCATGCATTTCTCGTTATTTGCCATCTATGCGATTGACAACTACCGGGAGTTTCATATGCCGGCACGCATGGAAATGTTAATAGGATTCAGATAATTGTCCATGAAATATGTCACGCTCAAGGCAATGGTCGCCAAGACGCCGCCGACCGGTCGGCAGCGAACGAAATGGGCTTTTAGCCACCGCCACGGGTGGTCATGGGTTATGCGAACCTTGGGCCGTTCGGCACGGAATGTGACCCTTGACGGCCGACTCTCGTCGAGAAGCGCAAGCCGGCGTTCAAGGGGAAGTGAAGCGCTGCACGAGCCCGCCGAGCCACTCGTGCAGGGCGATGCGGCCAGTCCGCAGGCCGCCCGGCCCCGGCAGCAGGTCCAGCGCGGTCAACGGCCCCGTCGTCTCGTAGCCCGTCGGGGCGGCAATGGTCGTCACGTTCTCGGCGGCGAATTCGCCTTGCGCGCGCCGCATGTGCCAGGCGTGGGTGACCAGCAGCACGCGCTTCATGCCTGCCTTGCGCAGCAGCGGCGCGCTGAAGCGCGCGTTCCCGCGCGTGTCGGCGGAGGCGTCCTCGACCCAGCGCACCTTCACCCCGAAATCCCTTTCCAGCGCGGCCCGCATGCTGCGGGCTTCCGCCACGCCGCCGAGGGGCGCACCGCCGGTGACCAGCAGGGGCAGGCCGGTCTCGCGCTGCAGCCGCGCGGCGTAGCGGAGGCGATCGAGCGTCCAGCGGCTGACCGTGTCGCCGCCGTATTCCGGTGCGGCGTGATAGCTGCCGCCGCCCAGCACGACGATGGCCTGGGCGCCCTTCGCCTGCGCGATATCGAGCGGCGGCACGTCCTCGACAGCGGCGAGCATCGGTTTCGTCACCGCCGGCGTGGCGAGCAGCCACAGCAGGGCGAGGCCGCTCCAGGCCAGGGATTTGCCGAGGCGCGGCCGGCGGCGGATCAGCAGCAGGCCGAGCGCGGCAAGCAGAAGCGGCCCGGCCGGCGGCAGGGCCAGCGCGGTGAGGAGCTTCTTCAGTAAAAACACTAGCCCGTGACTTTCCGCAGCAGCGCCCGGCTGACCATGCGCAGGCGCTGCGCCAGCGGGAAGCGCTTGAAGTTGGTCTTCACGACACCCGCGGTGAACGCGGTGCGCTTCGAGTAGTCGATGTTCACATCGACCACCACCGGCCGGCCGGTGGCGGCGAGGCGACGCGCTTCGGATATCGTCGCGGCGATGGTTTCGTCGTTCTCCAGGCGCAGGTAGGCGGCGCCGGTGGCGGTCGCCACGCCCTCCAGGTTCACCGAGCCGAGCACGGCGCAGGGTTTGCGGTTGTAGGGGATCTCCTGGGCCTGGGCGATCTGCGACAGCTCGCCGTCGTGGAAGACGAAGTAGGCGATGCCCAATCCTTCCTTCGTAGCGGTGAGCATCTCCATGCAGGTCATCATGAAGGCGCCGTCGCCGACGATGGAGAAGACCTCGCGCTGCGGCTGCGACAGCTTGGCGCCGACCGCCGCCGGCACGGCGTAGCCCATGCAGTTGAAGTCGGTCGGCAGGATCAGGGCGCGCGGGGCGTGCACCGGAAACAGCTCGGCGGTAAGGAAGGTGTGGTTGCCGTCGTCCACCGTGGCGATGGCGTCGTCGGGCATCTGCTTCCTCACCTCGTCGAAGAAGCGCGCCGGATTCACGCGGCCCTTCGTGTCATGGCCGTACCATTCCTCGCGCCAGGCCTGCTTGTCGCGGCGGATCTGCTCCTGCGGACCGACCGCGGCGGGCCGCGCCGTGCCGCGCGCGTGCAATTCAAAAGTCAGTTCCCGCAGGACGGCGGTGGCGTCGCCGGCGAGCGCCACTTTCGCCGGGTAATTGACGCCGATCACTTCCGGGTCGATGTCGACATGCACCAGGTTCTCCGGCACCGGCGCGCCGAAGCTGCCGGTGGCCAGCTCGCCGAAGCGCGTGCCGACGGCGAGCAGGGCGTCGCACTCGGCGAAGGCGTTGCGCGAGGACGGCGCGGCGTGCGGGCCGAAGCTGTAGCCGGCGTGCAGCGGATGGCTGTGCGGGAACACCGACTGGCCCTGCAACGTGGTGGCGACCGGCGCCTGCAGGAATTCGGCGAGCTCGACGATCTGGGGCAGGGCGTCGACGGCGCCCCAGCCGACGAAGAGGCCGGGCCGCTTCGCCGCCAGCAGGAGGTTCGCCGCGCGCGCGAGGTCGGCCTGCGCCGGCAGCGACGGCGGGGGCGGCGGCGCGAAGGCGGGCAGTTCGCCCGCTTCCTCCGGGAACAGCTGCAGGTTCACCGGCAGCTCGACGAAGACCGGCCCCGGCACGCCGGAGGTGGCGATGCGGTACGCCTCGTAAATCGTTGGCACCACCTCGGCGTGCGACTTGACGTGGAAGGTGGCCTTGGTCAGCGGCTTCATGAAGGCGTGCTGATCGATCTCGTGCAGCTGGTAGCGCTTGCCCAGGTCGGTGCGGATGCCGCCGGTGATCACCAGCATCGGCACGCCGGCGAGCAGCGCCTCGGCGATGCCGCTCGCCGCGTGGGTGAGGCCGGCCGCCGGCACGATGGCCAGGGTGCCGACCGTGCCGGAGACGCGGCTCACGGCGTCGGCGATGAAGGCGGCGCCGCCCTCGTGGGTGACGAGCACCGGTGTGATCTTCTCCGACTTGTTCAGCTCGTCGTAGAACTCGGTGTTCTGCACCCCGGGGATGCCGAAGGTGAACTTGACGCCGAGCTGTTCCAGCGCATGCACGGCGAGCCAGGCGGCGGTCTTCTTCATAGCGCTTTTCCCATCGATTGTCCGGCGATGCGGCCGGAGAGCACGCAGCCGCCGAGGAAGGTGCCTTCGAGGGCGCGCAGGCCGTGCATGCCGCCGCCGCCGAAGCCGGTCGCCTCGCCCGCCGCATACAGGCGCGGGATCGGATTTCCTGAAGCGTCGAGCACGCGGCCGTCGAGGTCGGTCTGGATGCCGCCGAGGCTCTTGCGGCTGATGATGTGCTCGCGGATGGCGATCAGCGGCAGCGCCTTGTGGTCGTGGATCTTCTGGAATTTGCAGGTGCGCACGCGATCGCCCTTCCACTGCCGCAGCAGCGCGAGGCGCCGCAGCTGCTCGTCCTCGAAGTGCGCCGGGCCGCGCGCGATCTGCGCGTCGTAGCGGCTGATCGCCTCGCCCAGCGCCTCCAGGTCGACCGCCTTGGCGCCCTGCAGTGCGTTCATCTTGTCCACCAGCGCCGGCAGCGTGTCGGCGACGACGACGTCCTCGCATTTCTCGATCAGGGTGTCGACCAGCCAGCGGTTGCCAAGGAGCAGGTCGCGCAGGAAGGCCAGCTTCTTCTTGTCGCGGATCGAGGGGTTGAACTCGGCGCCGGAGACGGCCAGCTCCTTCAGGGCGATCTTGCGGTTGAGGACCTGCCAGGAATACTGCCGCTCCGTGGCGCAGACGCGGGTGACGAGGTCGCGCGTGTCGAAGCCGGTCACCAGCGGCGGCGCGAAGCGGCGTCCCTGCCAGTCCACCCACAGCGCCGAGCGCGGCGGCACCACCGACAGCCCGTGATTCGGCTTGCGCGGCTGCCAGTGGCGCACGCCGGCGGCGTAATCCCACATCTTGTCGAGGTGGGTCAGGTTGCCGCCGAATTTTTCGATCGCGTCGTGCAGCCGTCCGTCGGCGAACTTGTGCGAGCCGTTGAGCAGCGTCGGCGGCGGCGTGCGCCAGTCGGCGTGCCAATTCTGCCGCACCTTCGCCAGGTCGCCGCCGTTGATGCCGCCGGCGGCGACGAGGACGGCCTCGCCGAAGGCCTCGAAAGGCTCGCCGCCGCCTTCCAGCGCACCATGGCAGCCGCTGATGCCGCCCATCAGGGTGGTGAAGCCCTCGACGCGGTGGCCGAAGTGCACCGCCAGCCTGGCCGCGTTCGGATGATGGCGCAGGCGCGCGATCAGCTGCACCGCCAGCTCGCGGCCGGTGCCCCAGACGATGTGGAAGCGCGCCACCGAATTGCCGGGGGTGTCGAGGCCGCGCTCGATCCAGTGCGGCACCGGGAAGAAGCCGATGCCATTCTGTTTCAGCCAGAGATACACCTCGTCGTGGCAGCGCCCGGTGTAGGCCTCCGCCCAGCGCCGCGGCCAGTGGTCCGCTTCGCCGAACTCGGCGAAGGCGCACCAGTCGGCGAAGGCCCGCGCCGGCGAGTCCTGGATGCCGTTCTTTTTCTGCTCGCGGCTGCCGACGACGAAGATGCCGCCGAAGCTTTCCCTCGCCAGGCCGCCGAAGTTCTCTTCCACGTCGCGGTCGAGGATCGTGACGCTGCGGCCGGCATCCAGCAGCTCCAGCGCGGCGCAGATGCCGGCCAGCCCGCCGCCGATGACGACGGCGTCGCTCTTGTAGGTTCGCATGCTTTCTCCTCCGTTCCGGGAAGGGTTCCCGGCGCGGCCCGGTTCGATCTTCCGTCGATGCCTGTCCGCAAAGCGCAAGCATAGCGCAGGAGTCGTGCTTCGGCGACACGCCAAGTCCTTGCCGCGCAAGGGTTCGTCCGGCAGGGGGAAATTCGCGTCGGCAGGAGGCGACAGATTTTGCGGCGCTGGCCGCGGGCGCCGCCGTGCGGCGGCGCCATGCGACTGATCCCGCAGGAAAAACCGCAGCAGGCATGCCGCTTGCGTAGATGGGGCGTCGTCCTCCGCCAGGCGGGCGGCAGCGTGTCATTTCAAACAAGGAGTCACTATGCTCGACAAGATGCAGCTCTTCGGCAAGAACAACGATCTGCCGCAACGCAACGCTCCCGCCGCCGCGCGCCGCCCCGGCGATCCGGTTGCGCCGACCCAGCGCCCGGAACCCGTCGCGACGCCAGCCCCGGCGGCCTCTGCGCCCAAGGTTCCCGACAAGCCGGAAGCCGACAGCGGCAGCCGGCTCATCGTCGGCCCCGACATCAAGCTGAAGGGGGCCGAGATCAGCGACTGCGGGACGCTCGTCGTCGAGGGCCGCGTCGAGGCGCAACTCGACAGCCAGGCGCTGCAGATCGCCCAGCCGGGCGCCTTCACCGGCCGCGTCGTGGTGGAGGTGGCCGAGATCCAGGGCCGCTTCGAGGGCGACCTGCTGGCGCGCAAGAAGCTGGTGGTGCATGCCACCGGGCAGGTCAGCGGCAAGATCCGCTACGGCCGCGTGGTGGTCGAGGAGGGCGGCGACCTGTCCGGCGACGTGCGTTCGCTCGCCTCCGAGCAGGCTGCCCCGTCCACGGCGCCCGACGAGACCAAACGGCCCGAGCTGGTCGGGCTGGACGCTGCGCGCCCCCGCACTGCCTCGTTCCAGAAGTAGAAGCTTTCTCCTCCCCTTTTCGGGCGCCGCAACGGCGCCCGTTTTTTTTCGGGGCTGGCATAATGGAGCACCATGCCCGACAGGAAATTCGGCTTCGAAACCCTGTGCCTGCACGCGGGCGGCCAGCCCGACGCCGCCACCGGCGCGCGCGCCGTGCCGATCTACCAGACCACCTCCTTCGTCTTCGACTCGGCCGAGCACGCCGCCAGCCTGTTCAACCTGCAGACCTTCGGCAACGTCTACTCGCGCATCTCCAATCCGACGGTGGCCGTGCTCGAGGAGCGCATCGCCGCGCTCGAGGGCGGCCGCGCCGCGCTGGCCGCCGCCACCGGCCAGTCGGCGCAGATGGTGGCCCTGCTGACGCTGTGCGAGGCGGGCGACCACATCGTCTCGGCCGGCACGCTCTACGGCGGCACCTTTTCGCAGCTCGACTTCAACTTCCGCAAGCTCGGCCTCGACACCACCTTCGTCGATTCCGACGATCCCGAGAACTTCCGCCGCGCCATCACGCCGCGGACCAAATGCCTGTACGCCGAAACCATCGGCAACCCGCGCGGCAACGTGCTCGACATCGCCGCCGTGGCCGGCATCGCGCGCGAGGCCGGCCTGCCGCTGGTGATCGACAACACCTTCGCCTCGCCGTATCTGTGCCGGCCCATCGCGCACGGCGCCGACATCGTCGTGCATTCCGCCACCAAGTTCATCGGCGGCCACGGCACCACCATGGGCGGGCTGATCGTCGAGTCGGGCAAGTTTCCCTGGGACAACGGCAAGTTCCCGCAGATGACCGAGCCCTCGCAGGGCTACCACGGCGTGCGCTTCTACGAGACCTTCGGCGACTTCGGCTTCACCATGCGCGCCCGCTTCGAGACGCTGCGCACCCTCGGTCCGGCGCTCGCGCCGCTCAACGCCTGGCTGCTGCTGCAGGGGCTGGAGACCCTTCACGTGCGCATGGAGCGGCACGTCGCCAACGCCCAGGCGGTGGCGGAATTTCTCGCCGCGCATCCGCGCGTGGCCTGGGTGAATCACGCCGGCCTGCCAGCCAGCCCCTACCATGCGCTGGCGCGGAAATATCTTCCGAAGGGCGCCGGCTCCATCTTCACCTTCGGCATCAAGGGCGGCGAAAAGGGTGGAAGGGGCGCCGGCGAGAAGTTCATCGAGAGCGTGCAGTTCCTCTCGCATCTCGCCAACGTCGGCGACGCCAAGACGCTGGTGATCCACCCGGCCTCGACCACGCACCGCCAGCTCTCCGGGGAACAGCAGGCGAAGGCCGGCGTCTCGCCCGACATGATCCGCCTGTCGGTGGGGCTGGAGACGCTCGACGACATCTTGTGGGACATCGACCAGGCGCTCGAGAAAAGCGCCGCCTAGCCAAGAGGACACATGGAATTTTTCGAGAATTTCGGCCTGCACGAACTGGTGATCGGCACCGCGGCGCTGCTCGGCGTGTATTCGGGCATCGTCATCATCCGCCTGGCGCGCCTGTCGCGGCCGCGCGCTCCCGCGCCGGTCTGGAAGCAGGATCCGGCCGAATTCGGCCAGCAGGTGGTGAACAGCGGCATCGAGGCGGAATTGGCCGAGCTGCGCGGCGAAGTGGCGGCGCTGAAGGAAAAAGTCAGTCTGCTCGAGGCGGCGCGCAACGTCTCGCCCCAGTACGGCGAGGCGGTGGCGCTGGCGCAGAAGGGGATGGCGGCGCCGCAGATCGCCGAACGCTGCGGCATCTCGGTGGCGGAGGCCGAGATGGTGTGCGCCCTGAGCAGG
>Ga0116144_10001347_pt1 | contig 29331 bp, 23 predicted proteins | sample AD_UKC035_MetaG_FD_89746 | JGI IMG/M metagenome (GOLD analysis project Ga0116144, IMG submission 89746) | Active sludge microbial communities of municipal wastewater-treating anaerobic digesters from USA - AD_UKC035_MetaG | ecosystem: Engineered > Bioreactor > Anaerobic > Digestate | place: USA...
AAAAACTTGCGCGCACACATTGCAGCACCTGCCATCAGTTTCCTGAACCTGCCCTGCTCGACAAGAAAACCTGGACCAAAAAGGTTTTGCCCGAAATGGCTTTTAGAATGGGTATAGACCTATCACAACTCTTCACCTTATCGCATGATTACCCATATGTTTCTAAAACACTACCCCAAAGTCCACTGGTTAAGCCCGAAGAATGGGAAGCGATTGTACGATATTTTGAACGAGAGGCCCCCGATACTCTTTTGATAGCAGCCCCGGCGCCCGCTGCACCCCTCCGCCAATTCAATCCGGAAGCAATTACGCTGCCTGCCTCCAATAACTTCCCGTTGTTTTCATTGTTACAAGTAGATACCCTGAACAAACGAATCTATACCAGCAACCGGTTAAACTGGTTGCATCAATGGAACTACTCCTTTCGTGCGATAGACTCCATACAGGTTGGCAGCCCGGTATCATCTGTGGCCTTACTGCCCGAACCTGTTTTTGCTGCCATGGGCAACATGGATCCCAACGATCAGCCGAAAGGTAAACTAATCCGGTTGGCCAATGGAAAACCCGTGCATGTGGCTGATTCTCTCAGGCGGCCTGTCTTTGTTGCTGCGGCTGATTTTAATCAGGATAACCAGATGGATTTTGTGGTTTGCAACTTTGGAAATTATGGTGGCGACCTGATGGTTCTTGAGAACCAGGGCAATCAAAAATTTAAACGGCATATTTTAAGTCCGCTTCCGGGTGCGCGCAAAGTAATTGTACGCGATTTTAATAATGACGGCCTGCCCGATGTGCTGGCCCAACTTACCCAGGGCGATGAGCAAATCAGTCTGTTTACAAATGGAGGAAATTTCCGGTTTAAGATTAATACGTTGTTGCGATTTCCTTCCGTTTACGGATCGAGTTATTTCGACATCGTGGACTTTAACAAGGATGGGTACCTGGATATTCTTTACACAAATGGTGATAATGCCGATTACTCCATCATCTTAAAACCATACCATGGTGTGCGTATTTTTTTAAATGATGGTAAAAACCAGTTTACCGAAAGTTGGTTTCATCCCATGCATGGATGCTCGTGGGCAGTTGCCCGCGATTTTGATAAAGATGGTGATGTGGATATTGCCGCCATTGCTTTCTTCCCGGATTTTAAGCGCGCACCCGAACAAAGTTTTATTTACTTCGAAAACCAGCAAGGCAATCTTGTTGCACATACAACCCCGTTGGCTACCACAGGCCGTTGGCTCGTAATGGAAACTTTTGATATTGACGGTGATCAGGACGAGGACATTTTACTGGGTGCGCTGAATTTTAACAATGGAGTTCCGCCAGCCGTTGTAATCGAGTGGAAAAAAAAGCCCGTCTCGCTTCTGCTTTTACGCAACAACCACAGTGTTTATTAAGTTAATTATTGGTTTCACGCAATCCGTGCGCTAACTTTCCCCTATCAATTTAGCATTATGATCATTCAGCAGGTTGCATTTGTATTGGTGCTGGTTACTGCCGTTTACTTCATCTACAAACGGATTTCATTAATCCGCAAAACCATTCAATTGGGTAAAGAACCTATCCTTACAGGGAAGGCCGGCCTGCGGGTTAAAAACATGTTGCTGGTAGCGTTTGGGCAAAAGAAAATGTTTAAGAAACTTATACCGGCAATACTTCACTTTTTTATTTATGTCGGTTTTCTGGTAATCAACCTGGAGGTGCTGGAGTTTGTGGCCGATGGTGTGCTGGGTACGCATCGCATTTTTGCTCCCTGGCTGGGAAGTTTTTATCCGGTGTTAATGAACGTGTTTGAGTTTCTGGCGGTGGCCGTGTTACTGGCTTGTGTGTTCTTTCTGGTTCGAAGAAACATTCTGAAAGTGCCCCGCTTCTGGTCGGCCGAAATGACCCGCTGGCCCCGCCTGGATGCCAACCTGATTCTGATTACTGAAATTGTTTTAATGACGGCCATTCTTACCATGAATGCAGCCGACCAGGTGTTGCAAACCCGCGACTCACATTATGTAAGTACCGGTTCGCTGTTCTTTAGTTCATACCTGGTCCCACTCCTTCAAAATAGCAGTACGCCATCACTAATTCTGATTGAACGCTTTGCCTGGTGGTTTCACATTATCGGTATTCTGGGTTTTGCGGTATATGTTACCTATTCCAAACACCTTCATATTTTTCTCGCCTTTCCGAATACCTACTTTGCCAACCTGGAACCCAAAGGGCAGATTAAAAACATGCCGGTAGTTACACGCGAAGTAAAATCAATGTTAGGGTTAGAGACATCCACCACTACCAGTGAGCCAGGAAGATTTGGGGCAAAAGATGTAAATGATTTAGCGTGGACAAACCTGATGGCGGCCTACGCATGTACGGAGTGTGGACGTTGTACGTCCGAGTGCCCCGCTAATCAAACCGGGAAAAAACTTTCGCCCCGTAAAATTATGATGGACACGCGCGACCGGTTAGAGGTTGTTGGTAAAAGTTTATTAGCTGGCGGGCCCGGGTTAAACGATGGAAAAACATTGCTGAATGACTACATCAGTAAAGAAGAAATAAATGCCTGCACCAGTTGCAATGCCTGTGTAGAAGCGTGCCCGGTTATGATTAATCCTTTGGAGATCATTATCGAGCTAAGGCGCTATGTGGCTATGGAAGAATCCGGGTCGCCCGCGCAATGGAACAGTATGTTCCAAAACATGGAAACCAGTTTCGCACCATGGAAGTTTTCTGCAGCCGATCGGTTTAATTGGTCTAAAGATTAAAATGGAAAATTACATCGTACATAAATTACCCAAACATCTTTTTTGGGATAGCGACTTAAGCCTGCTGGACGATGTGGAGCATCATGAAAAAATTATTGTCCGCACGTTTGAGCGCGGAGACTTAGAAGATATGGCCCTGGTAATGGCATACTATGGAAGGGAGATTTGTGCCGATGTACTCAAGAATGCATTTTCACTTAACGAGAGTGCGATAATTTTTGCCAGCACTTTTTTGGGTATCGCTAAAGCTGACTTTGAGGCAAGTAAGCATGAACAACACTTTGCGCTATGAGTCTTCATTATTTAACTGTAAGCGAAGCCATGCGATCACTCTTAGGTGATTTGATGCGAAGTGATTCACTAAAATTATTCAGGTTGGTAGGTGGTACCTCACTTGCACTACAACTAGGGCATAGGTTATCGGTGGATATAGATCTATTTGCCGGTGGCCGAACGGAGTTGCCTTTAACCATTTCAAACGCATTGGCTGAACAATTTCCAGGTGATTTCATACTGAATCGCATGCAACAACATGGATTTTCAGCAACTATCCGTGGTATAAAAGTGGATGTGTACGATTGGAAAATCCCCTTTACCGATGATGGTATTTTTGAGGACGGGATAAGACTTGCTTCAACAAAAGACATTTTTGCCTATAAGTGCGAAGCGGTTTTAGGCAGGCGCACCGAAAAAGATTATGTTGATATTGCTGAAATATCTAAACATTATACACTTGCTGATTTATTTGATTGCTTTCGTAAGCGGTATCCCCATATTTCAAAAGGAGCTGTACTGGCAATTCTTTTAAAACCTGAATTATTCGAACGCGATTCCAGCATTCGGTATTTGAACGGAGAAACATGGGAAGACTATGTGCTGTTACTTACAAGCAAAATTTCAGAGTTTGAAAATGCAATTGAACAGGCATCTAAAGGTAAATTGGACGAACGCGAGAAGTATATTCAATCCCTCATTGAACAAAAAAGGAAAAAACAATGACTGCCCCTACCCTTGCTGAACTTACTGCCAAAGGCGAAACTCCCGAAATAGTTTTTTGGGTGGGTTGTGCCGGCTCGTTTGACGATCGCGCCAAGCGCGTAACCAAAGCATTCGTAAAAATTCTCAATGCCACCAATACAAAGTTTGCCGTTTTAGGCAATGAAGAAACCTGCACAGGCGACCCGGCCCGAAGAGCCGGTAATGAATTTTTGTTTCAGATGCAGGCCATCAATAACATCCAGATATTAAATGGATATGGGGTAAAGAAAATCGTTACCGCCTGCCCGCATTGTTTCAATACTATTAAAAACGAATATCCCGAGTTGGGTGGAACGTACGAAGTTATTCATCACTCCACCTACCTGCAACAACTCATAAATGAAGGCAAAATAAAACTCACGGATACCAGCAGCTTCAAAGGTCAAAAAATTACCTATCACGATTCCTGTTACTTAGGCCGTGCCAATAACATTTACGAAGCTCCGCGCGAAGTATTACAGGCACTGGATGCCGACCTGGTTGAAATGAAACGCTGCCGCACAACCGGCTTGTGCTGCGGTGCCGGGGGTGCACAAATGTTTAAAGAGCCGGAGAAAGGCACCAAAGACATTAATGTAGCGCGGGCCGAAGAAGCGCTCGAAACCGGTGCCAAAACCATAGCCGTAGCCTGCCCCTTCTGCATGACTATGTTAACCGATGGTGTTAAGAACAAAGAGAAAGAAGCCGAAGTAAAAGTGAAAGACCTTGCCGAACTAATTGCCGAAGCCCAGGGTTTGTGAAATTGGGCCTCCTTATTTAAAAAAATTATGTTTGTTCCATTCGAAACTTTACCAGCCAATAGCCGCGTGTGGATTTACACGGGCCAAAGAACCTTTACCAAAAACGAAGTTGAAACCATACATAGCCTGCTCCTTCCGTTTTGCCAGCAATGGGAAGCACACGGACATCCACTTCAATCTTCTTTCAGTATTCTGGATAATCAATTTGTGGTATTGGCTGTAAATGAAGATTTCCACAACCCCAGTGGTTGTTCCATTGATAGTTCGGTTGGTGTGTTGCGTAAAATGGAAGAAGTTACAGGCATCGATTTACTCGATCGCTCGCGCGTGCCCTTCCTGATCAATGGAAAAATTGAACTAATCCCGCTTGCACATCTGAAAATACAGTTTCAGAATGGCATTTTAAAGGCCAACACCATCACCTTCCATACAATGGCCACTGCCAAACACCAGCTTGAAAACTGGAAATTACCCGCAGAAAACACCTGGCTGGCAAAATATTTACCAACCACAGCGTTTACACACTAGCACATAATTTTTTGTATTTTTAAAACCTTGTGCACAGTCTATGAGAATGAAAGTTGTAGCGGTAATGGTAATGGGGTTGTTGCTGGCGGGTTGCAGTGCCGAAAAAAAAGCCAACAAGGCATTTACACTGGGCAAATACGAAACAGTAATTAACTATTACAAGGATGTGGTGAAGAAGCAACCCAACAATGGGGTTGCCAATTTCTATGTGGCCGAATCGTACCGCCAGTCCAACCGAATAAAAGAAGCTGAACCATTTTATGCCAAAGCAGGTGGTAAAGGGGTTAACCCCGACACTGCAAAGTTTTATTATGCCAAATCCTTACAGGCAAATGCGAAGTATGCCGAAGCACGTGAAGTCCTTCAGGCCCTGGTTGCCAACACCAAAGATGAAAAACTAAAAGACCGGGCCGGCAAAGAACTTTCGGGTATTGATTACCTGGATAAACTCAACCAAAAGAAAAGTTTTTATAAGATTAAAAACCTGGAAGCCATTAACACTCCTTTTACCGAGTATGCTCCGGTTTACTCCAATGGGCAGTTATACTTTACTTCTTCCAGATCAAATGCTAAAATCTATGAGGCCACCGGTACTCCTTTTACCGATTTATATGTTGCCGCTACCAATGGCGCGAATGTAGATGTAAGCACCATTGCCCCACTACCCGATTTTATTAATGCTGCCAACATTAATGAAGGCACCATCACCTTTACCCCCGATGGTAAAACCATGATCTTTGGCAAAGGAAACAGCGGCAAGCGCAAAGGTGCCCCCGATGTTGATCTTTACCTTTCGCGTTACCGAAATGGAACATGGGAAGAACCCATCCCTCTCAACATTAATCAACCCGATGCGTGGGAATCAACCCCGGCTCTTGCACCCGATGGCCGCACGCTTTATTTCTCATCCAACCGCAAAGGAGGCTACGGAGGGTTGGATTTATACTCCGCCCAAATGGATGGCCGGGGAAGGTTTAGCCGCGTGCGTAACCTGGGGCCCGAAATCAACACAGCAGGATCAGAACTGTTTCCGCATGTTGCCGATAACGGGAAATTATACTTTTCATCTGATGGCCACCCGGGTTATGGCATGCTTGATATTTTCGTTGTGAATCGTGCCAACGGAAAAACCGTTGTTGAAAACCTGGGGCAACCGGTAAACTCAACTGCTGATGATTTTGGTATTTTTCTTTTCAAGGCCGATCGTGGATTTTTTACTTCCAACCGCGAAGGAGGGAAAGGGGATGATGATATTTATACGTTTGTAAATGAAGACCCCGATCTGAAAGTAGTGAACTACTACCTGGCCGGTGTTACCTATATGACGCGCAAAGACAGTACGCGTGAAATCCTGCCCAACACCAAAGTAACTTTACTCGATCAGGAGGGAGTCGGCATGCAGGAATTTGTAACCGGCAATGATGGCAAGTTTTTGTTTCGCGTGTATGAAAATGAAAGCTACACCTTAGTAGGCGAGACCGATGGATTTATTACCAAGCGTCAGCCTTATACAACCATTGGCAAATCTGTACCGCTTGAAACCTTAAAAGATCTGGTAACTAACATTACCCTGGATACCATCCTGGTTTTAGACCGGAAAGAAAGAGGCCGCACGTTTGTCTTAAATAACATTTACTTTGGTTACGATTCGGCCGATATTCGAAGAGAAGCTGCGCGTGAGTTAGACAAACTGGTAACCCTTTTAAACGATAACCCCGACCTTAAAATTGAGATGGGCTCGCACACCGATAGCATTGCTTCGGATGCATATAACATCGAGTTGTCTCAACGCAGGGCCCAGGCCACCGTTAACTATCTTATCCGAAAAGGGATTGATGCCACGCGGTTGGAAGCCAAAGGGTATGGCGAATCAAAGCCAATTGCCCGCAACACAAATCCGGATGGTACCGATAATCCGGCCGGCCGGCAGCGAAACCGCAGAACGGAATTTAAGATTCTGGAAATCGGAACGTACATCCGCAAAGACGATGAAGATGAAGAAGATCGCTTCTTCCGGAATAATGAGTTGAAGAAGAATTAAGCAGTCATTCGCTTCTTATCAGTATCCGGCCAATCTTAACCTACATTAAGAAATACAAAACATGGCGTGCGTGCTTTTGTACGATTGAACTCAATACGTACAGGTTATGTTGTGTTGTTGTCTTTACATAAAGCGTAAGCGTTTTCATCTATGAGTTTACACACACTCCATACCATTTCCACTGCTTTTGAGCCAACTGAAAAAATGCCTGTATTGTTCTTAGGCCATGGAAGCCCCATGAACGCAATTGAAGAAAATGAATTTGTGGCTGGTTTTCGTCAGGCGGGCCGCGAACTTCCAAAGCCCAAAGCAATATTGGTTGTATCGGCACATTGGGAAACCCGCGGTACCCAGGTTACCGCCATGCAAAACCCACGCACCATTCATGATTTTGGCGGATTTCCAAAAGCACTTTTTGATGTTCAGTATCCTGCACCCGGAAGTCCGGAGTTAGCACAAGAAACCAAAAACACGGTAACGAAAACAGAAATCGGACTAGACCACGCCTGGGGGCTGGATCATGGGGCCTGGAGTGTGGTGAAGCATCTTTATCCAAATGCAGATGTGCCTGTTATTCAAATGAGCATTGACCATTTTCAATCTCCCGCCTATCATTATGAACTGGCACAGGAGCTCGCATCGCTGCGCAAAAAAGGTGTACTCATTATCGGGAGTGGTAACATGGTACATAACCTGCGGCTGGTAGCGTGGAACAAACTGAATACGCCCAACTTTGCTTTCGACTGGGCATTGGAAGCAAGTGATAAGATGAGGCAGTTCATTCTGGCAGGCGATCATCAGGCACTTATTAATTTTTCTGCCCTGGGAAAATCTTTTCAATTGGCCATACCAACCCCTGAACATTACATACCGTTGTTGTATGCGCTGGGGTTGAAAACAGAAGATGAACCAATCCGTTTATTTAACGATAAAGCCGTGGGAGGTTCCATAACTATGACCTCTGTAAAAATTGGTTAATCGATTTTCGTTTTTTTAGGTGCGACCAATTATAAGAAGAGTGCATTCTGTCGGATTATTTGGCACACCGGTTGCACTTGTTGTTATAAAGTCGTGGAGGCACCTGCCAAACCACAACAAATTCATATCTTTAACGAGAAAATAAAATTGTGTCAACGGCCAGCACCTTCTTTTATTGATACAATAAAAACCATGCGAATGGGTTATCAAAAAGCAAACAAAACAAACATGAAAAATCTACTGGTACTTGTATTTCTATTTGCCTTTGGCAGTCTTTCGCACGCGCAAGTTATCGGCAAACAATTTCCTGATATGGAAGCCGAAACGGTGGAAGATAAAAAAGTGAATCTCCCTGCCGATACGAAAGGCAAATACACGTTGCTTGGGTTGGCCTACTCCAAAAAATCAGAAGATGAACTTAACACGTGGTTCAGCCCTATCTATAATAAGTTTGTAAGAAAAGCTACCGGTATGATGGCCGGCATGGGCTACGATGTGAATGTTTATTTTGTACCCATGTTTACAGGGGTAAATGCAGCCGCCACCGGCACCGCCAAGAAGAAGGCAATCAAAAATGTAGATCCTGCTTTGTTACCAAACATTCTATTCTATAAAGGGGAATTAAAATCGTATAAAGAAGCCCTTGATTTCGAAAAGAAAGACATCCCCTATTTTTTTGTATTGGATGCTGATGGAAAAATTGTTTACGCAACCTCCGGCCGCTTTACAGAAGATAAACTGGATGAAATAGAAGAGTCGATAGAAGATTAGTGCCATTTTGTTTCTATTACGGCAAACCGTAATTTCCGTAAAAGAAACCTATGAATACCCCCCAAAAGGCTAATTTTGGCGAACTGCTCGCCAAGTCAATTATACCCAAAGTGCAATTTATTGTCTTGCTGGTAGCAGCCATCGGCCTCATCTTTCATTATCTTAACTTAAACGGCAGTGCTGATATGTTAATGATTGGTTCCTCGACATTAGCCGGGGCCTTTTTTCTATCAGCCTTTGTTACGGTTACCATTTCGCCTACGAGTAAGCATAGCCGAATTGCATTGCTTCTTTACAAAATAATATACCTGGCTGCCTCTGTGGTATTAATAGGGATTTTATTCTACATCTTAAAATTTGAGGGCTACCACCAGCTTTTGCTGATGGGCTGCATAGGCCTTGGGGGCGGTATTCTTCTTGCGGCTACCCAGATAAGTAATCGTGATAATCTGAGGATTCTTTTTAGGCCACTGATCACAACGCTGCCCGTATTTTTACTGGGTCCCTATTTTCTCTATAAACTTTCTACCCTTTAAACGTGTACGCGCTCATCCTGCTCGCAATTGCCCTGGCCCCTGGTGTAGCCATTGGTGTTTACATTTACCTGAAAGATCACCATGAACGCGAACCCATCGGATTACTGTTACGCGCATTCCTCTTTGGTTTCCTTAGTGTGGTAATAACGCTCCTCATCAGCATGGTTATTGAGCAGTTCATTACCATTGATGAAGCCAGCCTGAGCGAGCAGGCCGTACACGCATTTCTGATCGTAGCCCTGGTGGAAGAATTCAGCAAATTTATTTTTGTACGGGGCATCTTGTACAACAACAAGCATTTCAATGAGCCGTTCGATGGTATTGTGTACTCTGTAATGGTAAGCATGGGCTTCGCTACGTTAGAGAATGTGTTGTACGCATTTAATGGTGGCATGGGTACTGCCATTATGCGCATGTTTACCGCAGTGCCGGCTCATGCTACATTTGCGGTGCTCATGGGCTTTTATTTAGGCAAGGCAAAATTCGAACACAAAAAATCATACTATGCTTTGCACGCCCTGGGCGTAGCCACCTTGTTTCATGGGGCCTATGATTATTGCCTGTTTGTATCGTGGGTGCCAGGTATTGTGCTGGGCGCCCTCGTATCGCTGGTGGTGGGCGTCTGGCTTTCAAAAAAAGCAATCCGCATTCATCAACTGGCATCGCCCTTTAAAAATTCAAATCCCGACTCATCGCAACCCATTCAAAACGAGAAGACATGATTCGTCAGAACTTAATTGGAAAAATTACTGAAACAGATTTTCGCTTACGCGGAAAAGAACCCGGCCGTTTAGAAAACTTTAGCGATGCCATTTTTGCATTAGCCATAACCCTCTTACTGATTTCCACTTCGCCCCCTACCAACTTCGAACAGGTAAAACGGTTTGCTTATGAGTTGCTGCCCTTCCTGCTATGTATTGCGCTTATCATGCTTGTGTGGCAAGAGCACTTTCAATTCTATTTGCGATACGGCCTTCGTAACAGTCGCATACTGGTATTGAATACACTTTTTCTTGCTATTGTATTGTTCTATGTGTATCCCTTAAAGTTTCTCCTCAAAATTCTTATTCTTTATCCGGTAGGGTATTTGTTTGGCGATCAAGCCCTGCTCAACGATTTGGGAAAAATGATCCGCCCCCAGGACATGGGTCAGCTCATGATCATCTATGGCTTTGGCGCTACGCTTGTGTTTCTCATCCTGATGCAGATGTACCGGTATGCCCTAAGCAAAGCAGACGAACTGGAGTTAAGCGAACTTGAAAAATTCGATACTAAAATCAGCATCCGTACCAATTTTCTTTTGGCCCTTGTGCCTATGGTTTCGGTGGTTTTTTCCTTCCTCTTTATCAATAGCTGGCTTGCCGGACCGATAGCCGGGTTTATCTATTTCCTGTATACCCCTGTTATGATTTTACACGCAAACAGTGCCACAAAGAAAAGAAATGCGTTACTTGAGACGCTGAAGAATAATGAAATCGAAAATTAATTTGAACCAATGACGATTGATCCTAAATACAAGCCCATCCTCCTCGAAGCGCTGGAAGACATGATGTACAAGTTATCGTTGCAGTTAGAACCGCATAAGGGCAAGCCGCTTACAGGCGAGCGCAAACAATTAACGGCAAAACAGAATGCGGTGGAAGAGTTGCAGCATATTATTTCAACTGCTAAGTAACATCCCCTTCCCAGCTGATTCTTTGCAGACTTCGTTATTAATTCGTTCACACCCATCGTGGAGTCCGAAGGGAGACTGTGAGTGGAAATAGGTAAGGATTAAAAATCCATTTTATCAGGATTCGGGATTGCAAATGCCGAATGGCGGGATGGCCGGACTTCATCGAGGTTTTTTCTTTGGGTCTTGTCTAACGTCAAGAATACGATTATTATTATTCTTTCACCTTTAATTCTATAAAATACTTTTGTCTGCTTGGTCAATTGAAATCCATAAATTCTTTTATCACCGATTTTTTCAAGGGTTCCTATTTCCGGAAAGTTCTCCAATAAGTCTAGAAAGTCAATTACTCTTTCCTCAAAAGCATTTGCAACTAATTCTCCCCATTTTAGTTTGATAAAGTCCTTTATGGAGTGAAAGCTTTTTTCAGCTCGCTTACTTACCTTAACTGTCATTTGGATTTAAAGACCTGGTCTCTATCGAGGAGATCATTCTCGTCCTCAGATTCTTCATACCCTAAAATTACTTCCTGTTTCTGCTCTTCGGTCAAGGTGTCCCAAAGCCTGTTGGTTTTACTTTTTTCTCTTGATTTTAGAAAGTCATAGAGTGTCTGAAGGAGTTGTTCACTTTGAATTCTGTCAACAATTTTATGTATGTTCGACTTTAGCTCAATTGTCCTCATAATTTTATTATTTCCTTGGCCTAAGTTATCACTTTTTTTGCCAAATCTATTTCGGAAAGCCCCATGTTGTTGCGGGTAGCTTGACCCGCAACGGTTAAGAGCTACTATAAAATAACCAACTATTTGTCCGTAGCGAGAAATCGCATGGAAGAAGGATTAAAAATCCATTTTATCAGGATCCCTTCCCAGCGGAGTCTTCGCAATCCATCATATTAAATAATCCCAACCCGTTTTACTAATTTATCCTTACCAATCGCGGAGTCCGAAGCGAGACTCCGCGTGGAAGTAAACCCATTCAAAACGAGAAGACATGATTCGTCAGAACTTAATCGGAAAAATTACTGAAACAGATTTTCGCTTACGCGGAAAAGAACCCGGTCCCCTTCCCAACAGATTTTTTGCAAGACTTCGTTATTAATTTGTTCACACCCATCGCGGGGTCCGAAGGGAGACTGATGGTGGAAGAAGTATAGAATTAAAAATCCATTTTATCAGGATTCGGGATTGCAAATCCCGAATAGCGGGAAATGTCGAATTGCTGAACTGAAAAAGGTTGACATTTTCAGTTGTTTTCCAACTTTTTAAATAATTATTCTACAAGAGTGAAACATATAGCCTCCTTTCACGTCTTATTACCACAACTGACCCCACGCAACAATGAAAGGAACCTACATAGGCGAACTGGAAGAACTGGTACTGCTTACCGTGGGCATTCTTTATCCGGATGCCTATGGCGTGGCTGTTATGGACGAGCTTGACAAGCAAGCCGGCCGAAGCCTCAACATCAGTGCCGTTCATGCCGTACTCTCGCGGTTAGAAGAGAAGGGCCTGCTCAAATCCAGCATGAGTGCCCCAACGGATGAACGCGGTGGCAGGCGCAAACGAATTTTTACCTTAACCGCTTCCGGCAAACGTACGCTGGAAGAAGCACAGGCACTGCGCACCCAGATGTACAACCAAATTCCGCGAATAGCACTGCAATTTCATCAGCTGACTTTTACAATATGAATTTTCGGAAAACCACACCGGCAAGTAAAGGTCAACAAAGAACACCACCCGTTCTCATTAACCGGTTTCTGGAATGGTATTGCCGGCCTGAATTGTTGGATGAAATTCAAGGCGATGCTTTTGAACTGTACTACCGCGAAGTAAAAGATAACCGACTCAAAGCAAATCTGAAATTTACCTGGAATGTGATTCGCTTCTTTCGTTGGAGAAATATCAGAAAACAGAAACCCCCAGGATTAAACTATTCAACCGCTATGCTTCAAAACATCTTCAAAGTTGCCGTACGCAATTTCTTTCGCCAGCCGGGGCATTCCCTGCTGAATGTGGCCGGACTTACCGTTAGTTTTCTGGCTGCCATACTGATTGGCCTCTGGGTTTTTCATGAAAAATCTTTTGATCGGTTTCATCCCGATGCAGATCGAATTTTTAAAGTGATGAGCCACGTAGATGCAAACGGTTCTATCGAAACCTATGCTGCTGCCCGTTCCAATATTAACCTTGCCGCAATTCCGGATGTGGCCGCAAAAGCGGTTGTCATTACCGGAACACGCTGGCCAAATGAATTGTGCTTTCGCCCCGAAAACCAACCCAACGACTGCATTTACCTCTTCGGTATTTTTTCGGAGCCCTCGTTCTTTTCAATTTTTAACTTTCCGATTCTTAAAGGCGATACCAATCCATTAGCCAATCCCACCAACATTGCTATTTCCGAAAGCATGGCCGCTACACTGTTTGGCGATGCTGACCCGCTGGGCAAAATCATCAAAATCGATGACCACTTTGCCGTTACAGTTGCCTCCGTTTTTCAGGATGTTCCTGAAAACTCTTCGCTGCAATTTGAGTTTGTGGTGCCTACACAAGTGTTTGCCCGCATGCGTGGTTTATCCGATGATTACTTCAGCAAAGAATTTCAGGCTGTTTATTTTAAAACCAATACAGACATATCACAAGGGGAACTCACTGCTAAACTCAACGAGCCCGACATCCTTACAGAAGATTTGAAACAAGATAAGGTAAGCTACAGCGCCTTTCCATTAACCGAAACGAGGCTGCACAGCCAGTTTGTAAATGGAAAAAATACAGGCGGGCGGATTCAGTATGTAAACCTTTTCATCATGGTTGCTGTGCTGGTGGTAGTTATGGCTGTTATCAACTTTATAAATCTGAGTACGGCCCGTGCTACTAACCGCTCCAAAGAAATTGGTATCCGTAAAGTTACCGGTGCCTATCGCAGCAGCATAATACTTCAATTTGTGGGCGAGTCATTGTTAGTAGTTATACTGGCTATTGCTTTGGCATTGTTGTTTGTGCAATTGCTTTTACCCGCCTTCAACAACCTGATTGGCGAATCGCTCAGCGTAAAGCTGTTCCATCCTTCCGTGCTTGCCTGGATAATCCTGTTCGCATTTCTTGTGGCAATGGCCGCGGGTTTGTATCCCGCCTGGATCATGTCGGCTTTTCAGCCATCTAAAGTTTTGAAAGGCCAGGCGGTTACGGCCACTTCCGGTGCGCAACACCTGCGCAAGGCTTTGTTAGTGGTTCAAGTCAGCATATCGGTTGGCATTATCATTTTTACAGGAGTGCTCTTCGAGCAGTTGTCGTTTATCCGCGAGAAAAATCTTGGGCTGGACAGCAAAAACATTTTGCATGTTGAGCCTACGTATAAAATGTTGCAGCAGTATGAGGCCATGAAAGCCGAACTGCTTACCCACCCCGAAATAAAAAGCATTACCGCCACCAATGCCGATCTGGTTGATCTCACCATTCAAACTACCGGTGTAAGCTGGCCGGGCATGCCTGCGGGCATGAATGCAGCTTTCAAAGTTCTGGGTGCTAATTACGAGGTAGCTGAAACATTTGGGCTGGAGTTGGTGGAGGGCCGGTTCTTAGAATCACGACCGGCCGATAGTGTAAACACGGAAGTGGTTGTTACAGAATCGGCAATATCCAAAATGCAATTAGAAGATCCCGTAGGAACGATTCTTAAAATCGGCAACTCCCCCTGTGTGATCATTGGTGTTGTTAAGGATTTTCATACGTCCAGCTTAAAGCAGGAACAATTGCCGGTAATTATTTACGCACACTCCATTCTCCAGTGTTCGCGCCTGTACATAAAATACCAGGCGGGCACTACGCCACAGGCCATGGCCACCATCCACGAGGTGTATAAAAAATTTGAACCGGCCTTCACCATGAAATACGATTTTGTAGATGAAGCCTTCGGCAAAATGTATAAAACAGAAAACACGGCATCCATCATGCTGGTATTTTTTACCGGCATTGCACTGCTCATTGCAATCATTGGAGTTATCGGGTTGGCGACTTACAATGTATTGAAGCGTAAAAAGGAAATAGGAATTAAACGTGTATTTGGTGCCACTACGTTGCAAATTCTTGGCAACCTGTGGAAGGAATTTGTTTTACTAATTGCGATTGCCTCAGTTATTACTGTGCCCGTTACCTGGTATGGATCACGCCAGTGGCTTAATGAATTTGCTTATCGAATTAATATGCCCGAATGGATTTATGTTACAACCATCCTGAGTATTCTGGGTATGACAATGTTGTTAATTGCCCTTCAGGGATTGAAAACCATTCGCACCAATCCAACCAGTGTATTGCAGCATGAGTAATGTTCTTTTGAGTAAAGGATTAAAAATCCATTTTATCAGGATTCGGGATTGAAAATGCCGAATGGCGGGTTAACTAATTGTTTGTCCGTATGATTTCATAAAACTTCATTTGGTTGGCTTGTTTAACGCAACCATTATTTCTCTAAAGCTTTCCAATCCTGCTTCCAGATTTTCGATAATGTCTTCTGCTATTTCATCAGGGTCAGGCAAGTTATCAAGGTCGGCAAGGGACTTATCTTTTAGCCACGTAATATCAAGCGAAGTTTTGTCCCGGGCTATGATTTCTTCATAGGTAAATTTCCTCCAGCGACCTTCCGGATTCTTTTCTGCATTAAAGGTTTCTTTTCGCTTGTGCCGGTTCTCCGGTTTGTAACACGAAATGAAATCTTTCAGTACATCAATGTTGAGCGGATTCTTCTTTAACGTGTGATGGATGTTGGTGCGGTAATCATACACCCAGACTTCTTTCGTCCACGGATTTTTGCTGGCGGGTTTATTGTCAAAGAAAATCACATTGGCTTTTACACCATGCGCATAAAAGATTCCGGTGGGCAAGCGTAAAATGGTGTGTAAGTCTGTCGTCTCCAATAATTTTTTGCGCACGGTTTCACCGGCACCACCTTCAAACAGCACATTGTCGGGAACAACAACGGCTGCCATGCCTGTGGTTTTCAGCATAGTACGAATGTGCTGAACAAAGTTTAGTTGCTTGTTGCTGGTGGTAGCCCAGAAATCCTGGCGGTTGTAGGTAAGGTCGTCTTTTTCCAGTTCTCCTTCTTCATTGGTAAAGGTTTGTGAGCTCTTTTTACCGAAGGGTGGATTGGCCAGTACGTAATCATACGTTTGTGGTGAAGCGGCAATCAAGGCATCGGCCGGAGAGATGAAGTTTTCGCTGTCAATATCTCCGATGTTGTGCAGGAACAAATTCATCAGCGCCAACCGTCTTGTTCCGGCCACGATTTCATTTCCGAAAAATGTGGAGTGCTTTAAAAATTTATTTTGCGCCTTATCAAGTTTGTTGTTCGCTACCAAATAATCATACGCAGCCAGGAAGAAACCACCCGTGCCACAACTGGGGTCGGCAATGGTTTTCATGGGCTGTGGCTGAACGCATTCTACTATGGCGCGAATGAGCGGACGCGGTGTAAAGTATTGGCCCGCTCCGCTTTTTACGTCTTCGGCATTTTTTTCCAGCAGGCCTTCATAAATATCACCTTTCACATCAGCGCCCATCACCAGCCAGTTCTCGCTGTTAATCATGTCGATTACTTTGGCGAGCATGGCGGGGTCTTGAATTTTATTCTGGCTCTTGGTGAAAATCTGACCTAATATGCCTTTGGACGTACTTAACTCACGCAGCAACGTTGCGTAGTGCAGTTCCAGTTCTGCACCTTTCTTATTGGTTAAACTTTCCCAGTTGTATTCTTTTGGAATGGGCAGCTTCCGGTTGTGGGGTGGCTTACTGTATTCATCGGCCATTTTCAGGAACAACAAATAGGTGAGTTGCTCCAGGTAATCTCCGTACCCTACGCCTACATCACGCAGGGGATTACAAAAACTCCAGACTTTACTTACAATGGATGCGGTGGTCATTTGTCTTTAACTGTGATTGGTTTGATTTATTGACAACTATGATTTCTATTTTCTTTTAGGCTTCATCACTCTTTTAAATTGTAAGCTTGGGCTGCCGAAATTGATGAGTAAACCAATTTGCATGTTATAGGCTTCCAAATAATTGATAGCCTGCGCCAGGTGCACGTCTTCCAATTGAATAACGGCTTTAAGTTCTACCATTATTTTATTGGCCACAAAAAAATCAACTCGTCTGGTGCCAATCTGCTCACCTTTATAGAAAATCTCCATTTCATGTTCTCTGCTAAATGTTAACTGCTGCTTGCGCATTTCAATTTCCAGGGCACGCTGATAAATGACCTCCTGAAACCCGTTACCCAGTATTTTGTGAACCTCCAACGCACAGCCAATTATTTTGCCTGTTAGTTCGCTTTCTGGATATTGCTCATTTACAATTTTCTTCTCTTTCATTGTTTCTCCGTCATAGTATTCATTACATCATTGCCATCATAGTTAAGACAGTTTACCTTCAAACGCTTTTTTTAAAATACTTTGCCGGATAGTTTCGGCTTGCTGCAAGGCGTGGGCAATGGTTTCTTCAAGTTTATCGCAGACGGTGAGGCGGCTTTCGAGTTCTGATACAATAAGTTCTTGTTCCTCTAAAGGCGCAAGTGGTATAAAGTAATTTTCTATGAATTGTTTAGGAACGCGCCTTAATCCGACTGCTCCTGTCATTGCATTTTCAGCCTCTTTCCTGAATTTTTCTTGAACCAAAAAATAGAATGCGTATTTATTCTTAATGTTTTCTGAACATCGAATTACGTGAAACTCTGATGAGCCATACCCAATTTTGTTTTTCAGATTATCAACTACAGCAATCTTTCCATTCTCCATGCATGGAGTAACTTTAGCAAAGATTACATCGCCATCGACAAAGGGTGTGTAACTTCCTTTTTGTACTTCTGAAAATTTTCGAATTTCTGTTAAATGGATTTTATTGATAACCTCTTCGACTAACTTCATGGGCAAAAACTGAACTTCAATATCTAACGATATATTTTCTTTATTTGGCAGTTTTGGATTAACATGCACAATATCCTTGAATCTTATTTCTTTCCATCCCTTCGGCAGCGTACTCTTGTCTGCATCTTGATTTGTGAGATTCTCCTGATGGCCCTGATTTCTTTTTGCTTTTAAATCAAGGGTATCAGGCAAGTCAGGCGAATCATGGTTAAGACGGGTTAGCTTTCCCTCAAACGCAGCTTTGAGCAAACTTTGGCGGTACACTTTTAGTTGTTGTTGGGCGGTTTCCAGTTGTTGTTTTCCGTTGTCTAGCGCGCTAAAGAGTTCTTCTATTTTGGAAACGATGGCGTGTTGTTCGGGGAGGGGAGGAAGTGGGATTTGCTCTTTTTCTAAAAATTGAAAATGTCTAGCATATCCTTTGTTAGGAATTTTTACGGTTTGAATTAAGTAATAGAAAAACTTAGCATCATAGATTGAGTGTGGTTTTAGCACCTTCACGCCATCTGCACCTGCTATGAATTTAAAATTTACAAATTTCTTGACTTTTGTATGGTCTCCAAAAATAATATAAGGTGGGTCATTGGGTACGATTAACTTTTCATCATTGTAATACCCCCCTACTAATTCTTGGCCTTGGTCAACAACAGGGAATTTACCTTCTTGAAGATAATCCTGCTGTTTTATTTTAATATTATTCAAGGAGATTTTATCACAAACTTCTCGTAGTATTCTTAATTGCCAATGTTTAGGTATGTTAGTTTCTGTTCCCATTATTTCAATACTCGGCCGCCAACAAGTGGTGGCATTTCTAAATATGCTTTACCGTCTAATAAGTTTCCTGTCTTCTTTTTGTTGGTACCGCCCCATTGTTTAAAGAAAAAGGCAACATCGGCTTGCTTGCATTGTGTTTTAATATCTTTCACCCATTCCTTTTTCATGGGGCGTGGTTTCCTTCCGCTTTCTCCGCCAACAATTACCCAATCAATTCCCTTTAAGTTCAAATCGGGCAATGGGCCAATAAGGGGCTCACATGAAAGAAACTTTACCCGCGCTTTTGTTTTCCTCAATAACTCAATACGGTTTGTTACTTTATCGTTTTCTACAGAAACGCCCATCCATATATTGTGTGTCCAATCCAGCCAGCCTTCGCTGTCGTAGTATCTTAACACATCAGCACGCTTGGTCAATATCTGAAAAACGTGCTGCGGGTTTTCCTTCATTACCTTAAATACTTTGCGGATAAATTCAATGGGAACGTCTTTATGAAACAGGTCGCTCATGGAGTTTACGAATACCACTTTTGGTTTCTTCCATGTATAGGGAATCTGTAATTCACTTTCGTGTGTAGTTATCTCAAAATTATTCTTGTACTTCTCAACACCCATTGCCTGCAATCGCTTCGACATCACTTCGGCATAACAAAACTTGCAACCAGCCGAAAGCTTGTCGCAACCCGTGGTTGGATTCCACGTCATTTCTGTCCACTCAATGCTTGATTGTGCCATGTGTTAATGATTTTGAATTATTTGACTCGCTATTTTCATTGCATTCTTATTATTGGAGGCAAAAACGAAATGGAAGATTGGAACTCCATTTCGATTATCCAGCCTTAATGGTATTTCGGTAACGTGCTCCCAAATGGTATTTAACCTTTTGGCGTATAACTTCGCAATCTTTTCGATGGGAGCTGTTACCTTGGTAACTATTTCTTCTTCTCCAAAAAGTGTTTGTCTTACTTCAGCGCGGTAAAAGATTGCTTTGATTTCATCGATGGTAAGACCAAAGAAGGAGGCTAGTTTCTTATCAAACTTTAACTCTCCTTTCTTATCTAATAGCCTGTTAACAATTACACCGGTAGGAATGAGTATCCAAATATCCGACCGTGTGTTTCGAAGTGCTTCAATCGAACTCCAATCGATTTGCATTCCGAATGGGTCAAGTAACACAAGTGCAGCATACTTCTCCGATTTGCTATTTCTCTTTTTCTGATGAAGCGCTTTGGACAATTCAAGAAGCCACTTGTTAGCATCCCCAAAACGATACTCCACCTTTTTGTTCTTAAGGTCAACAGAAGAGTTTAATTTTTCTTCGAGTTTTCTTAAAGATGACTCCCTTTTATCAATGAAGTAATAGTAATCGAATGACAAACCATCTTTAATTGTGAGCACTCTTTCCGCTGCTCCTTTATAAGTTCTTTCTTCTTCTTCAGTTATCAAAAGTTGCTTATAGACTTCATTTTCTTTTTGCCTCTCCTTTGTCCCACTGCCTGCAAATCCATCAAAGTAAATAGTTTCCCAGTATGGAAATTTTTGCATAATCGTTAGGTATGACCATACATACTTAGAGAACGCGTTTAGTTTTTTCTCTGTCCATGGTCCGCCCCAGCCATCTGGTGAGGGTTCATTCAATGTGTTTTTGTTCCAAGTCATCATGCCGCCAGTGCGTCATTTAGTTCACTAATAATTTCATCGGTCTGCTCGCCAAATAATTGCCACATCTTGCCCAAGCCGCCTAAGGCGTTAAAGGGGTTGTAGTCAAAGTCTTCGCGTTCAATGTGAAAGCTGTTGGTAATGTATTCTTTCATCAATCGCAGCCATTGCATTTGTTCTTCTGTAAACTTCGTGGCTCCGGCTTGTTTTTTAAAGACCCACTCCTGAAAATTCCTGTCCACTACTGTCTCAAATGCAACAAGGTACTCGTCAATCTGCAAGGCCTTTCGCACCACGGCCACCAACGCCATCAATTCTTTCTTCGGGCTGTTGGAGCGAGGCAAGCGATGCACCAACTTTCCTTCATCCGCTTTGTCTTCTAACTCGGCAAAGGCATCCCACAGTTTAAACGGATGTAGCTGAGGTTTATCGGCCATCAGTCTTTCGTACAAATCTTTAATTATCGGGTAGGAGAGTTCGCGCTTGCGGTAGTGCAGGTTGTAGAAAATTTGTAAGGCCACCAATTCATCTTTGTGTTGCTCCATCCATCTGGTGAAGTCCTGAATCAGTGCCATGTTTGCAGCAGAATGGTCTTTTGCCCAACCTACTTTAATTACTTCATCGGGATTGGCCAGGTCAATGCGTTGTTCGTGTGCTTTGCGTACGTTCTCAATGTATTCGTTCAGGTCGCCCGTAAATACTTTGGCCGCTTCTTCAATCAATTGCGAATTACGAATTGCAAACTCCCTTTCTATTTCTGCCGGAGCAGATCCTTGCATTTCATTAGTAATTCGTAATTCCAAATTTTCAATTGTATCAGGATGGAAAGCATTCAGCAAATCCTTCACAACTTCTGAAACGGTTTTACCATTGGCCTTCGCTGAAAATTGTTTGCGTTCTTTATCGGTTAGTTGTTTATCTAATCTTGTCAGGCGATTGGCGAGCGAGGTAAACAGTTCTTCATCGCGCGCGCCAACGGCCACGGCCTGTAATAAATCTTTTAGGGGAACGCCCGGCTTTTTCTCCAGCGGTCGGCTATCGGTTTTTAAGCTCCTGGTTACGCCAATGGCATCGACAATTACAAAATGATCTTTTGTTAGCCGGGCGGTGGGTGAAACTTTTCTCAAATCATCTAGGCCAATGGTGCGTGTGCCCCGGCCCTTCATCTGCTCAAAGTAATTGCGGCTCTTTACATCGCGCATGAAGAGCAAGCACTCCAACGGCTTTACATCTGTTCCGGTGGCAATCATGTCAACCGTTACAGCAATACGCGGATGATAGTCGTTACGAAATTGAGCCAATGTACTTTTTGGGTCATCGCTGTTGTACGTTATCTTTTTGCAAAACTTGTTTTCTTCGGCAAACTCTTGCCTCACAATGTCAATGATGTCGTTGGCGTGGCTGTCGGTTTTGGCAAAGATTAAAGTTTTAGGAACTTCAAAGTTTCCGTTTTTGTCTATGCGGTCGGGAAATAGTTCCGGTAAGTGATCCTTAAAAGTTTTTATGATGGTTCGGATTTGATTGGGGTTAACCACATCCTTATCTAACTGCTGCTTAGAATAAACTTCATCTTCGTCCTGCAACTCCAGACGCTTTCTCCGGCTCAGTCTTTCACGGTGTTCAATGTATTCGCCTTTCCAAAGGGTTGCGCCCTGTTGTGTTACTTTAGTGTCGATAGTAAAAACATCATAGCCAACATTTACGCCATCGGCAACGGCCATTTCGTGCGAATATTCACTCACCAGATTTTGGTCGAAGTAGCCAATGGTTCGTTTGTCGGGTGTGGCGGTTAATCCAATTTCAAACGCATCGTAGTATTCCAGCACTTGTTTCCACAGGTTGTAAATGCTGCGGTGGCATTCGTCAATCACAATGAAATCAAAAAACTCGATGGGCATTTTGGGGTCATACTCAACAGGCGGAATTTCCTTAGGCTGGTATTTCTTTTCGTTAGGATTTTCTTCTTCTGCCTTTTCGTCTAGGTCGGTTCCCTTTAATATGGAGTAGAGTCGCTGAATAGTGCTAATGCAAACCTGGCTGTCGGTTGCGATATAGCTTGACTTCAACCGCTGCACGTTGTAAAGCTCGGTGAACTTGCGATTATCGTCATTCGGCACAAACGACATGAATTCCTGTTCGGCTTGTTCGCCCAGGTTTTTGGTGTCAACCAGAAACAAAATTCTTTTTGCTTTCGCGAATTTGAGCAAGCGATAAATGAAGGTGATGGCCGTAAAGGTTTTACCAGAACCCGTTGCCATTTGAATTAAAGCACGTGGTCGGTTCTCTTTGAAAGAAGAATCCAGTTTAGTAATAGCGTTAATCTGGCAATCGCGTAAACCATCCGTTTGAAGTAGAGGTAAGTCATGCAGCCTTGTTCGTAATGACTTGCCCGTCTTTAGCCAATCGCGTAAAGTCTCCGGTTTATGAAAGCAGAATAACTCTCTGGCTCTTGGTTTGGGGTCGGTGAAGTCGGTAAAACGAGTAACCTCTCCGGTGCTGATATAAACGAACGGGAGCGGATCGTTTTTGAGATGCTTTAACTTCGCATGAGCGTATTCTTCTCCCTGGTTTTCGTGAACGTTGATGCGATGTCCTTCTTCTTCGCGCTTGGCCTCAATTACGCCACAGGGTTTACCTTCAACAAATAGCAGATAGTCAACCGGGCCAACATCGGTTAGGTATTCTTTAACTGCAATTCCGAGTCCCGAATTCAGGTTTACTTGTTTGATGCTCTGAATAATCCAGCCACAAGCCGTCAACTGCCTGTCGATATTGTCTCGTGCTATTTGCTCTGGATTCTGGTTGGCCATTAAAAGACTTGAATTGAAATTAAACGCTTAAAATACGCAAAATCTGCTTTGTTTATTACGTTTTGGTTCTTGTTGGAGGGTTAGGGATTTGGGTCTTTGCCATTGCTTAGTGTTAAGAACCATTCACTCCAATGCAGTGAGTGTTTTGCAGAATAACCATGTTGGTAAAGGATTAAAAATCCATTTTATCCTGATTCGGGATTGCAAATCCCGAATAGCATGATTGTCTTTTTGGTTTGGTCGTCTTATGAAGACCGCTAACGCCCGACTGTAAACCCTATTCCTAATTCTTCCCATCCCAAATTACCCCATTCAATTTTCCACGCACTACTCCTCCCCAAAAAATCCACCACTCGTTATCAGTCCGCCAAAGAATATGGCATTAAAAAATAATTTGTTGGTGCCATACCAATAGCCGCGGAAGGCCGGATCATCTACAAACAAAACCGCGCGGCCCTGCCCCACCGTACTCACCTGCAGCGAGATGGAGTTTTTGATTTTCTCTAAGTTGGTGGGGTGGATATAACCACTCAGCAACGGACTGGCCGTGTATTTAATTACTGTGTTGAACGGACTCTTCGCAGGCTCCAGAAAAATGCTCGTGTTGCGCCACACCGGCAACTCGCGGTGGGTGTAGCCAAACCCCAGCGGGTGGGTAATGTCGATGTTGGCCTTGTAGATGGACCCTCCAATGGCGCGCGCGCCCTGGTAATCGCCTGCGGTAACGTAATCCATGCGCTTCGTTTCTTTTTTCCCGGCCTGTCCGCCAGGCAGGTCTTCGTCCTTGCGCAGTTGCTCGTCAACCACTTTGTTGTTAATGGCCCAACTCACCGCACTCTTCAACAAAATAAGTGTGCCGCCCTGTTGTGTCCATGTTTTAATTTTAGTGGCCCCGCTTTCGCCCAACGCATTGTAATTTCCTGAAGGTAAAATCAACGTGTTGTATTCGTGCAAACGCAACTGGTTAAATTGTGTGGTGTTTACTTTGGTAATGGGCATACTCAGTTTGCTATCGAGCAGGTACCAGATTGCGCCCGCATCGGTGGGGGCTACACCATCGCCAATCAGCATTACAACTTTAGGCTGGGGCACCGTGCGAATATAATTACTGCCCAGGTCAATGCCTTCGGCACTAAAGCCGGTGGCCACCGTAAGCACTTCTACCCCCGCAGTGGCCGAGGCCTCTTTTACCACAGCATGCAACGCATCGGCATCCAGGTTTTGATCGGCCACGGGAATCACCAACGTGCCATAACCAAAATTCCTTTTTGCATTGCTGATGGTAGCTGCAAACGGTTTGAACGCAGTCTTTACAAACACTCCTTTCGATAGCAGGTAATACAAGGCATGTGCGGCATTTTATTCATTCCACTCAATCAGATACGCATAGTTTGATTTTGTTACGGCTGCGGGTGGCGTTACCAGGTTTTCAACCGTTACTTTATCGCCTTTCGAAAATTTAGTCGTTGCACTCAAGGCATCGTGCGGCAGGCCATAGGCCAATGCCATCGTCCAGGTGCTGGCATCGTAAAACACACTGTCGTGAAAGGTGGTTACTTTTTCGAACATGCTGCGCACCAGACGGTATTGGGTCTGATCGGTAGTAACTACAAACGCTTTTCCTTTTTCGTACCTGGTTGATCCAACGGTAAGATCGGCCCCCAGTTGATACGTTTCAATCTTGTGCTTCACCAACAAATCGGCAAAAGCCCGCGTGCGGCTTTGATCTTTGCTATCGCCAAATACATAGGCCTTTATAGCCGACTTCCTCCCCTCGTCCAAAGCAGACTTGAAATAATCCTGTTGATGTTTCAATAACATCTCGCGGTTTTCAACTCCGGCTTTTACGGTTGCCAAACTGGTGCGCACATGGTTGCGAATGGTGAAGGCAAACGTTACTACTTTGGTTGAACTCTGTTGTACATGGCCGCGCGAACTGGCTTGTTCAAACAACAGCCCGATCCCTCCGTGTATATCGGGGTAGGTAGAGCCATAACCCGGATAGGAATTATCGAAACTCTCTTTCGAATAATACAACGAGCCAATCTCATTCATGGCTTTGGAAAAATAGGTGGCGAACAAGGGATTCAACACATCGTAGTTGGAGCGGGGCACTACGGGATTTTCGCTGCCATAGGGTTTGGTGGGTTCAAAAAAATAGGTGGGGTTGGTGCCCATTTCATGATAGTCGGTACACACATTGGGCAGCCATTGGTGAAAGAAAGCCACGCGGTTGCGACTTTCCACATGAGCCAGCGGCAGCCAGTCGCGGTTCAGATCAAACCAATAATGATTAAAGCGACCTCCCGGCCACACTTCATTGTGTTCACGATCCATCGGATCAGCTACCGGAGGAAAGCCTTTGTGCATGTTGGCCCAGTTGCTGTGGCGATCGCGCCCATCGGGATTGTAGTTGGGGTCGATGTGAATCACAGCATCTTTTAAGGTGCGGTCAGCTTCTGCCCCTTGTGCGGCAACCAGGTAATAGGCAGTCAGTATCGCGGCCTCGCTGCTGCTGGGTTCATTGCCATGTACATTGTATCCCAGCGTGATGACAACGGGCATGGAAGAAACATTAACTGTCTGCGAGGGATCGGCCAGCTTCAAATGTTCTTTGCGAATGTCTTCAATGCGTGCATAGTTCTCCGGGCTGGTGATGGTAAGCACCACCTGGGGCCTGCGCTCGTTGGTATAGCCGATAATCTGAAAATGTGCTTTGGGCGAAACGCGGGCCAACTCCTGAAAGTAGGACACGATGCGATCGTGGCGGGTGTGCCAATCGCCCACCGGGTAACCTAAAAATTGCTCCGGTGTAGGAACGGCCGGATCGAACGATACTCCGGAAGGAAAAAAATAATTGTTTTGAGCAAACGCATGGGTGCCCAGCAGAAGGGCACAGACAATCAGCAGGTTTTTCATAGGAATAGTTTGAGCTTGAAAAAGTACTCAAACACCCGAAAGATTAAAAAGAATTGTGATGAAAGGTTGGATTGTTAAAACCCATCGTCTTCCTCCTTCTTTTTCTCCTCCTTCTTTTTTGCATCGGTGCTTCCTGCGCTTAAATCGTAAGGAGCCTCAAGGCCCAAATAGGTAAGCCTGAATTTATTAATCCACGACAAGGTTTCGTCAATGGTTCCGGGAATGTAAACCAACTCACCTACCTTGGCTTTGCTGGCATTGGTTTTTTTGGTTACAAAATCATTTATCGGTTGCAGCGAAGTGTGAATCATTACCCGGTTATCTTCCATGCCAAAATAAAACCACGAGTCGGGCGAGACCTTGATGAATACATGAAACACCGGGGCACCATCTTCCGTTTTCCCGATTTCCATAAACCCTTCATACGAGGAATTGATATCATTACGGCCCACGTGGCTCAAGCCAATTAGTCCTTCGCTATAAAACGATTTATGTTCCTGCGACCATTTCAGATTTACATTCGAAAATACCAGGGGCTTTTGTAAGCCCTGCACGGTAGCCAGCGGAACGTACCCTTGCAGCGATCGCTGTTCGTAATCTTTCACTACTTTTTCGCCAACCAGATCCGCAATTTTATAAAGCAACTCTGTATGATCGCCCAATCCTTCTTCCTTTACTCCTTCGTTTTTAATCACCTCCAGGATATTGGCTGCCATTAGCTGAAACACCGTGGCCGGCACATTCATATCTGCCATTATGAATGAATTCATTTTGATAACATTGGTTTCGAGATTACCCGAACCCAATGCTGACGCGATTAGTCCAAAATCTTTTGTCTTGTCAAAAAAGTTAACCGGACCTTCAAAACGCACCTCCTGTTTATCTTCGTTATAGGCAAACACTTTACCGGATAATTTTTCGCCCGCTGCTTTTGCTCTGTTTTCTATCCGAAACTCTTTGGTAGCTTCATCATAGAATAACGATCCGGCCGGTAAAAAGAAATCATCATCAGCCGGATCATTTTTATCGAACACGAATGTGATGTAAAGATCATTGTCCTCCGCAAAGTGAAGCCCGGCATCCGGCTTGCGTCCTTCTTCGGTAATGGCGTTGTCAAAATCAAGATAGATTTCTTTCTCATCACCACTTTGGGTGTAGAGTAACCAGGTCTTGTAGTTTGGTATTTTTTTCAGATCCAGTTTTACAAACCCTTTCAACTGAAGTGCTGGTTTGGTGGCATACATCGTCATATCCCCTTTATAAAAGATACGCGGGGCCACCCGAATGTTATTTTGTTCAGTTACTGCACCATTCCCAACAGTTTGCATGGTGGCGTTACCGCGATTGCGTTTGTTTTTTGTTTGCTCGGTAATGGGCTCCAGATGGAAGTCAGTCATCTTAATGGCAAACGTATCGTTCACGGCATTCACATATTGGTAGGTAGCATAGCCCGTAAATTCTTTGCGCGAAATAATATCCACCACACCCTCTGTAAGCCGGTGATATCCGTTGAGCGTGTCCATGACGATGGTTGTGTTTTTTAACTGCCCAATCTTTGCATTTTCCAGAATCAACACTTCATTGTTTTCGGGTGTAATGCGCGCATCGGCTACCGTTATGTATGGAATGCCACTTACTTTTAATTGTTGTGTCTGAATATCATACTCCGCTTTCTCAGCATTAAAACTCAGAGAGTCCAGTTCTTTGCGTGTAGTGTAGAAATACGAATCTTCCAAGGGTACATCCGGAGCTTTGCTCATCACAATTTTTTGTGTGGTTAAGTCCCACCGGGCTTCGGGTATCGAAGTTTTAAATTGTGCGTATGGAAAATCGATGGCTGCTTCGCCTGCCACCTCCGGGCTTACCGTAGCAAAGTTTTTGTCGAGGTTGAAGTTTAATTTTACGTTGCTGCCGGCAAGCGCGGGTTTTGCAGCATTGCCGGTTTTTACTTCAAAGCGCGCATGACGTGCCCCAAATTCTTTGGCCGAAAAAGTCATCTCTTTTGAGCGTACTTCCGAACCGCGCGTACTCAACCGGCCATCGCCACCCACACCGGTTTTAGAAACAATCAAATTGCCATCTAACGTTGCTGTATTCTGATACAAACTAAAAGGCTCTTTCATGTTTTTGATATTCATCTTGTCTTGCTTGGGCAGCCACTTTAACCGGTAGTCGTTTAGTTTTACTTGCGGAAAATAAACCGAACCATAAAGTTTCTCCCTGATTTCGCCCACGCTGCCGCGCCCCACTACCGAGTCTGGATAGAAAATAAAATCGCGCGATTCCACTGTAGCGGCCAGGTAATCTATTTTTCCGGCAGCCCGAATACCTGCGTTATCCAACGTCAGGCCTCCGTATAATTTTCCATCGCCATTAAAAAGTTGATAGCCCGAAGCAGGAACGGTATGACTAAAGCCCAACGATTTGTCGGGCATCGTATGCAATTTCTCTTTGAATGCGGGCAGCATGCCACTCGATACAAATGTGCCTTCAAAGTTGATCGAGCCAGGGTCGGCATCATTCAAACTGTCGAGCTTAAAAGGCGGCACTACAAAAAACACAGAACGATCGTAGGCACCATTTAGCACTTCGCTCCGATCAAAATAAATAACACCACCGGCAGTAGCATCCAGGCGTGGATAGTTTGGAATTCTTTCCTTTCCGGATTTATTGTTGGGCCGGTTGATAAATAATGTGCCCGAAGTTTTGTTGCTCGATGCCTGCATACCACTGGCTGCCTGTGCGGTTGAGTCGGCCCCCACCATCGAGTTATTTACTCTTCTTCGGGTACCATTCTTCTCGGTTACATAAAACCGGATGGAATCGATGTGATTCATGTTGATGAAGAAGCTGTCATACTTCAGCGTAAAATCGCGGCCGGAAATTTCGAAGTTACCGGCATTGATGGTACCATTAAATTTGATATCGCGGTTTTGCAAAAAAGTAATGCGGCTGCTGTCGGGCTTAATCACCACATTGAGCGAATCGCTCACATTAAACTCTTCAACTCCGTACACATTCATGCGCCCTTCTTTTAAACTAATGAATGCGTTGGCTATGGTATCCGTTAATGAATGAATTTTAAGATTATCGTAATCAGACAAACCTCTAACAGATTGAATGAAGTTAATGGCTTTGTCTTTTACACGAATTTTGCCGGTACGCGCATCGTAGTCAATCATGCCCCGCTGA
>Ga0116144_10001348_pt1 | contig 29322 bp, 26 predicted proteins | sample AD_UKC035_MetaG_FD_89746 | JGI IMG/M metagenome (GOLD analysis project Ga0116144, IMG submission 89746) | Active sludge microbial communities of municipal wastewater-treating anaerobic digesters from USA - AD_UKC035_MetaG | ecosystem: Engineered > Bioreactor > Anaerobic > Digestate | place: USA...
GCCTGCTGCTGATGGACAAGAAAATGGGGTAATACGGGGATCCTCAGGTGGTTCCCATTGGACTAGCACATTATAAGAAAGAGGGCGGGTTGAGTCAAACTACAGATGCTGTGCCCGCAGTTTCCATAGGGCGCAGGGATGCATCGCCGAAGGTTGGCAGTGCGCTTGGCCAGTATCCGGGGGATTTCGTTGTGCTGTGCTGCCTTTTTCGACCGGCGCAACCTGTGGTATGATCCTCTGGCTGTTGTACCCCGTCAGGCCTGGCAGCGGAGTGCGACGCAGCGATCGGCCCGAGCGATCATTTGCCAAACCGACCAAGTTCGTGAGGTCATCTATGCCCAACTGCACCAACTGCGGAACCTGGAACCCAGACGACAAGCAAGTCTGTTGGCGTTGCCAGACCGAGCTGCCCAAGCCGCCGGAGAAAAAGAAGCGTGAAACCCGTCGTTTTGCCGGTCTGCCGCTCTACCTGTGGATCGCCCTGGTCTTCTTTTTCATCATGCTCTTCTCCTCACGCTGTTTCGTAACTGAACTCAGCCGCTGGGCGGGCTAGGCCGTCATGGATCAACGACGGCGTACCATCATCGAACGTGCCCGCCAGCGGCGGGCGCGGCGCAGCGGATCGAGCTGGCTGCCCCTGCTGCTGGGCCTGGGACTGTTGGGCATGTGCCTGGGCTTTGTTCTGCTGGCTGGCCTGTGGGGCGCCTCCCGCACGCTGGCCGGGACCGACCTGGGGAGCGCAGCCGGCCGGCCGCTGTTGGTGCTCCTGCTGGGCATCGACCGGCGGGCGGATGAAAGCGGGCCGACCCGCAGCGATTCGATGATTCTGCTGGGCAGCCGGAGCGACGGCGCCAGCGCAGCCCTCTTGTCGATCCCCCGTGACCTGTGGGTGGACATTCCTGGCGTCGGCGAGCAGCGCATCAACACCGCCCTCTTCTTCGGCCATGACCCGGCCGACGCCGGCGCCGGCCCGCGGCTGGCCATGCGCACCGTGCAGCAGGAGCTGGGCCGGCCGGTGGATCGCTATCTGTTGCTGGATTTCGCCACCTTCGTGCGCGCGGTCGATGCCCTGGGCGGCGTTGAGGTCGATGTGCCCGCCCCCATCGTCGATACGGAGTACCCGACGCCCGACTATGGCATCACCACCGTGCGCTTCGATCCCGGCGTGCAGACCATGGATGGCGAGCGGGCGCTGGTCTATGTGCGCACCCGGCACAGCGACGGCGATTTCAGCCGCTCCGCGCGCCAGTTGCAGGTCATCCAGGCGCTGGCCGCCAAAGCGCTACAGCCCGCAACGTGGCCCCGTCTGCCTGAGCTGTTGCGGGTGCTGCGCGCGGGAGTGGTCACCGATCTGACGTCGGGCGATGCGCTGGCTTTGCTGCCGCTGGCCTCGGCGCTGGCCAATGGGGAGGTCCAGGCCGCCACGTTGGAGGATGCCACGACGCCCTGGATCACCTCCGGCGGCGCGTGGGTGCTGCTGCCCAACAGGGAGGCCATCCAACAGATCGTCACGCAGTTGTTTGGTCCTGGATGACCGCAGAGGGCGGACCGTCCCTTGCTCTCTTTCACTCCTCCGCCGGCCGCAGCCATCGGCTGGCCCAGGCCGCAATCACCTCGCCGGCGTACCACGAATCGCGCTGGCTGGAGAGCAGATGGTCGGCCGTGTCCAGGGAGACAAAGCTCTTGGGGTGGCGCGCTGCCGCAAAGATCTGCATCGCGTTGACGATGTCCACCGTATGATCGGCCGGCGAGTGCAGCACCAGCAGCGCCCGATCCAGGTTTGCGATGGCGCGCTGCATGTTGGCCTGCTCCAGGTCGTCGAAGAACTGGCGCTTCAGTCGGAAAGTGGCGCCGCCGATGGTGACGCGCGCCTCGCCCTCCACTTCCGCCGTGGCCTTGGTGCGGGCCAGAAGCTGAGCCAGGTGGCTGGTATCGGCCGGCGCAGCGATGGTCACCACCCCTACCAGCGACGGGATGTGTTGCGTCGCCTGCAAAGCGGCCGAGCCGCCCAGCGAATGACCAATCAGCAGCTTGGGCGGCTCAAACTCCTCAGTCAGAAAGCGGGCTACCGCGACCAGGTCCGAGACGTTGGAGGTGAAGTTGGTCTCGGTGAAGTCCCCCTCGCTGTCGCCCAGCCCGGTGAAGTCGAAGCGCAGCACGGCGATGCGCTGGCGGTTCAGCGCCCGGCTGATGTGCGAGGCGGCCTTGATGTTCTTGGTGCAGGTGAAGCAGTGGGCGAAGATGGCGTAGGCCAGCGGCCGGCCTTCCAGCGGCAGATCCAGCCGCGCGCCCAGCCGCTCGCCGGCGGCGTTGGTGATGGTGGGGATGAGGGTGGGCATGGCGGCAAACCGTCACCAAAGCTCGTTGTCAGGTCTCAAAGCTACAAGCTGCGTCCGGTCGAGAGCTTGGAGCTTAGCTGCTGACAGGCTGCCGACGTAGTTGCTTAGGACGGGCTTTGGTAGACTCATCAACGCATCGCAATCTTGGCCGCCAGCTTGCGCACCGTCGTCACGTTGCGCAGCGTCGTCGGCATGCCCAGCGCCTGCCGCAGGTGTGCCTCGATCTGCTCCTCCAGGCCGCGCCCAGCCTCGACGGGCGCATCGAAGATCACGTTGCCGCTGGCAATGAAAGTTTCCACCCCGCTGAAGCCCATTTGCTCGAACAGGCCGCACAGGTGGTCCATCTTGACCGTATGTCCGCCGACGTTGATGGCGCGCAGAAAGGCGATGGTTTTCAAGTCAAACATCCATGCGTTGAGCGCACAACCGTTGATGAAAGTGGCCGGGCTCGGTCAGGAGACCGGCCCGAGCGGCTGGCGATGGTTTTCAAGTCAAACATCCATGCGTTGGGCGCACAACCGTTGATGAAAGTGGCCGGGCTCGGTCAGGAAACCGGCCCGAGCGGCTATTTTTTCGGCGGAAATGGCTATTGCGCCATCTCCTCCAGCTCGGCGATCACCTCAGCCGGCTGCTTGGCCTCGTGGCCGGCCAGCACCGGGCGCAGGAACTGGCCGGTGTAGCTGCGCTCGACCTGCACCACCTGCTCCGGCGTGCCCTCGGCGACGACGTAGCCGCCCCGGTCGCCGCCCTCCGGCCCCAGGTCGATCAGCCAGTCGGCCGATTTGATCACATCCAGGTTGTGCTCGATCACCACCACGGTGTTGCCCTTGTCCACCAGGCTGTGCAGCACCTTGAGCAGCTTCTCGATGTCGGCGAAGTGCAGACCGGTGGTCGGCTCATCCAGAATGTAGAGGGTGCGGCCGGTGGCCACGCGGCTCAGCTCCTTGCTCAGCTTGACGCGCTGCGCCTCGCCGCCGCTGAGGGTGGTCGCCGGCTGGCCCAGCTTGATGTAGCCCAGGCCCACCTGCCACAGGGTGCGCAGCTTGTTGCGGATGGCCGGGAAGCTGTCGAAGAAGTGCATCGCCTCCTCGACGGTCATGTCCAGCACCTCGGCGATGTTCTTGCCGTTGTAGGTCACCTCCAGCGCCTCGCGGTTGTAGCGCTTGCCGTGACAGACCTCGCAGGGCACGTAGACATCGGGCAGAAACTGCATCTCGATCTTGATGATGCCGTCGCCCATGCAGGCCTCGCAGCGGCCCCCCTTGACGTTGAAGCTGAAGCGCCCCGGCTTGTAGCCGCGCACCTTGGCCTCGGGCATGGCGGCGAACAGGTCGCGCACCTGGGTGAAGACGTTGGTGTAGGTGGCCGGGTTGGAGCGCGGCGTGCGGCCGATGGGCGTCTGATCGATGTCCACGATCTTGTCGATCTGCTCCAGCCCGATGATGGCCTGATGCCGGCCGGGCCGATCCTTGGCCCGATAGAGCTTCTGGGCGATGGCCTTGTAGAGAATCTCGTTGACCAGGCTGGACTTGCCGGAGCCGCTGACGCCGGTGATGCAGATCAGCTTGCCCAGGGGGAAGCGCACGTCGATGCGTTTCAGGTTGTTCTCAGCCGCGCGCTGGACGATCAGATACTCGCCGTTGCCTGGCCGGCGTTGACGCGGCGTTTCGATGCGCAGCGCGCCGCTAAGATACTGGCCGGTCAGCGAGTCGGTGCAGCCCAGCATCTCCTCCAGCGTCCCGGAGCAGATCACCTCGCCGCCGTGCTGGCCCGCGCCCGGCCCCAGATCCACGATCCAGTCGGCCGCGCGCATGGTCTCTTCATCGTGCTCCACCACCAGCACGGTATTGCCCAGATTGCGCAGCGTCAGCAGGGTGTTCAGCAGGCGGTCGTTGTCCCGCTGGTGCAGGCCGATGCTGGGCTCGTCCAGGATGTACATGACGCCCATGAGCTGAGAGCCGATCTGGGTGGCCAGGCGGATGCGCTGCGCTTCGCCGCCGCTCAGCGTGGCGGCCTGCCGGTCCAGGGTCAGGTAGTCCAGCCCCACATCGTGCAGAAAACCGAGCCGGGCGCGCAGCTCCTTCAGAATCTGGTGGGAAATGGTCTGCTCGCGCGGGCTGAGGGGGGTGGGGGGCAGATCGGCCGCGCCGCCGTTGAGCGAGTCGGTGGCCTTGTGGCGCTCTTCTTCGCTCTGCAAGGTGGCCACCCAGCGCAGCGCGTCCGAGACCGACTTGGTGGTCACCTGAACGATGTTCTCGTCGGTGATGGTCACGCCCAGCGCCTCCTTGCGCAGCCGTTTGCCCTCGCAGGTTGGGCAGGGCCGGGCCGACATGAAGCGCTCGTACTCCTGGCGCATGTAATCGCTGGTGGTCTCGCGGTAGCGGCGCTGCATGCCAGGGATCACCCCCTCGAAGGTGGTCTCGAAGCTGCGCCGCTGGCCAGCCTGATTGCTGTATTCCAGCAGCAGCTTGTCCCCTTTGGGCGCGCCGTAGAGGATGATCTCCTTCTGGCGCGGGCCCAGCTCGCGGTAGGGCGCGCCGTTGAGCGGGATGCCATAGCGCACGCCGACCGCCTGCAAGAGCTGCTGGCCATAGCCGCCATCCTGTTGCTTCTGGCCGACCGAGCCCCAGCCAGGCGCCAGGATCGCGCCCTCAGCCAACCCCTTCTCCACGTCGATCACCAGCTCCGGGTCGAACTCCAACTGCGTGCCCAGGCCAGTGCAGGTGGGACAGGCGCCATGCGGGCTGTTGAAGCTGAAGGTGCGCGGCTCGATCTCCGGCAGGCTGATGCCGCACTTGACGCAGGCGAATTTCTCGCTGAAGTAGCGATCCTTGGGCGCGTCGGCGTCGCTCACATCGCTGACGATCAGCACGCCATCGCCCAGCCGCAGCGCGGTTTCCACCGAATCGGCCAGGCGGGCGATGTCCAGCCCGCCCTCCCGGCTGCTGCGCAGGATCAGCCGGTCGACCACGGCCTCGATGGTGTGCATCTTGTAGCGGTCGAGCTGGATCTCCTCGTCCACCTCGTGCACCTCGCCGTTGACCCGCACGCGCACGAAGCCGGCCTTGCGCACGTCGTCGAAGACCCCCTTGTGTTCTCCCTTGCGCGCGTTGACCAGCGGCGCCAACAGCAGCAGGCGGCTGTCCTCGGGCATGTTGAGAATGGCGTCCACCATCTGCTCCACGGTCTGTTGGCTGATGGGGGAGCCGCAGTTGGGGCAGTGGGGCAGACCGACGCGGGCATAGAGCAGGCGCAGGTAGTCGTAGATCTCCGTGACCGTGCCCACGGTGGAGCGAGGATTGCGGCTGGCGCCCCGCTGGTCGATGGAGATGGCCGGGCTGAGGCCCTCGATCTGGTCGACGTCCGGCTTTTCCATCAGGCCCAGGAATTGGCGGGCGTAGGCTGAGAGCGATTCGACATAACGCCGCTGGCCTTCGGCGTAGATGGTATCGAAGGCCAGGCTCGATTTGCCGGAACCGGAGAGGCCAGTGATCACCACCAGCTTGTCGCGTGGGATCTCCAGGTCAATGTTTTTGAGGTTGTGCTCGCGTGCGCCGCGAATCACCAGTTTGTCTTGTGCCATGGGACGGTCTTCTTTGGGTTCTTGCGAAACGGAATGGGAAACAGCCGTGCCATTTTAGCACATTCGTGCTAGAAAGGCAAGACTGCCCTTGAGCGAACAAACAAACCATGCCAGGATTGAGCGGACGATGGCGACCCGCGAGTATAGCACACTGAGCGTTGCCTTGTCAGATATCGGCGATGACCTTCCAGCCTCTCAAAAGAGATCGCCGACGATCGGGTGGTCAGCTTCACGGCTGTGTGCAACCATCTCCCCACGATTTGAACAAGCTGCAGGTAGCCGACCGCGCCCAGGCCATGGACGTGGCGCGGCGCAAGGGATTGAGGTAGGGCAAAGCCAAATCAGATGAGGCTTTTGCGCATCTCCAGTAGGCGAAGGCGGGTGCTCCCCGCCAGCACGCGCGTCGCCTGACCGGTGAAGCCATAGCCGTTGGCGGTGAAAAAGACCTGGGCCGCGTGATCCTGCGCCGGCACGGCGACGACGACGGCCTCGGTGGGCGTGTCGCGGCGCAGCCACGTTTCCAGCATGCGCAGCGCCCAACTGCCCAGCCGCTGGCGCCGCTGGCTCTCAGCCAGCAGGATCAGGCCGATGGACACATCGAATGGCTCCGGATACGCCAGCCGGAGATCGATCAGGCCGATCATGGCCTCATGCAAGGCTATCCCCAGCAGGAAACGGCCCTCTTCTGCCGCGGTCGCAGCCAAATCGGCCTCGGCCTGGCCCGGGTCTGGGGGCGCGCCGGCGCGGTCACGAAAGAAATCCGCGCTGGCCTGGTACACCGCTTGCAGCGCAGGCCCATCGGTGAGGCTGAGCGGCCGCAGGGTCAGCGGAGGCGCCGGCGAATCGAGGAGACTCATGCGCTCTGCCCGTTGGATGCGACCGCAACGTTGCTGGGCAGATTGTCTTGGAATTCGGCCAGAGTCTCCACGGTCAAGGCAACATCGAACAGCGTCTGCAAGTGCGCGGCCGGCAAGGAAGTCAGCAGGCTGGTGAGCGATGCAGGCAGCGGTCCGAAGCGATAGTGGAGCAGGTTAGTCAGGCTGCGCAGGGCAGCGTCATGACTGCCCTGTTCGATGCCCTGCTCGATGCCCTTCTCGATGCCCTGCTCGACGCCTTCTTCATAGCCTTCTCGGTGGATCTCGTAATACCAGGGCGATTCGCGTAATACAGCCATATCCCACCTCATGATCGATCGGATCACATCAGTGTCCATCACAAAGCTGGCAAAGAACGCCAGCAGCGGTTCCAGATCTGAGAGCGTTTCATCGGATCGCAACAGTGTAACGGCCTGTTGCAATACGGTTTCGTCTGCGCCGCCGTGCATGGCGGGTGTGAACGGCACCAGGGGCAACACGGGCTTGTCGAGCACGGACCACGCATCGATGTCCCACAGATTCACTACTCGATAATCTTGGCGTGCAACGAGTCCCAGGAACTCCGAAAAGTATTGACCAGGGATGTCCAGAGACTTGGCGGGTTCCAGGATGTTGATCAGCACCGGCACGACCGGTAGTTTGTAACGTTCTGCGGCCAACCCGGCGTAGGCCCGCATACGCAGAGGCATGTCGGGCCGGTAGTGCAGTTGCACCTCGTTCAGCACCAGGAATTCGCCGGATGTTGAGCTGCGTACCTTCAGCAGGGCATCTGTCTCGCGCCCGACCCATTGAAAGTCGGCCGAGAGCACATCGGTGGTACGCACCTCCGAATCATCCAGCAGCCATTGCACCCAGGCATCAGGCGCCAGGCTGATGAGACGTTTGCTGCCGATGTCGGCCGGTTTTTGTGCCATGTGGTAGTCCCTCCCAGATTGTATCACGCTGTCCGGCTGAAGTCAACAGGCTACAAAGCCTCGATCTTCGCCCGCAATGTGCGCATCTCCTGCTCGATCCCGTCCAGGTTGCCGGCGATGGCGGTCAGCTTCTCCCGCTCGCTGCGGATGAAGCGGGTATAGGGCTGGATCGCCTCCTGCATAGCCTGGCGTGAGCGGCTCAGTTCCTGCTCGAACTGGCTGCTGAGGGCCTCGTGCAGCCGCTCTTGCAGGTCAGCCACCTTGGCGCGCAGCTCATCGCGCGCTTTGCGCCGCCGATTGGGCAGCACATACAGCCCCACGGCCGCCAGCGCGCCGGCAAAGAGCAGCCCGGTCAGATCCAGCACCAGGGTGTGCAGCGCTGCCACCAACAGCGCGCCCAGGCCCAGCGCACCCACCTCCACCAGTGCGGTCTGCGCCAGCGCGGTCTGCACCGACTCGGCCAGCTTGGCGGCCTCGGTCTGATGATCGAAGTCGCCGATGGCGCGCTGGGTGTCGCGGCGCACCACCTCCAACAGCGCCCGGCGGTTGCCCTCGAAGCTGCCGCCCACTTCGCCGATCACCCGGTCTTTGTGCAGGTCGGCCCGGCGGTTGAGGTAGCTCATCACCCCCTGCCACTGCTTATGCTCGCGCTCCACTATCCAATCGATCAGGTCGTTGATCTGACGCTCCAACAGAACGTTGGTGTCGGCAACCACCTCGCGCTCGAAGGCCTCGCGTACCTTGGCGCTGTTGGCCAGGTCGAAGACGCGGGCGATGCGCAGCCACTGGTCGATGAAGGCGATGCCGCGGTCGGCCATGGCGTAGAGGATGGCGTCGATCTGTCCCACGCGGTACTGGAAATCCCGACGCATGTCTTCCTCGAAGGCGTCCAGGTCAACCTCCACCGTGTCGATGGTGGTGAAGTCGTCGGCCAGGATCTCCAGCCGGGTGGCGGTGACATCGGCGTATTTGTCGCGCAGCCGGCCGGCCACGCCCAGCGGGTTGAGCAGCTTCAGCCGCAGCCGCTCCTGCTGGTCCAGGGTATCCAGAATATAGCGTTCCAGCGGCTCGAAACGGCTGGCTGACCAGAGCTCCAGAACGGTGGGCTGCGGGTGAGGGAGATTGGGCGGGGGGATGATCGCGAGCGGAGCCTGCTGGTTGGCGAACTTGGCGCGCTGGGCCAGCTTGGCAGAAACGAGGAAGATCTGCGGCTCGACGCCCAGCAGTTTGAGGGCATTCTCGGTCACGAAGCTGCGCACCTTGGCGATATCGCCCTCGTGCAGAATATCCACCTTGTTGACGACGATCACCACCTTCTTGCCCCACTCGCGAATCCGTTCCATGAAGCGTCGCTCGCTCTCGGAGAAGGGGCGGTCGGCGCTGGTGACGAAGAGCACCAGGTCGGATCGGGGCACGAACTCCTCGGTGATCTCTTGATGACGCTGGATCACCGCGTTGGCGCCGGGGGTGTCGACGATATTGAGCTCGCGCAGCCAGTCCACCGGCGCGGTGATGATCTCCAGATCGGCCCCGCTCAGCGTGCGGGTGATCTCTCCGCCGTAGTGGATGCGATGGACGCGGGTGGTTGTGGGCAGTGCGCCCTCCTCCACCAGATCTTGCCCCAGGAGCGCGTTGATGAAGGCGGACTTGCCGGCGTTGAACTCGCCCACCACCACCAGCAAAAAGAGCTCGTCCAGTTGCAGACGCGCCTGCTCCAGCCGGCCCTGATCCTCCGTTGATGCCTCCAGCCGCACCAGGTTCAGATTGAGCTGCTGCACGACGTTGCGCGCGGCCTGCAGCAGGACTTCTTCGCTTTGGTTCAACAGACGTTTGAGCAAACGACGCTCTCCTGATCGGTGAAATGATTGCGCGCAAGGCGCCGCGGCTGGAACAACGCTGCCCATGCGCGTCCAATGGCGTCCTGTTAGCAGGCCGCGATCTGCGGCGCGCCGGCATGGCGCGGGTTGAATTATGCCATAGGAAGCCCGCAGCACAAAGGGGCCGCTTGCATCGGTTACGAGTGTGGGGGGATAAGGTTTCGCGGGGTCGCGGCTGGCTCGGTCGGAGACCGGCCAGAGCGTTGGGGCGCGGCTCGGTCGGAGACCGGCCAGAGCGTTGGGACGTGGCTCGGTTGGAGACCGGCCAGAGCGTTGGGGCGCGGCTCGGTCGGAGACCGGCCAGAGCGGGGGGATGGGGGCCCGCTGTCTGGTTGATTTACCAGCCGCTGGCGGTGAAGACGCGACGCAGCAGCGTCTCGCGCTCGGCCTCGGTGCTCCAGCGCGGCTGAGCGAAATCCTCCAGCATGGTGGTCAGCAGTTTGGTGCTCAGATGGCGGCCGTCGTAGATGGTATGACGGGGAATCAGCCCCTCACGCGTGGCCTGGCTCCACATCTGATCGAAGAATAAGTTGCCCAGACCGTAGAGGATCATCCCCGTGTCGGTGAACTCCACCGCCTGCGGCACGTGCGACTGCACGCCGGTGACCAGGTCTGCGCCGGCGCTGCTGATGGCCCGCAGCCCCTGCACCTGCGACTGGATGGGCAGGGTGTCGTAGCTCTCCTCCCACTGCAGCTCGGCCAGCACAAGATCGGCGTCCAGCTTGGTGCGGGCGTCGGCGATCGCCTGGGTCATGCGGTCGAAGTCATAGGGCGCAGAGCCTGGCCAGTCGACGTCGGCCCAGGCAAATTCCGGTCCATACTGGTTGGCGCCCAGAAAGACCAGCCGGTTGCCGTTGTGTTCCACCAAGAGCGGCTTGAGCGCTTCCTCCAGATCAGCGCCGCCGCCGTAGGTGGGCAGGTTCTCGTCGCGATAGAACTGCAACGACTCCAGGTTGGCGTCGCCGCCGAAGTCGTTGAGATGGTTGCCGGTCAGCCCCACGATGTCCACTCCAACGCCGCGCAGCGCCTCCAGATACTCCGGCCGGGAGCAGAGCGTCAGGTTGTTTTCGCTGGCGTTGACCTGGCAAGCTTCTATGAAGGGGATCTCGTTGCTGATATGCGTGATATCCGCCTGGGAAAGCTCCGGGCCAATCACCTGCGCCGGATAGTCATAGCCGTTTTGCTCCATGCGCAGCGCAGTCATGCGTGCCATGGCTGTGACGCCGGTCATCACCAGCACGGTCAATTTGTCAGGATCTCGGTTGGTCTGCGCGCCGGCGGCGGCGATGGACGCGATCAGCTCGGCGGCGGCCTGTGCTCCCTTTGACGTGCTGTTTACATAAAAACGAACGGCCAGCGGGTACTCCGCGGCGTCGAAGCGGTTGTCGGTGGGGTCCTGGCCACCGCTGGCCAGGGCGGCGACTTCCGGAATCAGTTGGTCAAAGGGCAGCACCCCCAGGCGCGCCGGATAGGGCTCCAGCGCCGCGGCGACGGCGGCCGCGTCGGGCAGCACCTCAACCTGGGTGGGGGGACCCCAGAGCAGCGTCAAACCGGCCAGCGCGTTGGCGTCAACCGCCAGCGGCGCCTGGCCCGGCTCCGGCGTTCCCAGCCAGAGAGCCAGCAGATCGGCGGTCGATGCCTCGTCCAGCAGCGTGGCAAAGCGACTCACCGGCACGTAGATGCGCTCCGCCAGCAGCTCGCCGCCGGGCTCGGTGCTGATCCACAGGTCAGCCTGCTGGGTGTCGGTGATCACCCGTGCGCCAGGCTGTTGGGCAATCCAACGCAGGATGGGATCGGCCAGATCGGGGGGCAGCGGCTGCGGCAGGACGATGGCCAGCTCCGACGCGGTATCCAACGCCAGCGCTGCGCTGTTCCCCGTCTGGGTGGTTTGGAGCGTGGATGACAATGGCTGCTCACTGGGCGCCAGCGGGCTCAGGCTGTCGGTGGAGCCAGACGCGCCGGAGGAGACGCCGGGCAGAAACGCCATGCCAGACTGGCCGGCTGGCCTCTCCTGCATCCCGAACAGAGCGAGACTGGCGCCTCCCAGAATCAGCACGATGGTCAGGGCCCAAAGCAGGGCAGTGGTGGTGTTCGATGATGATTTCATGGCAGGTGCGATTATACCCGTTTTCAGGCTGTCAACAAAACTCGCCAGCTTGCCAAGCGGCGCACTCTGTGGTACACTGCCCCGCAGTGAGCCCCCATAGCTCAGAGGATAGAGCACCGGCCTCCGGAGCCGGGTGCGCTGGTTCGAGTCCAGCTGGGGGTACAGTCAAGAAACGGCTGCTTCAGCAATGGCGCTGGAGCAGCCGTCTTTTGATTCATGCCGCCGGGGAAAGGAAGGCCTGCCACACGAAGATCAGGATCATCGCCAAGGCCAACAACGCCTCGAGGATGCTGGAAGCCAGCACGGCCAGCATATAGCCCTGGGTGGAGCGCAGCGCCAGGCGCAGGTCGCGCTTGTCGAGCACCTCCATCGCGACCATGCCCAGCACCGCGCCGACCACGGTAGCCACCAACGTCCCGACGATGGGAATCCATCCGCCGAAGAAGATGCCGCCCACGAAACCGCCCAGGATGGCGCCAAGAATCGCCTTCCAACTGGCGCCGACTTTCCGGCTGAACAGGGTGGTCAACAGCAGATCGCTGGTCCACGCCAGGATAGTCAAGAGTCCCAGAAAAAGCAAAGTGGGCCACCCGATGGCTTGAAAGCCATCGTTGGCGGCCCACAACAGCGCGCCCAGCCAGATGAAGACCGGGCCAGGAACCACGGGCAACAGACTGCCAACCAGGCCCACGAAGATGAGCAGGTAGGCCAGCAGGGCAAGCGGACTCAGGGCTGGCATGAGCTTCAGGGGGCGGTGACAGTGCGAGGCTCAACCGATGCCCGGGAAAAAAACGGAGATTCGCCAACTCGCGCCAGACAAAACCTGGGTCACGTCTTGATGGTCCGATCTCTAACTGTGTCGGGTTGCCGTTCGCTCTACCGGTAGATCTGCGTCTTCATGAAGCGGTCAGCCACGACCAGGAAGGCAGATCCAAGACAGAGCGTGTTCAGAACGTGATAGAAAGCGCTGATCTCGCTAGGATTGCCCATGGCGATGAGCCAGATCAGGTAGTTGACCACTGCGGCGACGGCAAAACACACCGCGATCAATACCCACTGTTTAGCGTTCAGTTTCAGCATAGATTCCTCGAAGCTAACGAATGAAGGGCCGGCTGGCGGTCGAACCGGCGCTGAGGATGCTCGACGATGCCTGGATTCTACCAGATCGTGTCTGATTGCGCAAGTTGGGTCACGACGGAAAAGCGAGACCCTACCTTCACAGAAGCCAGGGTCTCATCCTTTTCCTGTCATAAGGTGCGGCGCAGGCCGCGCCGCACCGGGATAACCCAGAGACAGCTATTCGACGACGACGGCAGCAACGACGGTTGCGATCTCCTCAGTGGTCATAGACGAGCGGGCGGGGGCGTCCGCCGCGGCCGCCGCGGCAGGGGCTGCCACGGCGCCGATCCTGCTCTGAATCGAACTGAGTTGCTGTTGCAGCGCCTGGGTGGCCTCCAGGTTGGAGGCGATCAGCTTGGCCTGGCGCTTCAGCTCGCCGGAGATGTCGGCTGATGCCTCGCTGGCCCCGGCAGCTGCGGCCGGTGTTTGCACCTTCTGTTGCACGTCCAGCGCAGTGTCGTCCAGGTCAACCAGCAGGTGCAGCACCTTACCGATGATGTAGAACTGGATGAAGGCCAGGATGGCGAAGAACAGGCCCGGCAATGCAGAGAAGATCACCCAGCCTGCGCGCTGGCCGGTGAGCTGAGTAGCCAACGAACTGATCCCCAGCCATGTCCCGATGGCGGCCAGAATGCCCAGGATCAGCAGGATCCAGGCGATGACCAGGGCCAGTGTACCGAAACTGCGGAGCCCTTGATAACGGCTTTTCACGTGTGTTATGCTCCTTCCCGGCGTGGGATGATCCCTGGCTATTCCAGGGTCACGCGCAGGTCAACATCGAGATTGGAAAGCTCCGGCAGCAACAGCTTGGCCAGCGCGATGTAGGGGCTGTCGGGGTTCATCTGCGCGTACAGATCGGTGCTGTTGGTCAACAGCGCGCTGTTCCAACTGACCTGCGGCAGGGCCTCGCCGTTGACGGTGACGAAGACGCCGTTCGGTCCGGTGACGAAGCGCAGCTCTTTCACGTTGTTGCTCTTGAGCTGCGCCAGCGTCTGCGGCGTCAACTCGATCGGCAGAAAGATCCCGGCCTCGGCCAGGTCACGGCTGCTGATGCCGGCGATGGTGGGCACGCCGTTGGCGTCATAGTTGACATCGATGCGGATAATGAAGGAGGGGGTCGTCTCCTCGGTCACCGGCTGCATGGACTCGGGAGCCACGCTGGGGTCGCGCACCGCGATCGCCTCGGCGCCAGCCTGGGTCGGGAAGCGCATGACGATGTCCAAGCCGGTGCGCTGCACGATGGGCACCAGGCGGGTGATCAGGTTGCCGTAGGGCAGGTTGGCGATGCCGGCCAGGGTTCCCAGGTTGGTCAGCGAATCGCCGTCCCAGGCCAGGAAGGGCAGCGGTTCCCCGTTGGCGAAGACGAACACGCCGTTGTCGGTGCTGACGAACTCCAGATGCTGAATGTTGGTGTTGGTCATCCAGTCGACGTAGTAGGGATTGACGGTGAGATCAGGCAGTGGGGCCCCGGGGATGATAGCGTTGACCGCATCGATGCTGAGCCCGTTGACCGATGCCTCGCCGTCGCTGTCGACATCGACCACCAGGCGGGGAAGGGAGACCAGGAAGCGTTGGCCGCTCTCCGTCGTCTCATCTGTGGTGGGAACGGTGGCTGCACCACAGGCGCTGAGCAGCAGCGCCGCAAGCGCCATTAGAATCACAACCCGGAAGAATCGCATGGTACGCACCTCCTAATGTGCAGAAATTTGACGCTTTCATTGCGTCTGGCTGACATGGCGAGACTATTCTTGCATCGAGACGGCCCAACCCACGGATGCGGCAACAAACGCTTGGCGATGAGATGTTAACCTGACTTGATTGCTGCCGATTTTACTACGGTGGCAGTATACCTGACGCTATGCCATTCGTCAAGTTCCCAGCAAGAATCGTGCTTGTGTTCAGGAGCGGTTGGCGCCAGACAGCAGATACTTGTTACAAAACTGTAAGGAAAACCCAATGCTGTGCTGGTTCCATTTCTGGAAAGATGTGTTATAATATGTACAAAGGTTGGTTGAAGACGTAGCGAGGCGACACGCTACCTCTTTGCTTCGGGGGAACCAACCTGTCGCGCGATGTGGGAAGCAACGCGTGGCGGCGAGGACAGGCCATCGATCGGTGGTCTGTCCTCGCATCTTTTTCTCCTTCGGACCCCATTCAGCAGGCTGGAAACTTGCGCGGCTGGCCCGACCCGGGGCGGAGGTGGCGCGTTGGGAGGGCGGCGGTGGATTCCAGGCCGATCAGACAGCCGTGCTATAATCCACGCGCGCACACCCGCCGCTGGTTTCGATACGCCTCAGAAGGCTACTCAACCAGCGGCGGCGCGTCGGTGGATTGAGTAGGCCGCCGTATCGAAATCCACGCGCGCACACCCGCCGCTGGTTTCGATACGCCTCAGAAGGCTACTCAACCAACGGCGGCGCGTCGGTGGATTGAGTAGGCCGCCGTATCGAAATCCGGTGGATTGAGTAGGCCGCCGTATCGAAATCCACATGCTCGCACCCGCTGGCTGAGTGACGAGCCATGTGCGCAGGAGAAAGCCCCGATTTCCGGGCCAACGCTGAACAGGTGCGGTCCCCAAAGGATTTGCCGTAGCCGTGTCCCATTCCCCTTTCCATGCCAGAATCGCCGCCGGCGCGGCCTTCGTCCGCCGCCGGCGCGGTTTGCTGCTCAAACTGCTGGTGCTGGCCGCGCTGGCGGCCCTCCTCAGCCTGCCGCCGCAGCCGCTGGTGACGGTCGGCCCTCAACAGGCTGTCACTACCATCAACCCCAAGCTGGGGATCCACACGCGCCTGACCGACGAAGTGGAGGAGTGGAAGATCAAGCGCACTCTGGAGATGGTGCGCGAGATGGGCGCGCCCTGGATCGTCGAGTACTTTCCCTGGGCCTATGTCGAGCCTGACCGGCCCGGCCAGGGCCTGTGGGAGCACAGCGACATGGTGATTCAGCACGCCAGCGCCCAAGGGTTGGAGGTCGTCGCCCGGCTCGGCTTCGCGCCTCAATGGGCCCGGCCCAAGGACACCACGCCGCTCTACCTGGATGAAGACCACTATGCGGCCTTTGGCGACTATGTTTATGAATTCGTCAAGCGCTACCGTGACCAGGTGAACTACATCATCATCTGGAACGAGCCCAACCTGAGCCTGGAGTGGGGCTATCGACCTGTGGATCCGGCCGGCTACACGGAAATGTTGAAAGTGGCCTATGCCCGCGCCAAGGAGGCCAACCCCAACGTGCAGGTGCTGGGGGGCGCGCTGGCGCCGACGCTGGCGCCGGCCGGCAGCCAGTGGGGCATGGATGACCTGCTCTATCTGCAAGCCATGTACGACGCGGGCGCGGCTGCTTACTTCGACATCCTGGCCGCGCACGCCTACGGCGGCAAATTCGCGCCGGACGAGCCGGCCGCGGCCGACGCCATCAACTTTGCCCGCACCGAGCTGCTGCGGGAGATCATGGTGCGCAACGGCGACGGGGAGAAGCCGATCATGATCACCGAAGGGGGCTGGAACGATCATCCCCGCTGGACGCGCGCGGTGCGGCCGGGCCAGCGCATCGCCTACACGCTGCGCGCCTATCAGAAGGTCCAGGAGGAGTGGCCCTGGGCCATGGCCGCGGCCATGTGGGCCTTTCGCTATCCGGCGCCCGCTCGCACCTACCAGGACTATTTCACCTTTGTCACCCCTGACTTCGAGCCCAAGGCCATCTATCTGGAGACGCAACGCTATGCGCAGGGCGACGATGGCTGAGCGGCGGCCCCGTTGGGCCTGGCTGGCGCTGGCGGGCCTGTTGCTGCTGGCGGCTGTGGCGCTGCTCTTCTGGCAAAGCGCGGTCGTGGGGCGCGACCGCGCCTGGGAGCAGATCCTGGCCACGGGCCGCTGGCGCGTTGGCCTGGATCCCAGCTTCCCCCCCTTCGAGTCGTTGGACGCGGCCGGCCAGCCCATCGGCTTCGATGTGGACCTGGCCCGGGCCATCGCCGCGACCTGGGGGGTGGAGGTTCAGTTCGAGGGCCTCGGCTTCGATGGCCTGGTGGACGCGGTCCAGACTGGCCGGCTGGAGAGCGCCATCTCGGCCCTGCCCTATCAGCCGGAGCGAACCCAGGATGTGGCCTTTTCCCCGGCCTATTTCGAGGCGGGGCTGGTGCTGGTGACGCTGGCCGGCAACGATCCGCAAAATGATGCGATGGCGGGGGGTGGGGCGGTGAATTCGCTGGATGATCTGGCCGGCCGGCGGCTGGCGGTGGAGTGGGGCTCTGAGGGGGATGTGCAGGCCCGCCTGCTGCGGCGCCGTTTCCCTGATCTGGTGTTGTTGCCCGAGGACACCCCGCAGGCCGCGCTGTTGGCCGTGGCCGAAGGCCGGGCCGACGCCGCGCTGGTGGATCATATCAGCGCCTTGCAGGCCAGCGCCGCGGATCAGCGCCTGGCGATTGCCCCCCAGGTAGTCGTCTCGGACCCCTACGTGATTGTCTTGCCGCGCAAGGCTTCGGAGCTGCAGCGGCAGGTCAGCCTCGCCTTGCAGACGCTGCAGGCCGATGGCACGTTGGACGCGCTGATGGCGCGCTGGTTCGGCGCCGCGCCCCCCTGAGAGTCTACTCGGTCCGCAGCTCCATCCAGGTGGTCTCGCCGGCCCGGATCACCACCTCCTGCCGATAGGTCACACCGTTGATGGAGGTCTCGACTATGTACGTTCCGGCCGGCAGATCGGTGAGGAGGAAGTTTTCGCCCCAATGGTCGTCGGGGAAGATCAGCCCCAGGGCATCTTCGTAGGTGGAGGTGTAGTAGCGCGGGGAGTTGAAGGCAGGGCCGGGGTAAAGCAGCAGTTGCGCGTTGGGCAGGTGGCGTCCATCGGCCGTCAAGACGCGGCCGACCAGCGCGCCGTGGCCCGGCAGGGGCTCCAGCCAGAACTCAGGGTTGCGGGTGTGATCGTAGTCGTTCACCCCCACCCGCACCTCGATGTGGACGTGCGGTCCCAGGGCGACGCCGGTGCTGCCCACCTCGCCTACCCGCTGGCCGCGCGCCACCCGCTGCCCCACCTGCACATCGACGCGGCTCATGTGGCCCAGCAGCACGAACACCGGCTGATCGTCGAAACGCCGGTCGAGCTCAATGACCACCGCGTTGCCGAAGAAGTCGGTGGTCGGGCCCATGGGGATCTGGCTGTCGGCGCCGGCGAAGACCACCACGCCATCGGCCGGCGCCAGCAGCGGCGTGCCCAGCGGGTTGCCGATGTCCGCGCCGTGGTGCAGCAGATACTGTCCCTGGCCGGTGCTGCCGTAGGGGTAGAAGGGGCTGGCCCATTGGGTGGTGTCTGGCCCGGTCGGCCGGCCGAGCCAGAAGTGGTCGCTGGCCTGGGCCACATCGGGCGTCGGCCAGGGTCCACCCGGCGTGATGGGGGTGAAGGTTGCCTGTGCAACGGAAACCGTCACGGCTGAGGTCGCGGTCAACGTCACAGTCGGCGTCATGGTCGCCGTGGCCGTGGCGGTCGGGGAGGGGGTCGCGGTGGCGGTGGGTGTGCTGGTCGCCGTCGCTGTGGCAGTGGCCGTTGGACTGGCAGTGGCCGTGGGCGATGGCGTCGATGTCGGCGTCTCGGTGGGCGTTGGCGTCGCCGTCGGCTCCGGCTGAAAGGCTGAGCAGCCAGCCAGCGTCAGAATGGCCAGGGTCGCCAGCAGCAAGGCCAGCCGGCCGGCGCGGATTGAACGAAAGCGGGTTGACAAAAGGGTTCTCCGGTCGCGATGCCGCAAACGATCTCCAGAGCGTCCCGCCGGACGAAACCCGGCGGGACGCTCTGGCAATCGTCCTGGCTATTTGCGCCTGTAAACGTGCGTGCTCTGGCCTGACACGGCCTCGGCCGACTCCATCACCGTTTCCGACAGCGTCGGGTGGGGGTGGATGGTCAGCTCCAGGTCGGCGGCAGTGGCGCCCATCTCGATGGCCAGCACGCCCTCGGAGATCAGCTCGCCGGCGTTGGCGCCGACGATGCCGACGCCCAGCACCCGGTCGTTGACCGAGTCGATGATCAGCTTGGTCAGCCCATCGCTGCGGCCCAGGGTGGTGGCCCGGCCTGACGCGCCCCAGGGGAAGCGGGTGACCTGCACCGGACGCCTTTGCGCCTCGGCCTCCATTTCGGTCAGGCCGCACCAGGCCACCTCAGGGTCGGTGAAGACCACGGCCGGGATGGCCAGGGGATCGAAGGTGGTCGGCTGGCCGGCGATGGCTTCCGCCGCGACGCGGCCCTCGTGCGTCGCCTTGTGGGCCAGCATCGGCTCGCCCGCGACATCGCCGATCGCGAAGATGTGCGGCGCGTGGGTGCGGCGCTGCGCGTCCACCGGGATGAAGCCTTTGCCATCCACCGCCACGCCCAAGTTTTCCAGCCCCAGGCCGGCCGAGTTGGGCTTGCGGCCCACCGACACCAGCACGCGGCTGAAGGTCTGCTCGAAGGGCTGGCCGTCCAGGCCGCGCAGGCGCACACGGATGCCGCCCTCCACCTCTTCCATGTTCAGCACGGCGGTGTTGACCATGATCTGCTCGAAGCGGTCGGCCAACTGCTTGGCCAGCACCTTCACCAGATCCTCGTCGCCGGTGGCCAGAATGCGCGGCAGCATCTCCACCACCGTGACCTTGCTGCCCAGCGCGGCGTAGACGCTGCCCAGCTCCAGCCCGATGTAGCCGCCGCCCACCACCAGCAGCGTCTCCGGGATCTCCGGCAGCGCCAGGGCCGCGGTGGAGTCCATGATGCGCTCGGAGCCGATGTCGAAGGCGGGGATGACGGTGGGCCGGGAGCCGGTGGCGATGATGGCGTATTCGAACTGCACCTGCGACGTGCTGCCGTCGGCGTGGGTAACGGCCAGGGTGTGGCTGTCTACGAACTGGCCGCGGCCCTGGATGAAGCGCACCTTGCGCTGCTTGGAGAGCATGCCCACGCCGCCGGTGAGCTGGCCCACCACCTTGTCCTTGAAATTGCGCAGTTGGCTCAGGTCGATGGTCGGCTCGCCGAAGATGATGCCCAGCTCGGCCGCCTCGCGCGCCTCGTTCAGCACTTTGGCTGCATGCAGCAGCGCCTTGGAGGGGATGCAGCCGCGGTAGAGGCAGACGCCGCCAGGGTTTTTCTCCAGATCCACCAGCGTCACATCCAACCCCAGATCGGCGGCCCTGAAGGCTGCCGGATATCCGCCGGGGCCGCCGCCGAGGACGAGAACTTGTGTGGTGACAATGTTGTCGGTCATTGTACTGTGCTTCCTGTCATGATTAGCCTGTCCGTAACACGTAGTGCGTAACCCGGAAGGGGGTGATGGGTGTGTTGGGATGAGCGGTTTGGGCGTGAGCCGTAATGCGTAATGCGTAACCCGGAAGGGGGTGATGGGTGTGTTGGGATGAGCGGTTTGGGCGTGAGCCGTGTGCCGTAATGCGTAATGCGTAACCCGGAAGGGGGTGATGGGTGTGTTGGGATGAGAAGTTTGGGCGTGAGCCGTGAGCCGTAATGCGTAATGCGTAACCCGGAAGGGGGTGATGGGTGTGTTGGGATGAGCGGTTTGGGCGTGAGCCGTGAGCCGTAATGCGTAACCCGGAAACAACTTTCATCCACGGTCAGCTCCTCCGGGTTACTCGTTACTCGTTACTCGTTACGCATCCACACGCGCCTCACATACCTCAGCCTTCCAGCATCAACAAGAACGGCTGCTCCAGCGCCTCGCAGACCCAGCGCAGGAAGCGAGCGCCGTCGGCGCCGTCGATCAGGCGATGGTCGTAGGTCAGCGAGAGGGGCAACATCTGGCGCGGCTGCCATTGGCCGTCGACCCAAACCGGCTCGACGCTGCCTCTGGACACGCCCAGGATCGCCACCTCCGGTGCATTGACCAGCGGGGTGAAGCCTGTGCCGCCGATGCCGCCCAGGTTGGAGATGGTGAAGCAGCCGCCCTGCATCTCATCCATGCTCAGCTTGCGCTCTCTGGCCCGCTGGGCGATCTGCCCCAGTTCTACGGCCAGTTGGATGGTGTTCTTCTGGTCCACATCGCGCAGCACCGGCACCAACAGGCCGCGGTCGGTGTCCACGGCCACGCCCACGTGGATGTACTGCTTGAAGACGATCTCCTCGTTGGCCAGGTCGATGCTGGCATTGAACTGCGGGAAACGCTTCAGCGCGCCGGCCACTACCTTGAGGATCAACGCGGTGGGGGTCAGCTTGCCGCCGGCCGCCTCGGCCCGCTTGCCAAACTGAGCGCGCAGTTGCTCCAGCTCGGTGATGTCAGCCTTGTCGAACTGCGTCACCATGGGCACGGCCGGCCAGGACTGGCCCAGATTGCGGGCGGTGGCGCGGCGCACGTTGCTCATCTTCTCGCGCTGCACCGGGCCCCATTTGCTGAAATCAGGCAGCGGCGCGGCCACGGCCGGCGCGGCCGCCTGCCGGCCCATCCCCGTCCGCACGTGCGTCTTGACGTCCTCCGTGGTCACGCGGCCGGCCGGCCCGCTGCCTGCCACCTCCGCGATCTCCACCCCCAGCTCGCGGGCAAAGCGGCGCACCGAAGGCGCAGCCGGTGCAGTCTCGCCAGACTTGACCGGCTCAGCCGCGGGCGGCGCGGCCGGTGCAGCGGGCGGCGCAGCAGGTGCAGGCGCAGCCGGAGCAGCCGGCGGCGCGGCCTGGCTCACAGGTGCGGCCGGGGCTGCCTGCGCCGGCGCAGGTGCGGCTTCCGCCGGCTCCAGGGTCAGCAACACCTGGCCGACGGCAACCTCGTCGCCAGCCTTGACGTGCACCGCCGTAACCTGGCCGCCCACGTCCGACGGTACCTCCAGCACAGCCTTGTCCGTCTCCAGCTCCAGCACCGGCTGGCCCGCGGTGATCTGGTCGCCGACGCTGACCAGCACGCCGACCAGCGTCGCCTTGGTGATGTTTTCGCCCAGTTCGGGCAGCTTGAACTCGAATGACACGGGTGTTTCCTCCGATGATAAGTGCGTGTGCGGGCCGTAACTCGTAACTCGTAACCCGTAACCCGGCAGGGGTGTGCATGGGAGAGGCGTTTCCGGTTACGCATTACGCATTACGAGTTACGGGTCACGGGTTAGGCTCGCAGCGGGTTCGGCTTGTTCGGGTTGATCTCCAGATCGCTCATGGCCTGCTGGACTGTGGCGGTGGGCAGCTCGCCCGTGCGGGCCAGGGAGGTCAGGGTCGCCAGGGTGATGTAGCGCGCGTCGACCTCGAAGAAATCGCGCAGGCGGTCACGGCTTTCGCTGCGGCCAAAGCCATCGGTGCCCAGGGAGATCAGCGGCCGCGGCGCCCAGCGGGCGATGGAGTCGGGCATCGCCTTGACGTAGTCCGATGCCGCCACGATGGCGCCGGGCGCGTCCTGCAAGGCGGTGGTGAAGAAGGGGACGCGCGGCGGCTGGCCGGGGTTGAGCAGGTTCCAGCGCTCGGTCTCCAGCCCATCGCGGCGCAGCTCCTTGTAGCTGGTGACGCTCCACACATCCGCGGCCACGCCGTAGCGCTCGGCCAGCATGCCCTGCGCCTTGAGCGCCTCGTTGAGGATCGAGCCGCTGCCCAGCAACTGAGCGCGCAGCGGCGCGTCCGGCCGGTCGCTGGGCCGCACCCGATAGAGCCCGCGCAGGATGCCCTCCCTGACGCCGGCGCCGGCCGGCATGGGCAGCATGGCGTAGTTCTCGTTGCCCACGGTCAGGTAGTAATAGATGTCCTCGTGCTCCACCATCATGCGGTGCATGCCGTCCTGGATGATCACCGCCAGCTCGTAGGCGAAGGCCGGGTCGTAGGCCTGCACGGTGGGGATGGCAGTGGCCAGCAGGTGGCTGTGACCATCCTGGTGTTGCAGGCCCTCGCCGGCCAGCGTCGTCCGGCCGGCCGTGCCGCCTACCAGAAAGCCGCGCGCCCGCATGTCGGCTGCGGCCCAGGCCAGGTCGCCGAAGCGCTGGAAGCCGAACATGGAGTAGTAGATGAAGAAGGGCAGCGTGGGGATGTCGAAGTTGGCATAGGCGGTGCCCGCGGCGATGAACGAGGCCATCGACCCCGCCTCGGTGATGCCCTCCTCCAGAATCTGGCCCGTCTTATCTTCCTTGTAGTAGAGCAGGCTGTCGGAGTCCACCGGCTCGTAGAGCTGACCGGTCGAGGCGTAGATGCCCACCTGACGGAAGAGCGCCTCCATGCCGAAGGTGCGCGCCTCGTCGGGGACGATGGGCACCACGTACTTGCCCAGGTTCTTATCGCGCAGCAGCTTGGTCAGGATGCGCACGAAGGCCATGGTGGTGCTGACCTCGCGGCCGTCGGTGCCCTCGTAGAACTCCTGGAAGAGCTCCTCGCCCGGAGTGGCCAGCGGCTCGACGTGGGCCACCCGGCGCGGCAGATAGCTGCCCAGGCTGCGCCGCCGCTCATGGATGTACTGGATCTCCGGGCTCTCCTCCGGCGGACGGAAGAAGGGCGCGTGCGTCACCTCCTCCTCCGACAGGGGGATGTCGAAGCGGGAGCGGAACTGCACCAGCTCAGCCTCGTTCAGCTTCTTCTGCTGGTGGGTGATGTTCTTGCCCTCGCCGGCCTCGCCCAGGCCATAGCCCTTGACCGTGCGCGCCAGGATCACCGACGGCGCGCCCTTGTGGTTGAAGGCGTGGTAGTAGGCCGCATAGACCTTCTGTGGATCGTGTCCGCCCAGCCGCAGCTTGGCCAGGTCGTCGTCGCTGATATTCTTGACCAGCTCCAGCAGCTCGGGATATTTGCCGTAGAAATGTTCGCGCAGGTAGGCGCCGCCCTCGACGATGTACTTTTGGTACTCGCCGTCCACCACCTCGCCCATGCGCTGGGTCAGCAACGCGCCGTACTTCGACTCCAGCAGCGGGTCGAAGTCGCCGCCCCAGACCACCTTGATCGCGTTCCAGCCGGTGCCGCGGAAATTGCGCTCCAGCTCCTGGATGATCTGACCGTTGCCGCGCACCGGGCCATCCAGCCGCTGCAAGTTGCAGTTGATGACGAAGATCAGGTTGTCCAGCTTCTCGCGCGCGGCCAGCGAGATTGCGCCCAGCGTCTCCGGTTCATCGGTCTCGCCGTCGCCCAGGAAGGCCCAGACCTTGGCGCCCTTGGCCGCCTTCAGGCCGCGGTCCTCCAGATAGCGCAGGAAGCGCGCCTGATAGATGGCCATGATCGGTCCCAGGCCCATGGAGACGGTGGGCACCTGCCAGAATTCCGGCATCAGCCAGGGGTGGGGATAGGAGGAGAGACCCCCTTCGGGCTCCAGCTCGCGGCGGAAATTCTCCAGATCGCGATGTGACAGACGGCCCTCCAGAAAGGCGCGGGCATAGAAGCCGGGCGCGCTGTGGCCCTGGAAGAAGATCATGTCCCCCTCGAAGTCAGCGGTGCGGCCGCGGAAGAAGTGGTTGAAGCCCACCTCGTACAGCGTGGCGGCGGAGGCGTAGGAGGAGATGTGACCGCCGATGCCGGGGGAGAGCTTGTTGGCCCGCACCACCATGGCCATGGCGTTCCAGCGGATCAGGCTCTTGATGCGCCGCTCCAGCGCCCGGTTGCCAGGATAGCGCGGCTCATCGTAGGGGGGGATGGTGTTGACGTAGGGGGTGTTGGCGGTGAACGGCTCCTTGACGCCCAGCCGCGCCGCGTGTTTTTTCAGATCCTCGAAGAGGGCGATGACCCGTTCCGGCCCGCCCTGCTGCAAGACATAGTCCAGCGACTCGCGCCACTCCTCGGTCTCGACCGCCTGGACCTCCGGGGTGTACTCTGGTTCGATAAAGTTTCTAGCCATACCTTCCTCGATCTAGCCTTATAATCTCGGCTCAGGCTGGTCTCCGACCGAGCCTGTCCATCTGCCAAAGCCGCTCAGGCCGGCCTCCGACCGAGCCTGTCCATCCGTCAAAGCCGCTCAGGCCGGTCTCCGACCGAGCCTGCCCATCTGCCAACGTCGCTCAGGCCGGTCTCCGACCGAGCCTGTCCATGCCACATGTATTCTACAAACCGATCACGCGCCTGTCTGTTGGCGACATTCTTATCGAGCACAACGCCTGCCGTATCTCGCCCAGATGATACGCCGTGTGCGCAACGACGCCGATGGCGCCGCCGACGGCGCGCATGTTGTTCCAGTCAGGCGTGTCATTGATCAACGCGACGATGCGCCTGTAGCTGGCGCGCAGCTCGTCCTGGATCGCGACCCACTCCTCCGGGGTGACGCCGCTGACCGTGCGCCAGATCTCGTTCCAGTCTACCTCCAGGGAGTTCGGCGCACGGACGCTCTGATCCACCACGTTCAAGTAGAAGGCCACGTGCTTGACCTGGGCGGCCAGCGTCGCGCACTGCCCGCCCACCGGGATCGAGGCCTCCTCGGCCGTGATGCCGGCCAGCGTCTCGAAGAGCGATGTGCCCTGATCCAGGTAGATGCCGCGGACGTTGTCGAAGGTCTCGTCCAGCACGACGAGCAGGGCCTCGATGAAATGCTGGTTGGCGATGGTGGTCATGACGATGTATCCTTGGCCTGGTCAGCGATCCGCTGCTGTCCCGCTGCGCTGATCGCGCGCAGGCTGCTGCGGGTCAGCTTCTTGATGTACTCGACGCGGCGGAAGCGCAAGGCCGACCAGTCCGCGTCGATGGCCACCTGACGCACCGGCTCGAAGCCGGCCGCGCCCAGGCTGCCCCAGCCCGTGTCGCGGTTGAAGTCGCAGCGGTAGCGCTTGGACGATCCCTTGGGGTAGGCGAACCAGACCACGACGTCGCCCTCGCCCCTGGCTGCGATCTGCCCGGCCAGCGCGTCGATCTGCTTCTGCTGCGTGACGAAAGCCAGCGAGAACTGCACCCGCGCCGCGTCGTCCAGGCTGCGGCGCACGGCCACGCTCTCCAGGCTGGCCAGCTCCGGCTCGAAGCTGGCCGGCGGGTCGAGGACGACGATCTCAGCTTGATCTTTGAGGTTGAGTTTCGTGAAAACGGCGGACACGACATGTTCCTGTGCGGAGAAAGTTAGCGCATTGTACAGCATTCTGGCCTCGACAACAAACCGGGGGAGGGCCGTCCATGCGCTGGGCGCACAGCCGTCAATGAAAGTGGCGGGCTCGGTGGCTGTGCACAGACCGGCCCGAGCGGCGGCTGTCAGACTGGAGTCGAGCCCAGACCCGGCTAAAGCCTCGACTCCGCCCATGCCCAGACCCGGCTAAAGCCTCGACTCCGCCCATGCCCAGACCCGGCTAAAGCCTCGACTCCGCCCATGCCCAGGCCCGGCTAAAGCCTCGACTCCGCCCATGCCCAGACCCGGCTAAAGCCTCGACTCCGCCCATGGCTAAAGCCTCGACTCTGCCCATGCTCAGACCCGGCTAAAGCCTCGACTCCGCCCATGCTGCAGCCAACTTGCCTGCATGGCCCCTTGTGCGGTATAAACCCACTGAGGAGCTACCCATGCATTTCGACATCTTCACCCTCTTCCCCGCCATGTTCGCCGGCCCGCTGGACGACAGCATCGTCATGCGCGCGCGCACGGCCGGCATCGTCTCCCTGGCGCTGTACAATATCCGCGACTATGCCGAGGGCAAGCACGCGATCACCGATGACTACCCCTACGGCGGCGGCGGCGGCATGGTCATGAAGCCAGAGCCGATCTTCCGCGCGCTGGAGAGCGTGCTGGGCCTGCCGCCGCGCTCGGCCGGCGAGCTGGAAGCTGCTCCCTCCAGCCGGCCGACGCCCATCATCCTGTTGACCCCCCAGGGCCGGCGCTTTGACCAGAGCGTGGCCTTGGAGCTGGCCGATCACCCGCGCATTGCGTTGATCTGCGGTCGCTACGAGGGGGTGGATGAGCGCGTGCGCCGCCAGCTTTGCACCGACGAGATCAGCATCGGCGACTTCGTCCTTTCCGGCGGCGAGCTGGCGGCCATGGTGATCGTGGACGCGGTGACCCGGCTCTTGCCCGGCGCGCTGGGCGCGGAGCAGGGTGCAGCCGACGACTCCCACGCCACCGGCCTGCTGGAGTACCCGCATTACACCCGGCCGCCCGACTTCCGCGGCTGGCGCGTGCCCGAGCTGCTGCTCTCCGGCCACCACGCCAACGTCCAACGCTGGCGCCGTCAACAGGCCCTGCTGCGCACCGCGCTGCGCCGCCCCGACATGCTGGAAATGGCCTGGCTAACCGACGACGACCTGGCCTTCCTGGCGCGGCTGGAACAGGACCGCGAGCTGGCCGGGCGATTACAGGCTGATCTGTGAATTCGTCCCGCAGGAGTGCAGTGCGGGCTGCAGATTTGCTTGGCCGCGCCCCCTGTGTTATACTCCCCCTTCGTCAGCCTGGCAGACGACCCGAACCCTGCGGCTCTAGTGGGTACATCTCCTTGGTAGCTGCGGTGTGGATCAACAAAGGTAAAACTACAGTTCAGGAAGGTATCCTATGCAGCACGCATTGCTTGAGTCTCTGGAGCCGAAAGAACACCCCGGCATCACCTCCCTGCGCGTCGGCGACACGGTCCGTGTCCATGCGCGCATCGTCGAGGGCAGCCGGGAGAGCGTCCAGGTTTTCCAGGGCACCATCATCCGCATCCGCGGCAACAAGGCCGCCGGCTCCAGCTTCACCGTCCGCCGCATCGCCTCTCACGGCATCGGCGTCGAACGCACCTTCTTGCAGCATTCGCCGCGCGTCGACAAGGTCGAGGTGTTGCGCAGCAACAAGGTGCGCCGGGCCAAGCTCTATTATCTGCGCGATCTGCGCGGCAAGGCCGCCCGCCTGAAGGAATTGGGCGCCAATCAGTAAGCCGTCTGGGCGGGGTTTCCCCGCCCTTTTCGCGTCTGGATGCCGCCGAGACCCTACGAGTTCGTGCAACCCGTAGGGTCTGTGTATGTGTGAGGAATGTGGCGTGGAGCCAAGGCACGGTCGGCAATTGCCAACTCTGGCCGAGGAGACAGCGCTGTGGCAGGCGGGCTATCTCCGCGTCGCCGGGCTGGATGAGGCCGGCCGCGGCGCGTGGGCCGGGCCGGTGGTCGCGGCCGCGGTCACCCTGCCGCCCGATGCTGCCGTGGCCAGCCGCCTGGCCGGCGTCGCCGATTCCAAGCAGCTATCGGCCGCGCAGCGGGAACGGCTCTTCGACATGATCGGGCGGGAAGCCGTGAGCTGGGCCGCGGGCGTCGTTCCAGCGACGCAGATCGACGCCCAGGGCATCGCCGCGGCCACGCGCGCCGCCATGCAGGCCGCGCTGGCCAGCCTGGCCCCCGCGCCCGACTTTTTGTTGATCGACTATGTGCGGCTGGCCGGGTTGGCCACGCCGCAGCGCTCCCTGCCCAAAGGGGACAGCAAGGTGCTTTCCATCGCGGCCGCCTCCATCGTCGCCAAGGTGACGCGCGACCGGCTGATGGGCGAGCTGGACCAGCTCTTCCCCGGCTACGGCTTCCGCCAGCACAAAGGCTATGGCACGGCCGGCCACCAGGCCAGCCTGCGCCAGCTTGGCCCCTGCGCCGCCCACCGCATGAGCTTTCAGCCGGTGCGCGGCGTGCAGATGAGCCTCTTGGCCCCACAGGCGCGCCATGAGCGCTGAGCGCCAGCGCCTGGGTCGCGCCGGCGAGCAGATGGCGACCGATCTGCTGGCCGGCAAGGGCTATCAGATTCTGGCCCGCAACTGGCGCAGCGGCCGCAGCGGCGAGATCGATCTGGTGGCACAGGATGGCCCCTGTCTGGTGATCGTCGAGGTGCGCACCCGTCGCGGCCGGCAGTTCGGCAGCGCCGAGGAATCGGTCACACCGGCCAAGCAGGCGCGTCTGGCGGCCCTGGCCGAAGCTTACAGCGCGGAGGCCGGCTGGCAGGGGCCGCTGCGCATCGACGTGGTGGCCATCTCCCTCACGGCTGATGGCCGGCTGCTGGAGACCCGGCATCTGATGGATGTCGTGGGATGAAATGTGACGTTGAGTTGATCAGAGAAATTGACATGAACCATCGAACAAGAACAATCCGATCGGCGCTGGCGCTGCTGTTGCTGGCTGGCGTCCTGGCGCTCTCAGGCTGCGGGTCTGCCCCGCTGCCGCCGCTCTTCATTGCGCGCGCCGAGCGGTCGGCGTCAGCGCAGCCGGCCGCTCCTGCCGCCAATGCAGCAGCCGTCGCGGCGGCCGCGCCCACCGAAAGCGCGCCCGCTGCGGCTGCACCCACTGAAAGCGCGCCCGCCGAGGCTGCACCGACCGAGACGCCGGCGACAGCGGCCGCGGCCGCCAGCGACGCCGGTCAGGTGATCACGCCCACCGTCGCAGGCGGGCAGGCCAGCGCTGTTGTGGCCGCGCCGACGGCTACTCCGGCCGCGCCGACGGCTACCCCGGCCGCGCCGACGGCTACCCGCGTTGCGCCCACGGCCACCCGCGTTGTCCCTGCGGCGACGCGCGCGCCGGCTCGTCCTGCTGCCACCCCCACGCCGGAATGGCCCAAGTCCCTGACCATCACGGCCGACGACATCGAGCAGGGCGCCGCCTCTGTGCCTGGCTTGCAGGTCACCGGGCTGGATGTGCAGTTCGCCAGCGACAGCATGACGCTGAGCTTCGACTCGCTGCGTTACAGCTTCGTCTCCATGCGC
>Ga0116144_10001350_pt1 | contig 29284 bp, 22 predicted proteins | sample AD_UKC035_MetaG_FD_89746 | JGI IMG/M metagenome (GOLD analysis project Ga0116144, IMG submission 89746) | Active sludge microbial communities of municipal wastewater-treating anaerobic digesters from USA - AD_UKC035_MetaG | ecosystem: Engineered > Bioreactor > Anaerobic > Digestate | place: USA...
AGTGCGCCAAACACCATCACATCCGAGGCCACGAAGATGGCCGTGGGGCGGTGGGGGAGAAGCTGCTGCATCGCCTGGTAGCCGCTGCTCTCGTTAAAGTTGCCGGGAGCGACGAGCGCGTCTTCTAGCGGCAGGCCGTGTTCGCGCAAGGCCTGCTCATAACCGGTGCGCCGGTCGAGCGCCGCCGTCGTGTTCAGCGCCCCGGTGATAGTCCCAATGCGTGTGTGCCCCAGGCGGATCAGGTGACTAACGGCCTGATACGCGCCGGCCACGTTGTCCACATCAATATAACTCACCGGGATTTCTTGCGCCGGGCGTCCGGCGACCACCAGGGGGACGTTTTTTTCCAACAGTCGCGCGATGAGTTGATCGCCGATCTCGCCCACCTGGATAATGAGACCGTCGAGTAATCCCTTGTGTGCGATGCGGGGGAGGAGCTTGCGCTCTTCTTCGGGCGTCTGGAGCAAAAACAGCCCCAAAGTGTATTCGTGATCGTTGCACGCTTGTGCGATGCCCTGGATCAGCACGGGAAAGTACGGATCGGTGAAGACCGTATCGGAACGGCGCGGCAGCACGAGGCCCAGGATGTGCGTGTGTTGGATCGCCAGCGAACGCGCAACCGGGTTGGGGCTGTAGCCGGTTTCCTCTATGACTTGTTGCACCCGCTCGCGGACTTCGGGGCGGACGTTGGGGCGGTTGTTCAATACGCGGGATGCCGTGGTGCGGGAGACGCCGGCGCGTTGGGCGATTTCGTCCAGGGTTAGTTTGTCGGTCATACTTTTCCTTTTCTTTCAATCCGTTTCCTGCGAGATACTGGAAGCGCTTCCATCTTTTTGTCACGACTGCATTTTAGTTCAGATAAGTCATAGCAGATTTCAGTCCAGTGGTGCCTAACCACAAGAGGGCGGTCTTTGCTGTATTGGAAGCGCTTCCAATTCCTACTATACCACACAGATAGCAGGGATTTGTCAAGAGGCTGACAGACTACTTGCAGATTCACCGGGCAGGTGTAAAGTAAGAACCAGCAACCGGCAACCGGCAACCATTTCTTTACACAATTTATGGAGAACCCACCTTGCATTTCGTAGACCCTGCTGTGGTTGTCATCTTCGGCGCGTCCGGCGACCTGACGCGCCGAAAACTCGGCCCGGCGCTGCACACCCTGGCCTGTGAGGGACTGCTGGCTCCCCAGACGCGCGTCATCGGCGTCGCGCGCACCCCGTTGAGCGATGCGGCGTTCCGTGAGCAGATTTACGAGGGCGTAGCGTCTTATGCGCGCCTGGAACCGAGCGTCTGCCAGTTGTGGGGAGATTTCTCCGAGCGTTACACGTATCTGTCGGGCGCGTATGATGACCTGGAAACTTATCGTCGGCTGGCGCAACGCCTGGACGCGCTGGAGGGCGCGCAGAATCGGTTGTTTTACCTCTCGACGCCGCCCGCATTGTACCCGGTCATCGTGGCGCAGTTGGCCCGCGCCGGATTGCACCGCCATCCCCAGGGCTGGACGCGCATCATCATTGAGAAGCCCTTTGGACACGACCTGGCGAGCGCGCAGGCGTTGAACGCGCAGGTTCACGCCGTTTTCGACGAAGACCAGGTCTACCGCATAGATCATTACCTCGGCAAAGAAACCGTGCAGAATATCCTCGCCTTCCGCTTTGCCAACGCCATCTTCGAGCCGTTGTGGAACCGCAATTACGTGGATCACGTGCAAATCACGGTGGCGGAAACAGACCTGGTCGGCGCGCGGGGCGGCTATTACGATCAGGCGGGCGTGCTGCGGGATATGTTTCAGAATCACCTGCTGCAACTGCTCACGCTGGTGGCGATGGAGCCGCCGGCCGCATTCAACGCGCGGATGCTGCGCGATGAGAAGGTCAAGGTGCTGCAAGCCGTGCGTCCCAGCGAGTCGGAGGACGTGACACTGGGACAGTACGCCGGCTATCTGGCTGAGGAAGGCGTCGCGCCGGACTCGCGGACGCCCACCTACGCGCGCCTGCGCCTGTACCTGGATAACTGGCGTTGGCGCGGGACGCCGTTCTACCTGGAATCGGGCAAGGGGTTGACGCGCAAAGCCACCGAGATCACGCTACACTTCAAGCCGGTGCCGCATTTGCTCTTCTCGGAGAACGTGGAGTTGCCGCCCAATCGCCTGACGTTGTGCATCCAGCCAGACGAGGCCATTCGCCTTAACTTTGCCACAAAGATACCCGGCGCGGGGATGCGCGTCAAGCCGGTGGCGATGAAGTTTCACTACGCCCAAGATTTCGGCGACGTGGCGCTGCCGGAGGCTTACGAGCGGCTACTGTTGGATGCGATTCAGGGCGACGCCGCGCTGTTCACCCGCAGCGACGAAATCGAGCTGGCCTGGCGCATCGTGGATCCGCTGACGCACTTTAACCAAATCCCTGCGCCGTATCCGGTGGGCAGCGCCGGCCCAGACGAAAATTTTGGACGCGGATAAACGCAGAGGAACGCTGATTTTTAAAATTTATCTGCGTGAATCCGCGAAAATCTGCGTCCTAATTCCTTTATCCGCTACACTGTGACCATCCTATCGTGAAGATGCGTGGTATGTTTTGTGGGGGCTGTTAGTGGAAGAACGAAGTGAAAGAAAAAGCAACCTGAGTGAAACTCTGAGTGACACGCCGTTTCGCATTGAGCGCGATTCACTGGGCGAGGTGCGCATCCCGGCCGACCGGCTGTGGGGGGCGCAGACGCAACGCGCGGTGGAAAACTTCACGCTCTCGGCGCACCGGCTGGGGCGCGGGTTTATCGGCGCGTTGGGGCAGGTGAAGAGGGTGTGCGCGCAGGCCAACGTGACGTTGGGCTTGCTCGACCCACGCCTGGGCGACGCCATTGTGGCGGCGTGCGCGGCGGTGGCCGCCGGTGAATTGGACGACCACTTCCCGGTGGACGTTTTCCAGACCGGGTCGGGCACGTCCACAAACATGAACGCCAACGAGGTCATCGCTAACTATGCCATCCAACAGCTCGGCGGGGTGGTGGGGAGCAAAAAGCCGGTACACCCTAACGATCACGTCAACATGAGCCAGTCCAGCAACGACGTGATCCCTACCGCCATCCACGTGGCGGCGACGCTGGCCCTGCGCGACGACTTGCTGCCCGCGCTCGCCACATTGCACGCGGCCCTGGCCGAAAAGGCCCGCGCCTTCGACGCTATCCTCAAGACCGGGCGCACGCATTTGCAGGATGCCACTCCCATTCGCCTGGGGCAGGAATTTGGCGGGTACGCGGCGCAGGTCGCGCAGGGGATGGCGCGGGCGCGGCAGGCCATCGCGGCGCTGCGGGAACTGCCGCTGGGCGGCACGGCGGTCGGCTCGGGCATCAATTGCCCGCCCGGCTTCGTGACGGCGGCCATCGCCGCGTTAAATGACGCACTGGACACGGACTTCGTCGAAGCGCGCAACCACTTTGAGGCGAACGCGGCGCGCGACGCGCTGGTGGAGGTCTCTGGCCTGCTCAAAACGCTGGCCGTGAGCCTCCACAAGATCGCCAACGACGTGCGTTGGCTCGGTTCTGGCCCGCGCAACGGCCTGGGGGAACTGCGGCTGCCGGCGGTGCAGCCCGGTTCGTCCATCATGCCAGGCAAAGTCAACCCGGTGATCCCGGAGGCGGTGATCATGGCCTGCGCCCAGGTCATCGGCCACGACGCCGCCATCACCCTCGGCGGCCTGGGCAGCTACTTCGAGCTGAACTTGATGGCGCCGCTGATCGCCTACAATGTGCTGGACAGCATCGCCCTGTTGACCAACGCCGCGCGCGTTTTGACCGAGCGGTGCATCATCGGCCTGGAGGCGGACGCGGTACGCTGCGCCGAGACCATCGAGCGCGGTCTGGCGCTGGCGACGGCCCTCGCGCCGCGCCTCGGCTACGACCGCGCCGCCGAGATCGCCCACGAAGCCTGGCGCACCGGGCAGACTGTGCGGGAAGTGGCGACCGCGTGGGGCGTTCTGCCGCTGGAGGAGCTGGACGCGCTGCTCGATGCGCGGCGGATGGCCGGCTGAGGGGGCGGGAAAGTGTTCATTTTGCGGCGGACATGCTATACTCACGCTGTAGAACATAAAACGTGAAACGTGGGGCCTTCATTGCCAGGTCAGCACATTTCATACCTCACGTATCAGAAAGGAGAGGGGTAACATGCTCAGTTTTGACCGTGACGTGTGTTGTAACATTGGCAGTTCCTCGGCGCGGGAGTGGCTGGTGACGAATGGCATCGGGGGATACGCTTGTGGCACGATTTCCGGCATCCTGACGCGGCGGTATCACGGCCTCTTGATCGCCGCGCTGCGCCCGCCGGTGCAGCGCATCTTGATGTTGACCAAGATTGACGAGACGGTCACGTATGGGTCGGGCAGCTACACCCTGGGCGTCAATCGTTGGCGTTTTGGCTATATTGACCCGGACGGTTATCGCTGGCTGGGGCAGTTCAACCTGGAGGGCACGACGCCGGTGTGGACGTATCCACTGGGCAACGCCCGGTTGGAAAAGCGGGTGTGGATGCAGCCCGGCGCCAACACCACTTACATCCGCTACGACATGATCGGCGGCGCGATCCCTGTCGCTCTGGAGCTAAGAACCCTGGTCAACTACCGCGACCACCATTTCAACATCCACGCCGGCGATTGGCAGATGCAAATTTTGCCGGTGGAGCACGGCGTTCAGGTGCATGCTTATGAAGGCGCGCAGCCGTTTTATGTGCGATGTTTGGGCGCGTTTGTCGAACCACAACACATCTGGACAGTTGATTTTTATCTGAGCCTGGAAGAATATCGGGGATACGATCCCTTCGATGACAACCTTCTCGCCGCGCGTTTTGTCGTCACGCTTGCTCCCGGTCAATCTTGCACCGTGGTCGCCAGCACGGAGTTGGACGCCGGGCTGGACGGTTTCGTGGCGTATCAGGAGCGCCAGGCTTACGAGGCCGCCTTGCTCGACCGCGCCGGGCCGCTGCCCGATCCCCGGCTCGAACCTCTGATCCTGGCCGCCGACCAATTCCTCGTCCGCCGCGCGCTGCCCGAAAACCCGGAGGGCCGCTCGGTCATTGCCGGCTACCCATGGTTTGCCGATTGGGGCCGCGACGCGATGATTGGGTTGCCCGGCTTGACGCTGGCGACCGGCCGTCCGGCGCTGGCCCGACAAATCCTGTGTACCTACCGGCATTTTGTGGTAGATGGGATGTTGCCCAACTGTTTCTTTGATGCGGACAGATTGCCGGATTACACCACCATTGACGCTACCCTGTGGTACTTCGAGAGCGCGCGCGCTTATTATCAGGCTACCGGCGACCTGGACATGGTGCGCGAGCTTTATCCCGTGTTCGCGGACATCATCACGTGGTTCCAGCGTGGGACACGCCACCAGATTCACGTTGACCCCGGCGATGGTCTGCTATACGCGGGCGAACCGGGGCCGCCGGTCACGTGGATGGACGCACAGTTCGGTGACTGGGTGGTCACGCCGCGCATCGGCAAGCCAGTGGAGATCAACGCGCTCTGGTACAACGCGCTGGGCGTGATGGCCGAGTTCGCCCGCCGGTTGGGTGATTCGCCGGATGCTTACGAAACGGCGGCAGCGCAGATGCGTCAGAGTTTTGCGCGCTTCTGGAACCCGGAGCGTGGCTATTGTTTTGACGTGTTGGACGGCCCGGAAGGCCATGACCCATCGCTGCGCCCCAATCAGCTTTTTGCCGTGTCTCACGCAGCCGATCTATTGACGCCGGAGCAACAGCGCGCTGTGGTGGACGTGTGCGAGCGGCGCTTGTTGACGCCCAAGGGCTTGCGCAGCCTCGGTACGGATGAGCCGGCCTACATCGGGCGTTACGGCGGCGACGTGGGTACGCGCGACGCGGCGTATCATCAGGGGACGACTTGGGGATGGCTGCTCGGCGTCTTTGTGACCGCGCATTGGCGCGTATACCACGACGCAGATCGCGCTCTGGCTTACCTCGAGCCGCTCTTCCAGAATTTGGAAGAACACGGGGTGGGCAACCTCAGCGAGATTTTTGACGGCGATCACCCGTTTTCCCCGCGCGGCTGCATCGCCCAGGCGTGGACGGTGGCGCAATTCCTGTGGGCCTATCATCAGATACGTCCGTGGGTGAGTGCGTCTGACAGGAATTTCGGCGCCGAGGCGCAGGGGCGCAAGGGAAAGATTACGTGACTTTTCGACATTTCAAACAGGAGTGACCAACATGAAGCGTATTGCGGTTTTAACAAGTGGTGGGGATGGCCCGGCCTTGAATGCGACCATCCGCGCGGTGACCCGGCAGGGAATTCAGCAAGGCGTTGAGGTCTATGGTGTGCGGTGGGGGTATCGGGGATTGGTCAATGATGAAATGTCCCTTCTGACCAGTCGGGATGTCGGCGGCTTGATGGGGCGGGGCGGGACGTTCTTGGGCACGGCGCGCTGCCCGGAATTCAAGCAGCTCCAGGTGCGCCAGACGGCCCTGCGCACGCTGAATCAGCACGGCGTCGAGGGCTTGGTGGTCATCGGTGGCAATGGCTCCCTGGCCGGGGCGCTGGCGTTACACGATATGGGCTTCCCCACTATCGGCATCCCGGCGTCCATTGACAATGATGTGGATGGCACCGATCTGGCGGTGGGCGTGGATACAACCGTCAACACCATTTTAGAGGCGATAGACCGGATCAAAGATACGGCGTCTTCGCATCAACGGGCCTTTCTCATCGAGGTGATGGGGCGCAATTGCGGGTATCTGGCACTGGCTGGTGGTTTGGCCGGCGGCGCCGAGCTGATCCTCGTGCCGGAAGCTGAAGGCCCATCTATGGAAAAGATCGCCGCGACTGTCGTAGATGCCTATGTGCGTGGAAAGCATCACTGCATCCTGGTCATTGCCGAGGGTTGGCGACCGGGCACCCATGCCGTGGAAACGTATTTGAAGGAGCACCAGGCGACGTTAGGGTTTGAAGTGCGGGTGACGATTCTGGGGTATTTGCAACGTGGCGGTAGCCCGTCGGCTGCTGATCGCTTGCTGGCGACCCGTATGGGGAGTTTTGCGGCGCAGCGCTTGTTAGATGGAACTAGCGGCCAGATGGTGGCGCTGCGCGGCAATAAACTGGCCCTATGTCCGCTGGCAGAAGCCGTGCAGCAGTTGCGGCCCCTGGATTTGAGTTTGTTGCAATTGTCGGATGTGATGGATTAGCGCTTCCCTGACCCGCACTATCGCGCCGCCGTCGTCAGAGGGCGGCGCTGTTATTTGCTCCGTTCCAGAAGCGTCGCGGCCAGCGCGTGCAGCGCCGCCTGGGCTTCACCGACGCCCTGACTGCGTTCCAGAGCATTCAGCGCTTGCCGGTGATAGTGTGCGGCCTGTGTTTGAACGTGCGTCTGACTGCCGGCTGCTTCCAACAGGCGCAACGCGGTGGCGACATCGGCTTCTGTTATTGGCGCGTTGTTTTGGAGCATCGCGGCTAATTCGGCATTACGCGCCATGCCGTGCAGGATGGGCAAAGTTTTCTTGCGGCGGCGCAGGTCGGCGCCCACCGGCTTGCCGGTCTGTGCCGGATCGCCCCACAACCCTAGCCCGTCATCCTGCATCTGGAAGGCCATCCCCAGCGCCACGCCGAACCCGCGCAGGGCATCCACTCGCGCCGTGTCGGCTCCGGCGAGGAGGCCGCCTAACTCGCAGGCCATGCCGATCAAGGTTGCCGTCTTGCCGCCGATCATCGCCAGATAGGCCGCTTCGGAGACCTGGGGCTGCGTCTCGAAGGCGATATCACGGCACTGTCCCTCGGTGATCTTCAGCGTGCCTTCCGTGAAGGTGCGGGTCGCCTGTAGGATGCGCGCCACGGGCAATGTGGCCGCGTCGAGGTTGAGGATCGCCCGGTAAGCGATGGCGAACAGCGCATCCCCGGCGTTGATAGCCTGCGCCTCGCCCCATAACGCCCACAGGGTGGGGCGACCGCGCCGCATTTCATCGTGGTCCTCGATGTCGTCGTGGATCAGCGTAAAGTTGTGGAGCAGTTCGATGGCGGCGGCCGCGGGAAGCGCCGCTTGCCACGCGCCGCCCTGCGCTTCGCAGGCCAGCAGCAGGAGCAGTGGCCGGAGCCGCTTGCCGGCGTTCACCTGGGTCGGCTGGAATTGAGCGTCGGCCCAGCCCAGGTGGTAGCGGATCATACCGTATACCAGTGAGGGCGCATCGGGAGTAGGTTCGCAGGTTCGCTGCACTTCTGTTTCTAATGCAGGTAAATATCGTGTGAAAGGATCCATAGTTTTCCTCTGAAAACAGATTATTTGAACGTTTAAAGGTTTGACCGCTGGATAAGCGTACCTGTACTATACTTTAGGCGGCAAGAGAGTCAACCTTGACTTTTACCTTGCTGCGGCTAAAATATTGAGCGATTGCGAATGAACTTGTTCCCTAATCGAGTGATTATTAAGGAGGCCAAAACAATGAATTTAGAAGTCTACGCTAAAATCAAGAGCATCATTATGGATATTCTTGCTGTTCCAGACGAAGATGTGGTTCCTGCGGCTAAATTCCGTGAGGATTTAGGCGCGGATTCTTTGGATCTGGTCGAATTGATCATGGCTTTTGAGGACGAATTTGGTGGGCGTATTTCGGACGACGACGCCCGCAGTATTACCAGCGTCGGTGAGGCGGTGGCCTATATCGAGGCGCGTCAAGCCGCGAATCAATAGCTTGCCGATTTTTTAGTTGAGGGCAGAAGGCCACCGTCCTACGGTGGCCTTCTGTAGTTTTAGCCCATGCGCATTGGATTGCTGGCCGACACGCATGTTCCTTACCGCGCCGCTGCTATTCCCAAGCAAGTATTGACGGCGCTGCGCGGGGTGGACCTGATCCTCCATGCCGGAGATGTGGACGAACCCTGGGCTTTGGCGCCCTTGCAGCAGTTGGCGCCCGTTCATGCCGTGCGTGGAAACTATCACATCCTCGATGGCTCTTCTGGCGGGGCCGAATTGCCGCCCTCGGTCGAAATCACCGCCGCCGGATTCCGAATCGCGATGACGCATGGACACCAGCTGGGCTGGCTGACCCCGTTCTGGCGGATCTATGTGACGTGGCGTAACATGGGGGGGCAGTGGCGCACTCCAGCGTATGATGCCGCGCTTGTTCGGGCGTTGCTGCGGCGTTTTCCCCAGGCCGATATTATTGTTTTCGGCCATACTCACCGCTTTTACCAGGAGTGGCGGGGGGACACCCTGCTCATCAACCCCGGCGCAGCCCTGGCGACGGCCTACTTCGATCCGCCCTTTCGCCCTTCGGTGGCTTGCCTGACGTTGTCATCGGGTGTCCGGCCGGTAGTGGAGCGACTGGAAGTGTCGGATAGGGTAGTCGGAGCGCTTTCCAGAGAGGTTGATGAATAGTTAAAAAGAAAAAAACCTCTTAAAAATCTTGACGGAAAGGTTTAGCTGTGCTATAATTTCAATGTTAGCGGGCGACTGGAGGATCGTTATGATTAGAGTAAATCTTGCACCCCTCGTCCACGCTGAATTAGGGCTAAGAGAACTTGTTACCCTAAACCTGAGCAACCTCACCTTTGAAGACCTGACGCTCAATTACCTGAAAGGCTCACTCCATTTTACACGTGTTGCCCAGGGGATTTTATGCGAAGGCCACCTGAATGCTGAAGTACAAGTAGAATGTATCCGCTGTTTGACGCTTTTTTCTCAGCCGATTGTTATTGAACTTGAAGATATTGTCGGCCTCCCCGGAGCGGATTTGACCCCTGAGCGGCCTGTGCGCGTGACGGAGGATTATTGGGTGGACCTGGCGCCACTGATTTATGAATATGCCTGGTTAGAGATACCTCATAATGCTGTATGTTCCCCCCATTGTAAGGGCATTTGTCCTGACTGCGGCGGCAACTTGAATTTGGGCGAGTGTGTGTGCGAGGAAGGCGCGGCACTGGACCCACGGTGGGATGCACTCAAAACGCTGCTGAAATAGTCTGTCTTTCATACGTGGTTTTTCTTGAAGGAATTTGTCGGTAGAGTCTTTATCCGGCCATAAAGTTGACAAGGAGGCCTATGGACATCGTGACGGATTTATTGGAAAAGGTGGAAAATCAAGGGTGCCTTGCCGCTAAGGGTGTATTGGAGGCTTTCTCAACCTTCTCTGCTGAGGAGGGCTTGGATACTGTGTTGGAGGAGGAGTTGCGGGGCGTCGGCCTCGGGTTAACTATGTCCGAACCAGCAGAGGACGAAGAACTCGATGAAGAGGTTGAAACGCTCGATGACGTTGCCATTATCGAGGATGTCGCGGGTATCGAGGATGTTGACGACCTTGACGACCTTGACGACATCGAGAACCTGGATATGGAAGCAGGCGATGAAGACCTGGATTATGAAGAGTTTTCGGATTCGCTGGACGATTGGAATAATGAAGAGACCTATGATCTGGATGGCATCGGGGTGGATGACACGGTGGCGCTCTATTTGAGAGAGATGGCGCGGGTCCCCTTGCTCAGCAATGAGGAAGAAGTCAATCTGGCGCAGAAAATCGAGCATGGCCGGGAAATTCAGTACCTTTTGCAGAACAATGGACATCATACCGGAGAGGAGTTGGCCGTCTTAAAAGAAATGGTGCAGGATGGTTTGGACGCGCGCGACCATCTCATCCGCGCCAACACCCGCCTGGTGGTGAGTATCGCTAAAAAATATATGGGACGCGGTGTACCGTTCCTGGACTTGATCCAGGAGGGCAACTTAGGCTTGATGAAAGCCGTGGAAAAGTTCGAGTACCAACGCGGCTATCGCTTCAGCACTTACGCTACCTGGTGGATTCGCCAAACCATCACCCGCGCGATTGCCGACCAGGGGCGCACCATCCGCGTCCCGGTCCACATGAGCGACCGGATCCGGCGTCTCTACCGCCGGGCGCAGGAGATCGAGCAGGAGCGCGGCGTGCGGCCCTCCCCGGAGGAACTGGCGGCGGAGATGGGCCTGGAGCCGCGCAAGGTCCAATGGATGATGCGGGTGTCGTGGCAGCCGCTCAGCCTGGAGCGCCCTGTCGGCGAGGACGACGACAGCGAATTGAGTAACTTCATTGAGGATGACCATACCCCTACGCCGCCGGATGCGGCCTATCAGGCAATGTTGCGCGATCGCATCGAAGAAGTGTTGAAGACGTTAAGCCCCCGCGAGGTGCGGATTCTGCGGATGCGGTTTGGGTTGCAGAACGGGCGCAGCTACACGTTGGAAGAAGTTGGCCAGAAGTTTGGCCTGACCCGCGAGCGCATCCGCCAGATTGAAGGCCAGGCGCTCCGCCGGCTGCGCCATCCGAGCCGCAGCCGCGATCTACGCGACTATTTACATTAGTTGTCAAATTTCGCGTTTTCTGTATAATGACCTTATCTCATTTCGGCTGAGGTTTTCCAATGGCCTGCTATCAGACTAAGAATATGACAATGCGTTACAGACCGTGGCGCTTAGAGAGCGAGGCCCTCTAAGCGTGATGGGCCGTGTGACGCCCGAAACACGTAAAAACCCCACCAGCCTCGCTGGTGGGGTTTTCATTTGCCTCACCCGGCCCGACCCATTACTCATTTCCCATTTCTCATTACCTGATTTGAAGGAGGACGAACATGACCAAGAAAATTCTCGTCGCCGTCGCCTGGCCCTACGCCAACGGCGATTTGCACATCGGACATCTGGCCGGCGCTTACTTGCCGGCCGACATCTACGCGCGTTACCACCGGTTGGTGGGGAACGACGTGCTGATGGTTTCCGGCTCCGACTCGCATGGGACGCCTATCACCGTGCGCGCCGACCAGGAAGGCGTCAGCCCGCGTGAGATTTTCGAGCGTTTCCACCACCGTTTCCTGGAAGCGCAGCGGGACATCGGCATTTCCTATGACTTGTTCACGCACACGGACACGCCCAATCATCACAAAGTAGCCCAGGATATTTTCACCCGCCTGTTGGAAAACGGCTATTTGTATGTCGAGAAACAACAACAGTACTATTCCGAGCTTTCCCAACAGTTCTTGCCTGATCGTTACATCGAGGGGACGTGTCCCCATTGCGGCTACACCGACGCGCGCGGCGATCAATGCGACAACTGCGGGCGTTTACTGGATGCATTGGAACTCAAGAACCCGCGTAGCAAGCGGGACGGCTCGACGCCGGTGTTGCGGGAGACTGAGCATTTCTTCCTCGACCTGGCGAAGTTGGAACCGGCCGTGCGAGCCTATCTGGAAAGGGAGAAAGAGGAATGGCGTCCCAACGTGATCAAATTCTCCCAGAATTACGTGAAAGGGGGGCTGAAGGGCCGCCCCATCACCCGCGACATCGAGTGGGGGATTCCGCTGCCGCTGGACAAATACCCCGGCAAGCGGCTCTACGTCTGGTTTGAGGCGGTGATCGGCTACCTCTCGGCCAGCATCGAGTGGTCAAAGCTGGTGGGCGATCCCGATGCCTGGAAGTCGTGGTGGTACGACCCCGCCGCGCTCGATGTCTACTTCATCGGTAAGGACAACATCCCCTTCCACACCATCATCTGGCCGGCTGAGTTAATCGGCATTGAGCAGCTCTACGCGGACGATCCGGCGCAGCGGCTCAACCTGCCCTACGATGTGCCGGCCAACGAGTTCATGAACCTGGCGGGCGCCAAGTTCTCTAAGAGCCACGGCCGCATGATCTCTGTGCCGGACCTCCTGGCCCGTTATGACGCCGACGCCATCCGCTACTACATAACGGTGGTGCTGCCGGAAACCAGCGACAGCGACTTCTACTGGGATGATTTCATCCTGCGCAACAACGGTGAGTTGGTGGGAGTTTGGGGAAACCTGGCCCATCGCGTGCTTTCCTTCACCTACAAACACTTCGGCGCGGTTCCTGAACCGGGCGCGCTGGCCGACGCGGACCTCGCGCTGCTGGCGCAGGCGGAAGCCGCCTTCGTGACGGTTGGCGAGCGCTTGGCCGCTCGCCAGTTCCGCGCCGGTTTGACCGAGGCTATGGCCCTGGCGCGCGAGGCCAACCGCTACCTGGAGATCAAGTCGCCTTGGTCGCAGATCAAGCAAGATCGTGCGGCGGCGGGCACCAGCCTCTACGTCGCGCTTCAGGCTATCAACGCCCTGAGCGTGTTGCTTTCGCCCTACTTACCCTTCTCCTCTGAGCAATTGCGGCGCGACCTGGGACACACCACACCCCTTTTCGGCGCGCAGGGCATCGAAGAGGTGACGGCGGAGGGCCAGGTCTACTCGGTGCTGCGATACGATCCCACCCTGGCGACAGTCCGTTGGGCGTATGAAGAACTGCCGATCGGGCGTTCGCTGGCGAAACCCGCGCCCTTGTTCAAGAAACTAGACGAGGCGCTCATCGAGGAAGAACTGGCGCGGATGGAGAAGTAGCCCACGATGCGGCGGTGGACCTCCGGCCTCGCGCTGACCTGGGCGCTCTTCGCGCTGCTGGTCTTGACGCTGGACGCGCAGTCGTTGTGGTGGGATGAGAGCATCAGCCTCCACCTGACGACGCTGTCGTGGCCGGAGATCGTCGCCAACCGCGCCGCCAACATCCACCCGCCGCTGTACTTCTTCGCCTTGAAGCTGTGGGCGGCGCTGGCGGGGCGGACGCCGTTCGCAGCGCGCTATCTCTCCGCGCTGGCGGCGACGTTGTTACCGGCGGCGGCTTACGCCTTCACGCGCCGCCGGGTGAGTGAGCGCGCCGGGCGGGCGTCGGCGTTGTTGGTGGCGCTGGCCCCGCCCTTCTTCATCTACGGGCAGGAAGCACGCGGCTACGCCTTCCTGCCCCTATTGATGCTGGCGCTCCTGGCGCAGGTTTGGCCGGCAAAGAGGCAAGAGGCAAGAGGCAAGAGGCAAGAGGCAAGAGGCAAGAGTCCTCAGCCCTCAGCCCTCAGTCCTCAGTCCTCAGTCCTCAATCCTCAGTCCTCAGTCCTCAATCCTCAGTCCTCAGTCCTCAGTCCTCAGTCCTCACTTCTTACTCCTCACTCGCTACTCCTCGCCCTAACTCAGGTCGCTTTCATCCTCACGCACTACGCGGGCGTGGTTGCGGCGGGGTGGGCGAATCTGGCGCTGTTGTTGCGCTGCCTGCGGGCGCGTGACCGGCGTCTCTGGCGGACGTGGCTGATTTCGGTGGGCCTGACGGCGCTGCTGGCCGCGCCGTGGGGATTGGCCGTGCTCGTGGCGGGCGCATCAGGCTTCCGCGAGGAGGCCGGCCTGAGCAACGCCCTGGCCGCCCCGCTCCCCGCTGATTACTTCCTGCGCCTCATCGGCATCTTCCACGCCGTCGGCCTGCCCCAGGCCCTCTCCGATCCCACCCTCTACCGCCCCGCCCTCTTGACCGGCGCCCTGCTGCTGGCAACTCTAGCGTCCCGGGTTCTGCGTCCTCAGTCCTCAGTCCTCAGTCCTCAGCACTCAGCACTCAGCACTCAGCACTCAGCACTCAGCACTCACTCCTCACTCCTCACTCCTCACTCCTATCTCCTCCTCTCCTGGCTTCTCCCCCTGCTTGCCGCCCCCGCTATCTGGTGGCTCAGTCCCCAGGCGCACCCGCGTTATTTGCTGCCCTTTGTTTTGCCGGGATGGCTGCTGATTGCGGCCCTCACCGTGCAGCGCGGCGTCCCGCGTTGGCTGCGCGGCGGTTTGCTGGCGGCGACGTTGACCTTGAGCGTGCTGGGCCTGCGCGCCTACCTCACCGTCCCCACTTACGCGCGCAGCGACATGCGCGCCGTGGCGTCCATCGTGCGGACCGCCGCCACGCCGGGCGATATCGTGTTGCTGCCTTACACCGATTACTCGTTGACGTACTACGACACCGGCACGGCGCGACCGATAGTGTTGACCTCTCCAGAGGACGACGATGCACTGATGAACTCGTTCTCGGGTGAGTTGCGGCCAGACCAACAGGTGTTTGTACTTGACTATGGGCGCGGCGCGTTTGATCCACGCGGGCAGGTGCGGGCGGTGTTGGAGTGGGTCGGCTATCCGGTGGCGCGTTACAAGGTTCCTGGCGCGATCTTGCAGCAGTACGTTTTGCAAATTTCTCCACAGAGCGTGGGGGCCGGAGAGATTTCCCTATCGGCTTGTGTGGCGGGCGCGTCGCCATGTTTTATTCATGCAACCTGGCAGTTCCATCCCGAAAGTGGGGGAGCTTTGCCTGTCGTTCTTTACTGGCAGGGCGGCCCCGCGCCCACCCGTTACGCGGTGGGATTGCGGCTCTATGCAACCAATGGCGCGCTGGTGGGCGGGGTGGATGGTCTGCTGCTGGACGCGCGGCTGCGTCCTACCGAACTGTGGGACGATACATTCGTGACAACGTATCACCTGCTGCCGCTGCCGCCCGGCCTCGCGCCGCGCGCCTACCGGCTGGAGGTGGGCGTCTACGCGACCGACGCGCCGGATAGGCCGCTGCCGTTGACCGCGCCCGACCGCCCATCGGTCTCTGCGCTGGCGCTGGGAGACGTTGTGCCGGCGGTTGCGCCCGCGTTGGCGACCTCGCGGTACGGCCTTTCCGCCGGCCCCGCCGGGCCGACGGCGACGTGGGGCGATCTGATGCTCACTGGCGCGGCGCTGGATCGCGGGATGGCTTACGCCGGGCAATCCGTGTTCGTCACGCTGGCGTGGCAGGTGGGGGGCGCGCTGCCGAGCGAGCTTCCCACACTGGCGCTGCGCCAGGGGGAGCGCGTGTTGGCGTCGGCGTCCGCGCTGGCGGATTTGCCGCCGCTGCCGGAGGGCCGCCCGGTGTTGGAACATTTGGCCCTCTCCATCCCGCCGGACGCCGCCGACGGCCCGGCGGAGGTGGTGCTGGCGGCGGCGTCGCAGGAAGTGGCGCTGGGCGCGGTGACGTTGAGCATCGGCGAGCATGTGTTCAGCGCGCCGGAAATGATGTACCCGCTGGAGGTGCGCGCGGGCGATGTGGCGACGCTGTTGGGTTACGATCTGACGCCGGGCGAGGTGCGCGCCGGGGAGCTGCTCACGTTGACGCTCGTATGGCGCGCGGAGGAGGGCGCGTCTGCCCGCGATCTGACGGTGTTCACGCATCTGCTTGGCGCGGACGGGAGCATCGTGGCGCAGCACGACGGTTATCCCGCCGAATGGACACGCCCTACCGGCGGTTGGCTGCCCGGCGAGATCGTCGTGGATCGCCACGTCCTGATGTGGCAGCAAGCCTACAGCGGCCCGGCCACTTTGCGCGTCGGCCTGTACGAGGCCGCCACCGGCGCGCGCGTCATATGGGAGCACGGCGCGGACGCGCAAACGCTGGTTTCTGTGGCGGTAGACGGTAGACGGTAGGTGTCAGCCTTCACCACATCGTAGAAAAGTTGAGCACCTTAACCACTGAATAGCCTTCAAGAGATCGGGTACTGGTTAAAGAGTAAGTGATGGGCCTGCTGGCCCGATGTGTTCCAGGTTATATTCTGCGATGAACCATTTCAACACCATGTTATGAAAAGCCTCCGATTTAGAGAACGACAGGGTTTTGTGCACCACCCGCCCGACCCACTGGCGCAGGGTGTTGTACCAGCGTTCCATGTGTGTGGTCTGCCCCGTTTCTTTGCCCACACATTGATGCGTGGCATGGGGCAATGCCTGATACGCTTGCCAGAAATCACTGTACGAATGACAGCGCCGATACGCGTCGGGCACGCGTGCCCACAGGCGTTTACAGGTTTCCGCGGTGTGGTCGCCCATCGCAAAGGCGAGAATCTGGCGAGTGCGGCGGCACATGACGGTCCACAGCCAGCATTTGCGCGCCTTGGTACCCACAAACGTCCACATTTCATCCAATTCGAGGACATCATTCGCTTGCGCCGGGGCCAATGTCCGGCGCAACGGCGGCAGGCGACGCACTTTGGCGACGATCCAGCGGGCGATGGTTTGCCGACGCACATGAAACACCCGTGCCAGGCCCCCGCAGACTGGGCCGTTCTTTGTAGGCGCGCAAGACACGGTCCTTGGTCTCTGGTGAGTGACTGGGGTGCAATTGCAGTACGCCATAGGCGTCACAGTCATGACAATGATATTGCGGTGTTTCGCATTTATTGCTACCGTTGCGGACGATATTGGCGCTGCCGCATTTGCGGCAATAGTAAGTGAGTGTGATTTGGATCATGGGGACCTCCACCGAAATGCTTTTTTGGGAGGCATGATACTGCATCACTTACCTTTTAACCACTACCGATTTTCTGCGATGTCTTGAAGGCCGACAATTATGAATTACGAAAAACCGGGGAGCTGCTTCTGCAACCCCCCGGTTTCGTTGGTGATGTGGCGGCTAGTGGCCGAGTTCTTTCAACATCGGGACGGTGCGGCTGACCCAACTCAGGGCAGGGTCGTCGGCGGTGGCCTGAATGCGGTGTTCGCCGGCAAGGAACCACAGGTAGTAGGTCATAGTGCCCGGCGCGCTGACGACGGTGTGGTAGCCGTAAGGCGCCATCAGCAGCGTGTTGTCGCGCACAGTGAAGTTGATGTCGTCGCCTTGATCGTTGTAGTAGCGGCAGAGACCGAAGCCGTCCGCCGGATTGAGCCGGAAGTAGTAGATTTCCTCGTGGTCGGCCTCGCGGGGCAGATCGTCCACCTCGTGGCGGTGCGGCGGGAACGTGCTCCAGTTGCCGCTCGGCGTGAACGTCTCGCCGACGATGAGGCGGCGCGCGGGCAAATCGGGCTGCGCGGCCAGCGTGAGAATCTGGTGGAAGTACCGCTTGAAGTTCGCCGCCCCCCACGCGCCGCTGGCGACGCGCTCCGGGCCGATGACGTAGGGCGCAACGGCCAGGTCGCTTGGCGCGCTGGTGAGCGCGATTTCCACGGCGGAGTCGGCGGCGATGCTGTACGATGCGCCGGCGGGCATGTAGACCGAATGCGGCTTGCCGCCGAAGACGTTGGGCCGCCCGCCGACCTTCTCGAAGCGCGCGCCCGCCACGTCGAAGGTGGCCTGACCACCCAGGATGACGGCCAGCACCTCGCGGTCGCCGGTGGCGGCGGAATACGCGCCGCCGGGGGCCAGTTTCAATAGTTCAAAGCCCAGGAGTTCGCAGGGATTGTAGGGCAGTGTGTTTACCCCGGGTTGAGGGGTCAGTGAGGCAAAGTATTTCATTGAAGCTCTCCTTTGTGTGTAGGATCAGGATGTTTATTCATCCAGCACGTCTTCTTCTGGTTCAATGACCTCAAATCCGGCGTCCCGCAGAGATTGCGCCCGGCGGCTGTGGATGGCCGACGTCACAAGCACGACGCGCGTGGGCGTGATGCCCGTTTCCTGGATGTAGAGGTCGCGTTTGCGTTCCAGGCGTTTCTGGATGGTCTTGCCCGCGCTGGCGGCGATTTCTACCAGGATGTGCTGTCCATCGTAGATGATGCAGTCAAATTGTTCGCCGGCGATGTGGCGGGTTTCAACTTTTACTCCGAAGGACTGTTCTAAAAGCGCCGCAACCGTTTGGCGAAAAACACTCTCATTGCGAATCCCCCAGCGCATTCCCAGGCGATCTAGGGTGCGGTGCAAGTCCTGGAAGCCGGCGTCCACGCGCGCTTCCAGGCTATCTATACGTTGGTCTATTCCTGCCAGACGGCGATCCACTTGGTCAAAGCGTTGGTCTACCTGCTCAAGGCGTTGGTCTACCTGTTCAAAGCGTTGGTCTACCTGCTCAAAGCGCTCCTGCGCCCAGGCGTGTTCGGCGTCGAAGCGTTCGTTCACCTGATTGAACCGTTCGTTCACCTGACTGAACCGTTCGTTCACCTGACTGAACCGTTGATCTATCTGGTCGTAATGCTCCTGAGCATTGGTCTGTTCGGCGGCAAGCTGTTCATCTACTTTATTGAACCGTTGGTCTATTTGCTCAAAATGGCCTTCCGTCCAGATATGTTCTTCACGCTGATCTTGGCGCAGCGCTGCAAGCTCGTTCAGGTTGCGTGCAAATTCATCCCGGCGGGGGAATTTCTCAGCGATCAGTTCTTCGATAAGTTGGATGAAGATGGGATCGCGTTCCAGCGCGCGCGGCAAACGCTCCAAGACTTCTGAAGTCAGTTGCTTCACCTGAGTTTCCGTTAACATGGTTACACCTCCGGCAGAGAATACCGCCTCATTTATGTTCATTGTAGCACAAAAATGAGGTGCTCGTCAGCCTTTTTTGAGAATTAGGGCTTCACCAGATACAGATTCACCTTTCCGCCCTTATCGGAGGCGTACAAAATCCGGCGGCCATCCCAACTCCAGGTGGGATGGCAATGGCTGGATTGCGTGTGCCACGAGATGCCGTGGGCGCAAAGCGGCTCCAGGTGGGTCTTTTCACCGGAAATGTCAATCAGCACCAACTCATCCACGTCATCGCCGACGAGCACGGTGTTGTCCGGGTTGGCGTGATAATGGTTGCAGTAGTAGGGCATGTCAATCCGGCGGACAAGATTCCCCCGACGGTCGGCCAGCCCCACGAAGGGGATGAGCGTGTTCTGGTTGACGGCAGTTTCGACCGCGACGGCCTGTGTGCGGCTGGAGGTAATCGTGCCGTCGTGGCCCGGCCCCCGGTCGTCGAAGAACACGTACCCATCATGCGTCCAGAATTCGTGGCCGATGGTGTCCTGCTCGTCCTGGCGGTAGCAGGGCCACACGGCGCGGGAGACGAAATCCAGGAGCCAGATCCGCTGCGTGACCAGGTTCCACGGGCCTTCGTGGCAGAACGTCGCCAGCGTGCCGTCGTCTGGGCAGAACTGGAAATGGCCGAGCCAGTGCGTGTCGGTGAACACGTCCAGCCATTCGGCGTGATCGAGGTAGGCCAGGGTGATGCGTCCATCCTTGGTGCGGTAGAAGCTCTCTTTGAAGCCGGTGTAGTTCGGGCCGCGCGGCGTGTCAATGCGTTCGTTGCGGCAGAAGGCGATGTAGCGCCGGTTGGGGCTGATGGACGGCGCGCCGATGCGGAAACCGCCGGTCTCCTCATAGACGGTGGTGGTGACGCCGGTGGCCGTGTCCAGGCAGCGGATGCATGGGCCGACGGTGTAGACGATGAGGCGGCTGTCGGGCGTCTTGGTGATGCTGTGGACGGCGGTGGGTTCGTCGGTCAGTTGGGTGATGACGCCGTCGTCCAGGGTCAGGCGGAAGAGGTTGTAGTGCGGATTGTCCTCCGGCGCGCAATCCCGCCCGGCGGCGCGGTCGGAGACGAAGATGATGAAGTTCTCGCGGGCGTCGAAGGAGTTTTCGGTGAAGTAGAGGTGGACGTTGTTGCCGGTCTGCGTCAGTTGGCGTATGACGCGGCCGGTTTTAGGATCGGTCCATTCACGGATTTCAGAAGGCCAGGTTTGTCCCATCATAGGTCTCCTCCGAAAATAGCCTCGGATTCCACGCAAAGGCGCAAAGACGCAAAGTAAAAAACAAGAACTTGGCGCGCTTGGCGGCTTGGCGTGAAATTTTCGCCCTTGCTAATACTTCAGTACGGCCCGCCGTACTGCGCCAGGGCCTTGTACCATGTCGGCGGTCATCGCCAGCAGGCGTTTGCCGGTGTCGCCGTGTTGGAGCAGATTCTTGCCCATCACGCCAGCGTGGGCGACGAGCGGTTCAAACGCGCTGACCGAGGCCGGATCGCCCAGGCGCGCCTGTTGCCCACAGGCCACCAGCGTCTCGCGGAGGGGGTCGTCCGCCAGAGCGTAGGCGGCGCCGGCATCATCCACCCCCAGCGTGTAGCGCAGGAATCCGGCGACGGGCAACAGCACGACGTCCAGTTCCGCCGCGCTCATCCCCTGCGCCTGCCCGGCATAGTAAGTATCCAGAAAGCGGGGCAGCATCTTCGCCGAGGCGTTGAGTGCGATCCGCATCGGGTCGTCGGGGATGTTGGGGTTGTTCAGGCGCAGGAAGGTGTCTCTGGCGAACTCGCGCGGGGACATTTGGGTGGGATGCTCGATGGTGCGGATGACGATCTCGATGATGCGTTCCATCATCCGCCGCAGGTCCGCGTCCTGCATGGCGCGGTAGATGCCGTAAGGCCCCCGGTAGCCAAGCAGCACGCCCAGCCCGGCAATGAGCGAGTGGCACATATTCAAAATGCGCAGCTTCATGTCCTCGTACTTTTTGACGTCCGCGTAGGTGCTTTCCATAATCACACCCTCGGCGGCCTCGAAGGGCGGGCGTCCCGCCGGGAACAGGTCTTCGACGACCCAATAGCGCGTCTGCTCGGTGATGACGGTGGTGGAAGTGATCCCCAGGGCATCCATCACCTGCTGCGTCTTCTCGTCGGGCGGCACGGCGATGCGGTCAATCATGCAGTTGGGGAAGCTGAACCGCGTGGGATCGGAGAGATAAGCCACGAAGCCCTTCGCCGCCAAGCCCTTTTCCTCCCAGGCTTTGGCGACCATGCGCACCGTCGCGCCGGTGTAATGCCCGTTGCCGGAAAAGTTGGTGCAACTGACGAGCGCGAAGGGCAGCCCGGCGTTGAACCGCTCCCGCGCAAACACCGTCCACTTGCCGGGGTCCGATGTGACCGTGCCCTCGGCCATGTCGCGCTTCACCGCCGCGCTGACCGGCTCGGCAAACTCCCCGCCGCTGTAGACCACGCCATACACGCTCTCCGGCGCATTGATGGTGGCAAATTGGAGCGCCGGGTTGCGGGCCAGTTCCAGCAGCTTGAGCCAGGTCAGGCTGCGTGGATTGTCGTCCACAAACAGCACGGATTGAATCGCGCCCTGGATTTTGGGGAATACCTGCCCTTTTTCCGAGCCAAAAATCAACTGGGTCATCAGGTAATCGGACGCGGCCAGGTCGGCGCAGTAGCGGGCGGCGTAGGTTTCGACGCCGACCATCACGCCCACGCCGGGGTCGCGGTTGAGTAAGTCCTGCAAAATATCGCCGGTGTGCCCGTAGGCCATCCGTCCGGCGGAAAAGCAAAGGGATTTTACGTCCGCTTGTTGGCGGTTGTATTGAGGCAAGTCAACCGATTTGTTTTTCCAAAAGGGCCGATTCTCAAGGAGTTTCTGGTCAAGGACTAAGGTAGGCATGGTCAATTCCTTTCACCTACATGGAGGTTTGTAGTAATCGCTTCAGCGGTTTTTAAGTGGGAAAAACGCGCCAGGTTTCCCAACCGCCACGGCTGGCAGTCAGGCGCTGGCGCGAACAATGAGTTCCGGTTCTACGATGAGTTCCCGGCACTGATCCGTGCAGCCGTCAATGCGTTCCAGCAACAACTCCATCGCTTGCCGCCCCAAATCGTAGCGGGGCACGGAGCAGGTGGTCAACGCCGGCGTGACCAGGGCGGCCAGGGGGATGTCGTCGAAGCCGACGATCGCCAGATCGCGGGGCACCTTCCGTTTTAGTTGGACGCAGGCTTGCAAGGCGCCGATAGCGACCAGGTCGTTGTAGCAGAACAGCGCCGTTAGTTCGGGGTGGGCCTGTAGCAATTCGAGCGCCATGCCGCGGCCGCCGGCCACGGTCGGGGAGCACACGCGCACCCAATCGGTGGGGTCTGGATGGCCGGCGGCTATCATCGCCGCGCTATAGCCTTTCACACGCTGCTGCCCGCTCCAGGAGGTCGGCGGGCCGGAGAGGAAGCCGATTTTTTGATGTCCGGCGTGCAGCAGGTGGTTGGTAGCGAGCGCGCCGCCGCGTTCGTCGGCGATCAGCACGGCGCCCACATTACTGCCGTCCAGCTTGCGGTTGAACAGGACGGCGGCGGCATAATGGCTCAACGCGGCGACGAGGTCCTCTTCCGGCAGGCGGGAACTGCACAACAGGACGCCATCCACCCGCTTTTCTTCCAGAGATTCCAACACGGCGATCTCGCGCTGCGGGTCTTCGTTGGTATTGCAGAGGAAGACGTTGTAATCCTGGGTGTAGGCGGCGTGCTCCGCACCCCGGGCGACTTCGGCAAAAAACGGATTGGCGACGTCCGGCACGACCAATCCCAACGTGCCGGTGCGCTGTGTCGCCAGACTGCGCGCAATGCTGCTGGGGCGGTAGCCCATCTCCTCCGCGATTTGTAAAATGCGCAATCGGGTTTCCAGGCTGATTTCACCCATGTTGTTGATCGCGCGCGACACGGTTTGGCGAGAGACTCCGGCAGCCTCGGCGACATCTTTGATGGTAGCTCTTTTACGATTCATTTTTCTACGGTATAATGAGGTCAACGTGAGCGGTAACGTGAACGTTCACGGTTTATAATAGCACTCTTTAGACTCAAAGTCAAGGGAAATCGGTGAGCAGAAATTGGAAATCGGGAATGTGTTAGGTGAATTTTTCCTCATTCGCGTCAGCCCTGGATTTCTGTATCAGTTTGCGAATGAATTTGCAGATCAGGAGGTTTGGGATGATCGGGAAAGGGTATACAGATCAATTGCTTTCTGAGTCCGAAGTGCGGGCCATTGTGGCGCAGGCGTTTGCGGAGCACGACATGACCGGCAAGCGCGTGTTGTTCATCACGCCGGATGCCACCCGCTCCGGGCCGATGGACATGATGTTCCGCGTGTTCTACGACGCGCTGGGCGACAAGGTCGCCGCGCTGGACTACCTCATCGCCCTCGGCACGCACATGGCGATGGACGAGGCGGCGCTGCTCAGGCTCTTCGGCCTCGCGGCGGAGGAGAAGGCAACGAGGTACGCCAACGTGCGCATTTTCAACCACGAGTGGGAGAAGCCGGAGACGTTCAAGCGCATCGGCGTGATCTCGGCGGATGAGATCGAGGCCATCACCGGCGGCCTGATGCGGATGGAGGTGCCGGTCACGGTCAACAAGCTGCTGTGGGATTACGACCAGGTCATCGTCTGCGGGCCGACGTTCCCGCACGAGGTGGTGGGGTTCTCCGGCGGCAACAAATACTTCTTCCCCGGCGTCGCCGGGCCGGAGGTCATCAACTTCTCGCACTGGCTCGGCGCAGTCATCACCAGTTGGAAAGTCATCGGCACGAAGGTGACGCCGGTGCGGGCGGTCATCAACAAGGCGGCGTCCTTGATTGACGTGCCGAAACTCTGCTTTAGCATGGTGGTAAAGGGACATCACGATCTGGTAGGGCTGTATTTTGGGACGCCGGAAGCGGCCTACGAGGCGGCGGCAGACCTGTCGGCGCAGCACCACGTCCTCTACGTCGAGAAACCCTTCAAGCGCGTCCTCTCCGTGATGCCGGACCTGTACGACGACTTATGGACGGCGGCGAAGGGGATGTACAAGCTGGAGCCGGCCATTGCCGACGGCGGCGAGGTCATCATCTACGCGCCGCACATTGACGAGATTTCATACACCCACGGCAAAGTCTTGGACGAAGTCGGCTATCACTGCCGCGACTACTTCCTCAAGCAGTGGGAGCGTTTCAAGGCGTATCCATGGGGCGTACTGGCGCACTCCACGCACCTCAAGGGCGCGGGGACGTACGATGCAGAGACAGGGATCGAGACGCCGCGCATCAAGGTGACGCTGGCGACGGGCGTGCCGAGGGAGCGGTGCGAGAAGGTGAATTTGGGGTATCTTGATCCCAAGAGCATCAATTTAGATGAATGGAAAGACCGCGAGGATGAGGGTGTCTTGTTCGTGCCACGAGCGGGGGAGATGCTGTATCGAATAGCAAATAGCAAATAGCAAGGAAGGGGAGATGAATTATGCGGAATGGGAGAAGTTAATACCGGAGGCGATTCGCAGGGAATCGTTGTGGGATTTTGTCGCATACCGCAGGGCGCTCTTTCTGTATGATATTTGCTGGCAAGATTGCGAAAATTTGCTTAGAATCTATCCGAAAATTCGTTTTGGCCCACGATTTGCGCCTAAAGGCGCGGTTTGAAGGGTATTTTTTCGTGGGCGGGCGTAGCCCGCTCACGAAAAAATACCTTCCTGAAAGCGGCTTTAGCCGCAAGACCCGGCGCAGCGGCACAACGCCGCTATAATTTTCGGATAGGTTCTTAGGCATCCGCTGGGGCAACCTGTCGCACATCAACTGATTCGTAGTGTTGGTTCCATTTCTGCAAACTTGGAAGAGGGACAGGGGCGTGGCTTCAGCAAGGAGCGCGATTATTTTCTTCGTATCACACTCGGTTCTGCTCGTGAAAGTAAAGGATGGTACTACCGCGCTACGAAATTACTGTCTGAAGAGGTCCTGGAACACCGATTGGAGCTGCGTAGTGAAATCATTGCACTTTTAGTACAGAAGTAAACAAAAACGTCGTTGACGCAACTTGCTATTTGTTATTTGCCCCCTGTAAAGCTATCAAATTTTAAGGAGTTAATCATGGACAAAGTACGACTCGCCGTCATCGGCATTGGTAACATTGGCAATTTACACCTGGGCAACATCGAGCAGCAGCCCAAGGTGGAGCTTACCGCCGTCTGCGACATCGTGCCTGAAAAGGCGGACGCGGCGGCGGCGAAGTATGGCGTCAAAGCCTACTACGATTCGGACGCGCTGCTGGCCGACAAGGTCTGCGACGCGATCATCATCGGCACGCCGCACTACTTCCACACCACCATCGGCATCGCCGCGCTGGATTCGGGCCATCACGTCCTCGTCGAGAAGCCCATCTCCGTCCACAAGGCTGACTGCGAGCGGTTGATCGCCGCGCACGAGCGCAATCCCAAGCAGGTCTTCGCCGCGATGTTCAACCAGCGCACCGACCCGTTCTACCAGAAAATCCGGGAGATGGTGCAGTCCGGCGAACTGGGGAAGCTGGTGCGCGTCAACTGGATCATCACGAACTGGTTCCGCACGCAGTTCTACTATGATTCCGGCGGCTGGCGGGCGACCTGGGGCGGCGAGGGCGGCGGCGTGCTGCTCAACCAGTGCCCGCACAACCTCGACCTGCTGCAATGGATCACCGGGATGCCGCTCAAGATTCGCGCCTTCTGTGACATCGGCAAGCGTCACACCATCGAGGTCGAGGACGAGGTCACGGCCTTCCTGGAATACCCCGACGGCTGCACCGGCCTCTTCGTCACCTCCACCGGCGAAGCGCCCGGCACCAATCGGCTGGAAATCGCGGCGGACAACGGCAAACTGGTCTACGAGGGCCACCAGATCACGTTCACGCGCAACCTGGTACCGGCGGAAGAGTTCCTGCGCACGTCCCAGGAGTCCTTCGCCCGACCGCGTAACGAAGTGGAAACCTTCACCTTCGACAATCACGGCGGCCAGCACGCGACGGTCCTCGAAAACTTCGCCGACGCGATTCTGACCGGCGCGCCGCTCATCGCCCCCGCCGAAGAGGGCATCCGCTCCGTCGAACTGGCGAACGGGATGCTGTTCTCGTCGTTCCTCGGCCAGACGGTGGACCTGCCGCTGGACGGCGCGGCCTACGAGGCCAAACTGCAAGAACTGATCGCCACCTCGACCTTCAAGAAGGAAGTGAAGGAAAGCGTGGCGGGTGACATGGGGAAGTCGTTCGGCTCTTGAAAAACGTTTGAACGTTTGAACGTTCAAACGTTCAAAACGGTTAAACTTGCTTCTTGAGGAGACTTTTTAATGCAGAACGCAGACATCGGTATCGTCGGACTCGGCGTTATGGGCCGGATGTTGGCGCTGAATATGGCGCGGAATGGCTTCCGGGTGGCCGGCTATGACCTGGATAAAGACAAGGTCCTGGCCTTGAATGTGGCGGGGCAGGGGAAGGCCGTGGGTTATCAGATTTTGGGCGATTTCTTCGGCCTGCTGACGCGCCCGCGCAAGATTTTGATGATGGTGCCGGCCGGCAAGCCGGTGGACGCCGTCATCGCCGGGCTGCGGCCCGCGTTGGATCGCGGCGATTTGCTGATTGACGGCGGCAACTCGCACTTCCGCGACACGGAGCGCCGGTCGGCGGCGCTGGAGGCGGACGGCATCCGCTACATCGGCACGGGCGTGAGCGGCGGCGAGTACGGCGCGCTGTGGGGGCCTTCGATCATGCCCGGCGGCGATCCCGACGCCTGGGCGCTCATGCAGCCGATTTTCGAGGCGATTGCCGCCAAAGTCGCCGAGCCGGACGGGACGCTGAGTCCGTGCGTCGCCTACATCGGGCCGCAGGGCGCGGGGCACTTCGTCAAGATGGTCCACAACGGCATCGAGTACGGCGACATGCAGCTCATCGCCGAGACCTACGACGTACTGCATCGCGGGCTGGGGCTGTCGGCGGCGCAACTGCACGACATCTTCGCGCGCTGGAACGAGGGCGACCTGCAATCGTACCTCATCGAAATCACCCGCGACATCTTCGCCACGCTGGATGAGGAAACCGGCCAGCCGCTGGTGGACGTGATCCTCGACGAGGCGCAGCACAAGGGCACCGGCAAATGGACGTCGCAGAGCGCGCTCGACCTGGGCGCGGCGGCCCCGATGATCAGCGCGGCGGTGGAAGCGCGGATGCTCTCGTCGTACAAAGAGGAGCGCGTGCGCGCGTCGAAAGCCCTCAGCGGGCCGACCCCTAAGTTTGACGGCGACGCGGACGCTTTTGTGGACACGATGGAACGGGCGATGTACGCCGCCAAGATTTGTTCGTATGCTCAGGGCTTCGGCGTGCTGCGCGCGGCCAGCCTGGAATACGACTATGACTTGAATCACGGCGAAATCGCCAGGCTCTGGCGCGGCGGCTGCATCATCCGGGCGCAATTCCTCAACAAGATCAGCGCCGCCTTCGAGCGCGACGCTGACCTGCCCAATCTGTTGCTCGACCCTGACCTGGGCAAAGCTGTCGAATCCCGCCAGGACGCGCTGCGCAAGGTGATTTGCTACGCGACCGCCAACGGCGTTCCCATGCCAGCTTTCAGTTCCGCGCTGGCCTACTTCGACGCCTACCGGAGCGAGCGCCTGCCCGCCAACCTGCTCCAATCGCAGCGCGACTACTTCGGCGCGCACACCTACCGCCGCATTGACCGTGAGGGGACGTTCCACACGGATTGGGCGGGGATAGGGAAGGCGACACAATAGCGAATGGCGAATAGCGAATAGCGAATTACGATGGTTATTTGGAAGCCGCGAGTAATTCGTAATTCGTAATTCGTAATTCGTAATTCGTAATTCGTAATTCGTAAACCAACTTATATTTTGGGAGGTTGATTATGACAGAAAAATGTGACATTGGCCTCATCGGCCTGGCCGTCATGGGCCAAAATCTGGTGTTGAATATGAGCGATCACGGCTTCAAAGTGGCCGTGTTCAACCGCACCGTGTCGAAGGTGGATGACTTCATCAACGGCAGCGCGGCGGGGCGCACAATTGTTGGCGCGCACTCCATCGAAGAGCTGGTGGGGATGCTGGCGTCGCCGCGCCGGGTGATGCTGCTGGTCAAGGCAGGGCAGGCGGTGGACGATTTCATCGAGCTGCTGCTCCCACACCTGGCGCCGGGCGACATCATTATTGACGGGGGCAACTCCAACTACAACGACACAATGCGCCGCACGGCCTACGTCGAGTCGAAGGGGCTGCTCTACATCGGCACGGGCGTCTCCGGCGGCGAGGAGGGCGCGCGCCACGGCCCTTCGATTATGCCGGGCGGGTCGCCGGCGGCGTGGCCACACGTCAAACCGATCTTCCAGGCCGTGTCCGCCAAAGTGGACGACGGCTCGCCGTGCTGCGACTGGGTCGGCGAGAACGGCGCGGGGCACTACGTCAAGATGACCCACAACGGCATCGAATACGGCGACATGCAGCTCATCTGCGAAGCCTACCAGTTGATGAAAGAGGGCCTGGGGATGAGCAACGAGGCCATGCACGAGGTCTTTGCCGAGTGGAACGAGGGCAAGCTGGATTCGTACCTCGTCGAGATCACCCGCGACATCCTGGCCTACAAGGATGAGAACGGCGACTACGTGCTGGACAAAATCCTCGACACCGCCGGGCAGAAGGGCACCGGCAAGTGGACGGGCATTTCCGCGCTGGACATGGGCACGCCGCTGACGTTGATCGTCGAGGCCGTGTTCGCCCGCTGCCTCTCCGCGCTGATTGATGACCGCAAGGCTGCGTCTCAATCTCTCGCCGGGCCTGCCGCCGTTTTCGAGGGCGACAAGGCTGCATTTGTCAACGACATACGCGACGCGCTGTACGCTTCCAAGATTATGTCCTACACGCAGGGCTACATGCTGATGCGCGCGGCGGCGGCGGAATACAAGTGGAACCTCAACTACGGCGGCATCGCGCTGATGTGGCGCGGCGGCTGCATCATCCGCTCCGTCTTTCTGGGCAAGATCAAGGAAGCCTTCGACAAGAACCCCGACCTGACCAACCTGCTGCTCGACGACTACTTCAAGGTCGAGGTCGAGGCGGCGCAGGCCGCGTGGCGGCGCGTCATCGCCAGGGCGGTTGAGCTGGGCATCCCCGTCCCGGCCATGTCGAGCGCGCTGGCCTTCTTCGACGGCTACCGCCGGGCGCGGCTGCCGCAGAATCTTCTCCAGGCGCAGCGCGAC
>Ga0116144_10001353_pt1 | contig 29259 bp, 28 predicted proteins | sample AD_UKC035_MetaG_FD_89746 | JGI IMG/M metagenome (GOLD analysis project Ga0116144, IMG submission 89746) | Active sludge microbial communities of municipal wastewater-treating anaerobic digesters from USA - AD_UKC035_MetaG | ecosystem: Engineered > Bioreactor > Anaerobic > Digestate | place: USA...
CCGTCGGTACCGGACCCGATGATCCCGTTGGTACCGGAACCAATGATCCCGTTGGTGCCCGAGCCGATGATGCCGTCGGTACCGGACCCGATGATCCCGTTGGTACCGGAACCAATGATCCCGTTGGTGCCCGAGCCGATGATGCCGTCAGTGCCGGAACCGATGATGCCCTGGACCACGCGCAGCGTGGTCGCGATCGCCAACCCGCGCGCGTTCGGTTGCGTACCAGCGAGTTCAATTAGATCACCCACGTTCAGGTTCGAAGTCGCAGCAGTTGCGTCGACTTTAAGTTCGCCAACAGTCAACCGACCTCGAGAATCGGCGGCCTTGGAAACAAAGCCCCTAAGTGCGACAGGCGTCGCGCCAGCCACATACGGAACACTCGCGCGTTGGATGGACTTGGCCAGTATCGCGCCAGCCCGAGAATCAGTACCACTGATCTCTATATAGGGCTGATAACCAAATGCCGAGTCGTGCCTCACCACCGCCCGTATGCGGGCGAACTGCTGTGCATTCAGCTGAACGCGCTGACCAAGGACAACTGCTTCACGAGTTGACGCGTTTAGGCTCTCCACTGGACCTGCAACGAATAAATCCGCGGCGCCAGTCGGCAGTGCGAGAAGGGCAGCGAGGACCCCAGATGCAATTGCGCCAGCGAGAGCTTGACCTGTCTTCACATGCATCCCCTGTGAGGCTCTTTAAAATCAGGCACTTACTGACTTGATGGCCGTGTCAAGCCACGTTTCGACACTCTTTGCCTGATTATGTCGTTACATTATGTAAGTTATCAGGAAAGTGTGAAGTGCGTCAAAGAGTTGATTGCCAATCCTGGCGAGAGGGCGAAGTGTCCGCCTGGTGGACTATTCTTTCTCGATCAGGTCTCTAATCGGGGGCGGCGCCTTCTGGCTCCGAACGTAATGGAAAATAGTCAACCCAGTATCAACAGGATTCGGGCCATCTAGCGCCGCTGGCTCGTTCTTGTGGAGGTCCCCCAGCCAATCGTCAATATCCTCCATCAACTGCGCCACGCGTTCGTGCATGAACGCCTCGAATCTGGGGAGTATCGCCTCAGGTAACCCACGGTCAGCAAACACGCTGCGCTCCAAGCGTTTCTCGTCATTCTCCGATGTAATGTTGTATTCGAGAGTGCTTGCCAAGTTCGCCAGCGTGGAACCGAAATGCTCTAGCATCGGCGCGCTAAATGCCTCCGGGACAACATAGGTTCTGCTTAGCACCTTGACCGAGCGCTCCATTGATCCTGCAACTATTCCTGCGCGAAGAAGTTCATCCAGGACTGCGACAGGGTCGGCATCAGGATTAACCCGTCGCACCAATTCACAGAAACTACGCCCGCGCCGCCGCGTGAAGTCCATTTCCAAAGGCAAACCATAGGGGCCTTGGTACATGGGGTCGGTGTGCCAGAGGTGCAATGCCTCGGTAATGGTCTTGGAGTCCGTCGCCCGAGGTGCGCCCAACAGACTCGGATCATCAATATACCGATCGACATCCCGGCGCGGCACACCGGTAGCGAACGCGATGCGCGCCCGCGTAGCTTTTCCTAATGGACCGAGACCATCTCGAATGGCACTCTCCACGTAGACACCTTTTACGGTCTCATTGAACTCATCAAGACGCACGCCCGCACGAATCAAGATCTTGACCAGCGGGCGCAGGATGCGGCGGAACGCTTGTAGAAGATGCGCACGCGCATCACTGGTCATCGCGTTGACTCGTATCAACTCCTTCTGGAGTCCGTCCTTGTCTCCTCCGGCATTCGTTGACTCGATTAGCTCGGTCATCCCTTCCTCCCGCCGACTGCGGCGAGAATGCTCGCCTGCATGCTCTCGGCCATTGCCCGAGGGTCCGCTGCATCTCGAATTGGCCGGCCCACCACGATGTAGTCTGCGCCCCAGGAAAATGCCTGCTCCACCGTCACGACCCGCTTCTGATCGTCGGTGGGCCGGTTCTCCACCGGGCGGATCCCGGGTGTGACTACGATCAGGCGGTCGTCGACGAACTCGCGCAGCATCTTCGCCTCGAGTCCGGAGGAGACGACGCCGTCGCATCCGGCCTCGAGTGCACGCCGCGCGCGCGACAGCACGAGTTGCTCGACATCGCACGCGAAGCCGAGGTCGTCGAGGTCGCCGCGGTCGAGGCTCGTGAGGACGGTGACGGCGAGCACCTTCACATCGCCCTTGGCCGCCGCTGCCGCCTCCATGATCGACTGGTTGCCATGCACCGTCGCAAAGGTGACGCCCCGATTGCGCAGCTGGCGTACGGCTGCGGCGACGGTCGCCGGCACGTCGAAGAATTTCAGGTCGACGAAGATCTTCTTGCCGCGCCCCGCCAGCCAGTCGAGCAGTTCGAAGTACTGGCCGCTCATGAACAGCTCGAGCCCGATCTTGTAGAACTCGACGCTGTCGCCGAGCGTTTCCACCATTCGCCGGGCGGCTTGCGCGTCGGCCACGTCCATCGCGAAAATCAACCGCTCACGCGGCGGTATGTTCTTCATGTGCGTCCGCTGGGGTCAAAAAGCCTGCGATGCTCGAGCATCGCGAATCGGTCGGTCATCCCGGCCACGTAGTCTGCCACGGCCCGGGCACGCCCCGCCTTACCCAGTTCGGCCTCCGCGGCGCGCGCGTTGTCGGCGTATTCCTCCGGCAGCAGGCGCACATCGTCGAACAATGCTTCGAACAGGTCCTTCAGCACGCGCTGCGCCTTGGCGGTCATACGCAGCACCCGATAATGGCGGTAGACATGCTCGCCGAGGAAGCGCTTGAGAGCCTTGTGGTCGGCGTGCACGGCGGCACTCATCATGAGCAGCGGACCGCCGGCAGCGCGCACGTCGTCGATGCTCGCGACGCCGGCGCGCGCGATGAGCTCCTCGCTGGTGTCGATGACGTCGAGCACCACCTCGTTGATCATGCGGCGGATGACCTCGTGCACCAGGCGGCGCGAGGCGAGCTCCGGATAGGCCGCTCGCACCGCATCGTGATGTCGCGCGAACAGGCGCACATCGCGCAGCTCATCGACTTCGATCAGTCCCGCGCGCAGCCCGTCGTCGACGTCGTGGTTGTTGTAGGCGATCTCGTCGGCCAGGTTCGCGAGCTGCGCTTCGAGCCCCGGCTGGCGGCGTTCGATGAAGCGCTCGCCCAGTTCGCCCAGCTGGCGCGCATTGTTCAGCGAACAGTGCTTGAGTATCCCTTCGCGCGTCTCGAAGGTGAGATTGAGACCGGGAAAGTCGGCATAGCGTTCCTCGATCTCGTCGACCACGCGCAGCGACTGCAGGTTGTGCTCGAACCCGCCATACTCGCGCATGCACTCGTTGAGCGCGTCCTGTCCGGCGTGCCCGAACGGGGTGTGGCCCAGGTCGTGCGCCAGGCTGACAGCCTCGGTCAGGTCCTCATCGAGATGCAGCGCACGGGCGATCGAGCGCGCGATCTGCGCCACTTCCATCGAGTGGGTCAGCCGCGTGCGGTAATGGTCGCCCTCGTGATTGACGAACACCTGCGTCTTGTAGACGAGGCGCCTGAACGCGTTCGAATGGATCACACGGTCGCGATCGCGCTGGTATTCCGAGCGGTGCTCGGAAACCGGCTCCGGGAAGCGCCGGCCGCGCGACGTTTCGCGGCGCGCGGCGTACGGCGCGACGAAGCGTTCGCCAGTGACCGCCCCGCTGCTCATCCGAAGTGCGCCACCAGCGTAGCTTGCAGGGCAGCGTCCGGATAATCGGCGAGTACGCAGGCCTCGCCGATCCGGCGCAGCAGCACGAGGCGGATTCGCCCTGCCTGCACTTTCTTGTCCATGCCCATGTGCTCCAGCGCATCGCTCGCGCGGACGGCTGTAGCATCGAGCGGCAGGCCGGTACGCGCGAGCAGACGCCGGATACGCTCGACATCCGCGGCCGACAGCATGCCGCACGCGCGTGACATGTCGGCGGCGATGAGCATGCCGGCTCCGACCGCTTCGCCGTGCAGCCAGCTGCCGTAGCCGCTCGCCGACTCGATGGCGTGGCCGAAAGTGTGGCCGAAATTGAGCCAGGCGCGATCACCGCGCTCGTGCTCGTCGCGGCCGACGATGAGGGCTTTCAGCTCGCAGGAGCGCCGGATTGCATGCGCGAGGGCCCGCGGTTCCCGGGCCAGCAGCTCGTCGATATGCGCTTCCAGCCACGCGAAGAAATCCGGGTCGCAGATCAGCCCGTACTTGATCACCTCGGCGAGGCCCGCGCGCAATTCGCGATCGGGCAAGGTATCGAGCGTCGAGGTGTCGGTGATGACCGCGGTCGGCTGGTGGAATGCGCCGATCAGGTTCTTGCCGGCGGCGTGGTTCACGCCGGTCTTGCCGCCCACCGACGAGTCGACCTGCGCCAGCAGCGTGGTGGGCACCTGCACGAACGCGACGCCGCGCTGGTAGCACGCTGCCGCAAAGCCGGCCATGTCGCCGACGACGCCGCCGCCGAGCGCGACGACGCAGGCATCGCGGCCGAACCGGTTGGCGACCAGCACGTCGAGGATGCGCGAGACATTGTCGAGCGTCTTGTGCGCCTCCCCCTCGGGCAGGATCACCTCGACCAGGTTGCGCCCGGCGAGGGCGGCGCGCAGCGGCGCGGCGTACAGGCTCGCGACCACGGGATTGCTGACGATGAGAATGTCGCGCGCACGGATGCGCGCCGCGAGCTGCTCGCCGCGCGCCAGAAGTTGCGCCCCGATCAGGATCGGATAGGAGCGCGAGCCCAGATCGACGCTGAGGGTGTCCACCTTGCGGCAAGTATAGTGGCCCGGCCGCGCGGCTGCCGCCGCCAATCAGCCGCTCGAGGGTGCCGCGGCGATCGCCGTCAGGATGTCGTCTACGACCTGCTGCACCTTGCGGCCATCGGTCGACACGGTGACGTCGGCTATGCCCTCGTAGAGCGGCGCGCGCGTCGCCATCAGCGCCTTGAGCGTGGCCTCGGGATCGACATCGAAGAGCAACGGCCGGTGCCGCCCGTGCTGCACCCGGCTGACCTGCTGGCGGATCGACGTTTTCAGGTAGGCGACGACGCCCCGTTCGGCCAGGTGCGCGCGGTTCTCCGGCAACAGGACCGCGCCGCCCCCGGTCGCGATCACCACCGGCTCCATTGCGGTCAGGATGTCGATGACTTCCCGCTCGCGCTCGCGAAAACCCGCTTCGCCTTCCTTCTCGAAGATGTACGGGATGTCGACGCCGGTGCGCACTTCGATCTCGGCATCACTGTCGTAGAATGGTGCGCGCATCCGCCGCGCGAGCAACTTGCCCACGGCCGACTTGCCCGAGCCCATCGGGCCTATGAGGAAGATGTTGCGCTTGCCGAGCAGGGTTCAGTTGCGCTCGAGAACGAGGACGAGCCCGGCCGCGGTGCTGGTCACACCGGCGATCAGGGTCGTCGTGCCCCCCGACGGATCGAGCGTGGCGAGACCGTCGAACACGAGGCCGTCGCGCGGGTCACCCACGCAGGCGAACTCGAGGGAGATCGTGTAGGCATTGAAGCGTGGCTCGACCGGCGCGATGCTGCCCGCGGCCACGCAACCGCCGGCATCCTGCGAGAAGATGGCGCCAGTCGGCAGGATTTCCACCTGCGCACCGCTTGCCGTATCGGTGTACAGGCCGGCGACGGCACCGAAGCTCGAGTCGCGGTCGTACAGCGAGTTGTAGGTCAGCGAGAAGGTGGACTGGATTGGTGCGCCGCCGCAGTCGTAGACGACCGCGGCGCTGCCCGTCATGGTCTTGCCCTTGTCGGCGTTGCCGCTCAGGATCTGGCCTTCACCGCTGGTGATGCCCGGACAGAACTCGAACCCGAAGTCGGCCACGGCATTGAACGAGCCGGCGAACAGTTGCGCGCCGGTGATCTCGCCCGCGTACTGCACGTTGGCGTCGGAAATGAAACGGAACGCGCCGTCCTCGGTCACGATGCCGTAGATCTCCTCGGTGAAACCGTTGGTACTGACGGTGCCGGTCCAGATGCCGCCCACGACCGACGACCCCGGCACGAAGACGCTGTCGGGATCGTTGTCGCTGCCGCATGCCACGAGCGTCGCCGCTGCAGCCAGTACCAACGCGAAGCGCGTCTTAGTAGACATTGACACCTTCCCGCAGGATCTTCGGGGTCACGAAGATCAGCAGTTCGTCCTTGTTGTCGGTGCGGCTCTTCTGCTTGAAGAGGATGCCGAGACCCGGGATGTCGCCCAGGTAAGGCACCTTCTTCTCGGTCTCGCGACGCTCGGTCTCGAGGATGCCGCCAAGCACCACGGTCTGACCGTCGTTCACCAGCACCTGCGTGGTGATGTTGCGCGTATCGATCGAGGGCACGTTGAGGCCGCCCGAGCTCACCACGACGGTGCCGACGCTGTCCTTCCTGACGTTCAGGTCGAGGATGATGCGGTTGTCCGGCGTGATCTGCGGCGTGACCCGCAGCGCGAGCACCGCCTTCTTGAACTGCACGGTCGCCGCTCCGCTCGAGGCCGACTCCTGGTAGGGGATCTCCGTACCCTGCTCGATGATCGCCTCGCGCTGGTTCGCCGTGATGACGCGCGGCGAGGAGATGATCTCGCCGCGACCTTCGGCCTCCGCAGCCGAGAGTTCGAGGTCGACGATATAGTCGGAGCCGAGCACCATGAACGCCAGGCGGCCGGCCGGGTTCACTACCGGCAGGTTCACGTTGTAGCGGTTGGCGGCGCCGGCGCCTACCGGCACTTCCACCGGGTAGGGCGTTCCATTGTTTGCGAGGTTGTCGAGCGCGGATGCGAGGCCCGTGTCGGTCGCCTCGGCGCTGCCGGAAGTCTGCCAGATGCCGTTGTTGCCGTTCGAGTAGATGCCCGTGAAGCCGGCGCGTACGCCGAGCTCGCGCGTGAAGTCGTCGTTCACGACCACAATGCGCGCCTCGATCAACACCTGGCGAACCGGGATGTCGAGCGTGCCGACGAGGCGGCGGATGTTGGCAAGGTTCTCGGCCGTGTCCTGCATCAGCAGGGTGTTGGTGCGCTCGTCGACCGCGACGCTGCCGCGTGCGGACAGCAGTGAGCCGCCCTGCGACTTGATCAGCTCGGCGAGATCGGCCGCCTTGGCGTAGTTGACCTGCAGGTACTCCGAGCGCAGCGGCGCCAGTTCCTGGATGTCCTTGCGCGCGGCAAGGTCGGCTTTCTCGCGGGCAGCCAGCTCGTCGGCTGGAGCCACGATGATCACATTGTTGTCGCGGCGCTTGTCGAGGCCCTTGGTGCGCAGCACGATGTCGAGCGCCTGGTCCCAGGGCACGTTCTGCAGGCGCAGCGTGACACTGCCCGAAACCGTATCGCTGACGACGATGTTCTGGCCGCTCGCGTCGGCGAGCAGCTGCAGCACGGCGCGGGTCTCGATGTCCTGGAAGTTCAGGGTGAGGCGCTCGCCGGTATAGGTCGGCTTCTCGTCGGCAGCTGCCGCGACCTTGCGCGCCGGCTGCAGTTCGACGACGTACTGGTCGTCGGACTGGTAGGCGAGCTGCTCATAGTTGCCGCTGCCAGTGATCACGATGCGCGCACCGTCACCGACACGCACGACATCGAAACCCGTGACCGGGGTGGCGAAATCGGTGGCGTCGTAGCGGCGCACGAGGTTCTGCGGCACTTCGGTGCCCGTGAAGTCGACGACGATCTGGTCGCCCTGCTGTCGCACGTTGATCGGCGTGCGCGGGTCGGTGATCTTGACGATGAGCCGGCCGGTGCCATCGGCGCCGCGGCGGAAATCGACGCTGCGGATCGCGCGCACGACCGGCGCGACATAGCTCGGCGTCGACGCGCTCGTGGCCACGACCGGTGCCGGCGAGGCGGCCTGGCCGCCGCCGATCGTCACGACGATCGTATTGCCGCTGACCTGCGTGGAGTACGGCTGCAGGGTGTCGAGGTTCACGACGAGTCGCGTGCGGCCGGCGGCCTCCGCGGCCAGCACGGTATCGACCCCCGCGGAGTTCACGTCGATGCGGCGCGAGCTCAGCGCGAGCGCCGTGTCCGGCAGGTCGAGCGAAATACGCGCCGGGTTCTCGATCGTGAAGGCGAGCGGCTCCGGTGCCGGTCCGGACGTGCGCAGCGTCAGCTGCACGACCTGGCCCGGCAACGTCTGCACATCCACCGCCTCGAGCCTGTTCTCGGGTTCGGCAGCGGATGCGACCTGACCTGCGAACGTGAGCACGCATGCAGCCAGCAGCCGCAACAGCGTGCTCCGCACCGGTTGGAACGCGTCATATCGGTTCATTTCAGTCTTTCTCCCTGCCGATCACTCGCTCAGTGCAAGCGAAGCGGGACGTTCCATGTACCCGCCGAGCCCGTCCGGAACGATTTCAACCAGTTCGATTTTCGATGCAGCCACGTCGATGATCTTGCCCTCGGCCTGGCCCATGTAGTTGCCGGGCAGCACGCGATGCACCAAACCGTCCTTCGTCTGGACGAGCCCGTAGGTACGGCCGCCGAGCCGCAGCGTGCCGACCATGCGCAACGTGTCGAGCGAGAACTGTTCGAGGAACTCGCGATTGCGCTTGATATCCGGGCGCACCGCCGAGGCACTCGAGGTGCCGGATCCGCCCGGCATGAACGGCGAGCGCAGATCCTGGGCCTCGTAGGCAAAGCTCTCGTAAGGCTTCACCTCGGGCAGCGGTTCGACGCGCCCGCCCGGCTCCTTCATCGTGTCGGCGATGAATTTCTCGAGGTCGCCGTCGCGGCCCGAGCAGGCCGCGAGCGCGAACAGCGCTGCGCAGGCGAGCCCCGCCAGCTTGACGGTGCGAAGTGTCAGGGTCATGTCGATAGGTTTCATCAGCCGCTACCCCTTCTTCCTGCGGCCCTGTTCGGCCTCGCGCCGCTGCGCCTCGGCGGCGGCGACCTCTTCTTCGTCGAGGTAGCGATAGGTCTTCGCGGTAAGGTCCAGGGTCAGGACGTCGTAGGCGTCCTTGGAGTCGGGTTTGATCTCGATGTCGTGCAGCGTGACGATGCGCGGCAACGCCGCGATGCCGCTGACGAAGGCGCCGAACTCGTGGTAGTTGCCGGTCAGACGGATCTTGATCGGCAGCTCGGCGTAGAAGTCGCGCTTCTGCTCGGCCTGCGGCTGGAAGAGCTTCTCCTCGAGGCCCGAGGCGAGTCCGGTCTGCGAAATGTCGACCAGCAGGTTAGGCACCTCGGTCTTGCCGGGCAGCTGGCGCAGCAACGCACCGAACGAGCGCTCGATGTCGGCCAGCTGCTGCTTGTAGACCTCGAGATTCACGGCCTTGGAGTGCTTGTTGCGGAATTCGCCGCGCAACCTGGTCTCCTCGGCCTGGTAGCGCTGCAGTTCCGGGCGCTGGTTCTTCCACACGAAAACGTAGGCCAGCACGATGGCCAGCACCACGAACCACAGGACCACGGTGCCGATGCGGATCGGGAGCGGCCAGCGGCCCGGGTCGCTCGGGTCGAGCGCGCGCAGTTCTTCGACCAGGTTCACTTCTTGGCTCCCTTCTGGTTCGCGCGCGGCTTCGCCGCGGCTTCGTCCTCGCCGGCCACCGAAACCTGGTTGGCGTACAGGGTGAAGGTCGAGCCGAGCGCCTGGTCCTTCTTGGTCTCGATCACGGCGAGCTCCGGATTCCTGAGCCACTCCGACTTGTCGATGTTGCGCATGAAAGTCGACACCCGCGTCGAGGACTGCGCGACACCGTCGAGCTTGAGGCGCCGGTCGGTCTGCTTCACGCCGGTCAGGAAAGTGCCGTCCGGCAGCGTGCGCACGACCTCGTCGAACACGTGGACGATCTCGGGCCGCGAACGCTGCAGCTTCTCGATGATTTCCATGCGCGAGATGAAGCGCTGCTTCTGCGCCTCGAGGCTGTTGATCTCCTCGATCTGCTTGTCGAGCGTGGCGATCTCGGCTTTCAGCCTGTCGTTGCGCTCCTGCTGACCGTTGATCAGCGAGCTGAACATCAGGTAGACGATGAAGGTGGCGAGCATCGCGGCGAGCGTGGCGCCGCCGAGTGCGGCGAGGAACGCAAGCTTGCGTTCCTTGCGTTGTTCCTCACGCCATGGAAGCAGGTTGATCTGTGGCATGTCAGTCGAAGCTCCGCAGCGCGAGGCCGCAAGCGGTCAGCAGGGCAGTCGCGTCGCGTTGCACGGCCTGGGCCTTGGCGCGCGAGGAGAGTTTCATCTGGCCGAGCGGATCGCCCTTCTCGGCGGCGATGCCGACCCGGCTCGCGATCACGTCGGCGACGCCCGGGATGTTGGCGCAGCCGCCGCACACCAGGATCTTCTCTGGCTGCTCGCGCCCGCTGCCGGAGGCGAGATAGAACTGCAGCGAACGGCTGACCTGCTGCGTCATGTCGTCGATGAATGGGTCGAGCACTTCGGTCTGGAAGTTGCCCGGCAGGCCGCCTTCCTTCTTCGCGCGCCCGGCCTCCTCCATCGACAGACCATAGGTGCGCATGATTTCCTCGGTCAGCTGCTGGCCGCCGAATGCGAAGTCGCGCGTGTAGACCACCTTGAGGTTGCGCAGCACGCTGAAGGTGGTGCTGCTCGCGCCGAAGTCGACCACCGCGATCGTGCGGTCGATGCCGCCGTCGGGCATCTGGTGCGTCATCAGCCGGCAGGCATTCTCGAGCGCGAAGGCTTCGACGTCGACGATCTTCGCGGTGAGGCCGGCGGCATTCACCGCCGCCTGCCGCTGCTCGACATTCTCGGTGCGTGTCGCCACGAGCAGCACGTCGTTGGTATCGGAATCCTTTTCCGAGGCGCCCAGCACTTCGAAATCGTAGCTCACTTCGTCCATCGGAAAGGGGATGTACTGATCGGCCTGCATCTCGACCTGTGCCTCGAGGTCGCGCTCACGCAGGTTGCGCGGCATCTGGATCACCTTGGTGATCGCCGCGTCGCCACTGATCGCAATCGCGACCTCGCGGCTCTTGGCGCCGGCACGCTTGGCGGCGCGGCGGATCGCCTCGCCTACGGCTTCCGCGTCGACGATGGCTTTCTCGTTCATCGCGTTCTGCGGGGTGGGTTCGGCAGCGTACGACTCGACCCGGTATTGACCGCCTGACATGGCCAGTTCGATCAGCTTGACCGACGAAGTCGTGATGTCCAGCCCTAGCAGGGGCCGGTATTTACGGCGAAGCAGGAACACTTTTATCTTTCCTTTTCAGCAACTTATGCCCCGAACCCGTCGCCTTTTGTAACTTATCTGGTAACTATATATCAGCGTAAAGTTAAATAGAACGTGAGAACGCTCACGAATCCAGGGGAATGTCCCGGGCGGCTGGCCGAAGTGCCGTCGCGATCACGAACCGATGAATGCCGAGCCGATGCATCTTCAGGCGCCCCGGAGGGACTCGTGGCACCGGTCATCTGGAACCAGGCGGGAGGCCAGCGGGTCGAAGTCGACAGCACGATGTCGGGAAAATTTCCTGACCACCCTGCCGGCAACCCCGCTGTCATAGGCCTGTGCCCTTAGACCGGAAGCTTTGCGTCCCCACCTTTCAGTGAGTTTGCCAAACGTTCGCGGGCTACTATGCATAGCCCGCGGGAAGCGGGCAAGACACGAGAGTCGTTTTCTGTGAAGTGGAACTGGTTTCGCATCGGAGTCGTCACGGTCACCAGTGTGATCGGCATCACACTTGTCGGCGCGCTGGGCGTGGCCGGCAGCTACATATTCCTTGCGCCCTCGCTGCCCTCGGTCGAAGAGATGCGCAATGTGGAGCTCGCCGTGCCGCTGCGCGTCTACACGCGCAGCGGCCAGCTGGTTGCGCAGATCGGCGAGCAGCGGCGCATCCCGGTCACCTTCGATGAAATTCCCGAGCACGTACGCAATGCGTTCCTCGCCGCCGAGGACGATCGCTTCTTCCAGCACCACGGCATCGATTACGCGGGCGTGCTGCGCGCTGCCGCGGTGAATCTCTTCACCGGCGGCCGCGCACAGGGCGCGAGCACGATCACGATGCAGGCCGCGCGCAACATGTTCCTCACGCAGCGGCGCGAATGGCGTCGCAAGCTGCAGGAAGTTTTCCTCACCTACCGCATGGAGCGCGAGTTCACCAAAGAGCAGATCCTCGCGCTGTACCTGAACGTGATCTTCTTTGGTCAGCGTTCCTACGGCGTCGCCGCGGCGGCGGAGACCTACTTCGGCAAGACACTCGACAAGCTCACGATCGGCGAGGCCGCGCTGCTCGCCGGGATTCCGAAGGCGCCGACCGACACCAACCCGATTGCGAGCCCGGAGCGCGCACGCGACCGGCGCGGCTACGTCGTGCGTCGCATGCGCCAGCTCGGCTGGATCGACGATGCGCAGGTCGAAGCCGCGAACGCCGAAGTCGTCTCGGGCAAGCTGAGCGCGCCGCTGTTCGATGTCGACGCGCCCTACGTGGCGGAGATGGCGCGACTCGAACTTGTCGGTCGCTTCGGCGACGCGGCGCAGAACGCCGGCTACACGGTGTATACGACGCTCGATGCGCGGCTGCAGGCAGCGGCCAACCGCGCCCTGCGGCTCGGCCTGCTCGAGTACGACCGGCGGCGCGGCTGGCGCGGGCCGACCGCGAAAGTCCGGCTTCCCGCCGCACCGACCGATGCGCTGCTCGACGACCTGCTCGTGCCCTACGAGTCGATCGGCAACCTGGTGCCGGCACTGGTCACCGAAGTAGGCGAGCGCACGGCGCGAGTACGCGTCAAGGGCCAGGCCAACGTGCTGATTCCGTGGAGCGGCCTGTCATGGGCGCGCCCGCTCACCGGCGAGGACAGTCGCGGCCCGGCGCCGAAGACGGCCGGCGAGGTGCTCGCGCCGGGCGATATCGTCTACGTGGTCACCGACGGCCGGCGCACCGCGCAGCTCGTGCAGGTGCCGCAGGCGCAAGGCGCGCTGGTCGCGCTCGATCCGCAGGATGGCGCCATCGCGGCGCTGATCGGCGGCTTCGACTACTACACCTACAAGTTCAACCGCGTGACCCAGGCGAGCCGCCAGCCCGGATCGGGCTTCAAGCCGTTCCTGTATTCCGCGGCGCTGGAGAACGGCTTCACGCCGGCCTCGGTGATCCTCGATGCGCCGATCGTGATGGACGATCCGAACGCCGAGACTTCATGGCGCCCCGAGAATGCGAGCGGCCAGTTCTCCGGGCCCACCAGCCTGCGCGAGGCGCTCGTGCGTTCACGCAACCTCGTGTCGATCCGCATACTGCGCGCCATCGGCACGGGTACGCTGATCGATTACGCGACGCGCTTCGGCTTCACGCGCGAATCGATGCCGAACGACCTGACACTCGCGCTCGGCACCCTGCAGGCCACGCCACTCACCGTCGCCACGGGCTTCGCGACCTTCGCCAACGGCGGGTACAAGGTCGAGCCGTACTTCATCGACCGGATCGTGGATTCGTCGGGCAAGACCGTCTACGAGGCCGCACCCCGCGTCGTGTGCACGGAATGCGGCGCGCCCGAGACCACAGTCGCGGTCCCGGCGCTCGACACGCCCGACCCGCTGTTCGCCGCGGCCGCCGTGCGCGGCGGCGTGAACCTGCTGCCCGCCGATCGCATCGCCGAGCGCGTCATCACGCCGCAGAACGCCTACATCATGGACAACATGATGCTCGACGTGATCCGGCGGGGCACCGGGCGGCGCGCCAGCGCGCTGAACCGCGTGGACATCGCCGGCAAGACCGGCACGACCAATGAAGCGAAGGACGCGTGGTTCAACGGCTTCAACCGCGCCCTCGTCGCCTCGGTCTGGATCGGCTACGACCAGGAACACGGACTCGGCGCCGGCGAGGAAGGCAGCCGCACGGCCGTGCCCGTGTGGACGGACTTCATGCGCGAGGCGCTGCGTGGCGTGCCACAGCATCTCTGGCCGCGACCCGAGGGCGTCATCGAACTCAGCATCTCGCGCGACAGCGGGCAGCTTGCGACGGCCGATGATCCCTTTGCCGTGACCGAACTGTTCATGGTCGATCATCTGCCCGGCGGCGGTGAGCGGCCCCCCGAGGCGGGCGGGCCGCCGCGGCCCGAGGACAGCGCGAGCAGCGAACCGCTCTTCTGAGCGCAGCGCGGGCAACTTGCTACACTCGGGGTGCGATGAGCAAGTATCAGCCGGCACGCACCGAGAACCTGCGGCGCGCGATCGCGCAGGAAGCGGCGCGCATCATGGCCGAGCACGGCATTCGCGATTTCTACGTCGCGAAACGCAAGGCGGCCGAACGCTACGGTGTGTTCGAGGGCGGTCTGCTGCCGAAGAACATCGAGATCGAGGAGGCCCTGGCGGGCTACCAGCGCCTGTTCGGTGGTGAATCGCACGCCGAGTCGCTGCAGGCCCAGCGCAGCGCGGCGCTGCATGCGATGCAGTGGCTCGAGGAATTCCAGCCGCGGCTCGTCGGGCCGGTGCTGGCCGGCACCGCCACCGCGCACGTCGACGTGCAGCTGCACCTGTTCGCCGACCGCGCCGAGAACGTCACCTTCAAGCTGATGGACCACGGCATCCCGCACGAGATCGGCGAGCGGCGCGTGAAGATGAACGCCGAACGTATCGTCGCGCACCCCTCGATTCTGTTCGAAATGGATGGGCAGGCGATCGAGGCGGTCGTGTTTCCGCGCGACGGCATCCGCCAGGCGCCGGTGAGCCCGGTCGACGGGCGGCCGATGCGGCGGGCGGACATGGCGGAAGTGGAAGGGCTGCTGGGCTTCAGCCCCTGACCGCGGGCACCCGGCCCGCGGGTGTCGGCGAGCTCAGCGCCTGGCGATGTCCTGGTAGTCGCGCTGCTTCGGCCCGGTGTAGAGCTGGCGCGGCCGGCCGATCTTGTAGCCTGGGTCCGAGATCATCTCCTGCCAGTGCGCCACCCAGCCGGCGGTGCGCGCCACCGCGAACATCACCGTGAACATCGAGCGCGGAATGCCGAGCGCGCTGTAGATGATGCCCGAGTAGAAATCCACGTTCGGGTAGAGCCTGCGCGAGATGAAGTAATCGTCCTGCAGCGCGATTTCCTCGAGTCGCTCGCCGAGCTCGAGCAGCGGGTTGTCGGCGCGGCCCATCTTCGCGAGCACCTTGTGGCACATCTCGCGGATGATCTTCGCGCGCGGATCGAAGTTCTTGTAGACGCGGTGGCCGAAGCCCATCAGGCGAACGTTGGAGCTCTTGTCCTTCACCTTGGCGAGGAACTTCGGGATGTTGTCGGCCGTGCCGATCGACTCCAGCATCTCGAGCACCGCTTCGTTCGCCCCGCCATGCGCGGGGCCCCACAGCGCCGACACACCGGCCGAGATCGCCGCGTAGGGGTTGGCGCCGGTCGAGCCCGCGAGGCGCACGGTCGACGTGCTCGCGTTCTGCTCGTGGTCGGCGTGCAGGATCAGCAGCAGGTCGAGCGCCTGCGCGGCGAGCGGATCGACATCGTACGGCTCGCACGGCACCGCGTAGAACATGTGCAGCAGGTTGGCGCAGTAATCGAGGTCGTTGCGCGGATAGACGAACGGCTGACCGAGCGAATGCTTGTAGGCAGCCGCCGAGATCGTCGGCAGCTTGGCGATGATCCGGTGCGCGAAGATCTCGCGGTGGCGCGGGTTATTGATGTCCATCGAGTCGTGGTAGAACGCCGACATCGACGCGACGATGCCCGACACCATGGCCATCGGGTGCGCATTGAAGTGAAAGCCGTTGAACATGCGCAGCAACGACTCGTTGATCATCGTGTGCCGCGAGATGTTCGCCGTGAACTCGGCCAGCTGTTTCTGGTCCGGCAGCTCACCATTCAACAGCAGGTAGGCGACCTCGATGAACGAGCTCTTCTCGGCGAGCTGCTCGATCGGGTAGCCGCGATACAGCAGGATGCCCTTGTCGCCGTCGATGTAGGTGATGCGACTCTCGGTACTGGCGGTCGCCATGAAGCCCGGGTCGAAGGTGAAGGCCCCGTGGTTCCTGGTCAGCGAGCTGATGTCGAGCACATCGGGACCGATGGTGCCGGAACGGACGGGAAGATCGGACTTGGTGCCGGTGCTGTTATCGACGAGTTCGAATTTTTTGCTGGGCATGCAGACGAAGTTCCAGGATACGGCCGCGGCGCGCGACGCCAAGAGGGATTGCGAGGATTCCATGGCAAGCCGCCGGAATCAAGGCGGGCTGACCGCAAACGCCGCTCAGCGGCGCGCGGGCGCTACTGCACGACTTTGAGAAGCTGGCCGAAATCCGGCTGCCGGTTCGGATACAGGCCGTTCATCAGCTGCAGCTCCTCGAGCTTGTAGCGCTCGACCGGCAGCTCGGCCGCATGCTGCGCGAGCGTGGTGCGGCCGTCGTACGGCACGACGGCGATGCGGTACGGCTCGGCGAGCGGGAACTCCGCGGGCCTGAGCCCGCGCGTCGTCTGCGCGACCGACAGCACGACGCCGTCGGCCTCGGGACGCGAATTGAGCGACGTGCGGCTCGCGCCGGCGAACACGAACGCGCCGCCAGCGTTGTTGTACAGCGTGACCCAGCGCACCGGACCCTTGCCGCCATCGAGCGGCGAGCCGTTGCGCGTGACGACGGTATAGCCCTGCATGCCGTTCGACTCGATAGCCTCGCCGTGTGCGACCGAGGCGCCCTTCAGGCGCGTCAGCAGGAACTCTCGCGGCGCCTGCGCCGGTGGATGCGGCTCGAGCGTCACCTGCACGATGCTGTCGCGGTTGCGCGTGAAGGCGATGATGCGGTCACGCATGTTCTCGACGTTCCAGCCGCGCGGGAAGGCCATCGTGATGCCCATGGTCGCGTGGTAGAAGCGGTTGTCGCGCACGATGCCCTGCACGCGGCTCGACCCGTAGGGCATGCCGTCGAGGTTGCGCAGGAAGATCTGCCGATTGTCGATCCAGCCGCCCTCGGGCTCGGTCGTGATGCGCGCAGCGGCCTTGGCGGCCTGCACGGTGCGCGCGTCGGGCGCCGGGTGCGAGGAGAAGACGCCGTGGTAGACGCGTGGCTCGCGGCCCTCGGAGCGGGCGCGCTCCATCTCGAAACGCTCCTGGTCCTTGAAGACCCTGAACACCTCGGCCATCGCCTCGGGGCGGTAGCCGGCCTTGGTCGAGAATTTCAGGCCGAGGCGGTCGGCTTCCATCTCGTTCTCGCGGCCGTAACCCTGCACCCAGGCGCCGGCGCCCATATTCGCGAGCTGGCCGAGCGCCCCGGAACCGGTCGCGAGGGTCGCGCCGATCGCGAGGATATTCGCCAGCAGGCCCTGCGCACGCCGCTTCTGCGGGTGCTTGGCCGTGACGTGCGCAATCTCGTGGCCCAACACGGTGGCGAGTTCCGCCTCGCTCTCGAGATAGGTCATCAGGCCGCGATGTATGTACACATAGCAGCAGCCGGTCGTGAATGCGTTGATCGAATCGTCGTCGAGGACGAAGAATTTGAACTCGGCATTGGGCCAGTCGCTGCTGCGCGCGACGCGCGTGCCCACCTCGTTGATGTAGTCCTGCATGGCCTGGTCTTCGTACAGGCCATAGAACTTGAGGATTTCCGGATGCGCCTTGCGCGAGGTTTCGCTTTCCCGATGCTCTTCGGCCGCGAGCACGGGCAGCACCGCTGCAGCGGCAGTCAGCGCGAGAATGGCAAGAGGTCGGAACATGCGCGGCACACCTCAGGCAGGAGTTCGAGCCATATAGCTACGATCCCGCTCCGCCGCAACAGTTCCGGTGCGCGCGCCCCGTGCGCGCGCCTCTCAGCGGGTGGCGGCGGTCGCGTACTTCTTGCGGAATTTGTCGACGCGGCCGGCGGTGTCGACGATCTTCTGCTTGCCCGTGTAGAACGGGTGGCAGGCCGAGCACACTTCGACCTGAAGGTCGTGGCCGAGCGTCGAGCGCGTCTTGAACGAGTTCCCGCAGGTGCAGGTCACGTTGATTTCCGTGTAGTTCGGGTGCGTTTCGGCTTTCATGATGCTGCTCGGTTGGGGGGTAAGGCCGGCCCAAAAGGGCGCGCAGTTTAGCGGGCGGAGACGGGTGTCTCAAGTGGCGCGACCAGGGCGGCGCCGAAGGCCCGCCGTTATCCACAGAATGTGTGGATAACTTTGTGGGTATCGCCCATTGCGGTTTCGCAAATGCGCAGTCAAATTGGCTATCCGTCGTCTTGGTCAAAAAATGACCAGGCTGTTTAGCCCTGTATAATCATAGGCTTACGTCAATCACATTCAGCTGTTTGGCCACAATGAGACGTAATGCGCTCATTTGCGTGGCCTGCCCCCGGCTGTGAATAAAACCTGCGGCCACATGGCGGCAACGCGCCTAACCTGCTGCCGTGGCTCGCGATTCCGGAAGGAACTCGACCAGCACCTCGTTGAGGAAATCGAGGCCCCGGGCCGTCGGGCGGCAGGCCGATGCGTCCACTTCGAGCAGGCCGCGGGCGGCCAGTCGCTGGATTGCCGGCTCGATCCCTGCCCAGGCCAGGCCGGTTCGCGCGCTGAACATCGCGCGCGTGAAGCCCTCGGCCAGGCGCAGCGCGTTCATCATGAACTCGAACGGGATCTCCTCGCGCGCCACGGCACGCGCTGGCGGCGGATCGCCTGCGGCCGCCATGTAGCGGCGCGGCTCGCGCGGCTGTGTCGTGCGCGTGATCCGCCACAGCCCCTCCTCCGGTGCGTCGTCATCGGGCGTCGTGAGCTTGCCGTGTGCGCCGGCGCCGATGCCGAGGTAATCGCCGAACTGCCAGTAGTTGAGGTTGTGGCGGCAGCGGCGGCCCGTACGGGCATACGCCGATACCTCGTAACGGGCGAAGCCGTGCGCGCCGAGGCGCTCGAGGCAGGCCTGCAGCATCGCATGCGCTGTGTCGTCGTCGGGCAGCGGCGGCGGGCGGGCCGCGAATACGGTGCCGGGCTCGAGTGTCAGCTGGTAGTGCGACAGGTGCGCGGGCGCGAGCGCGAGCGCCGCGTCCACATCGAGGAGCGCCGCGGCGATCGACTGCGAGGGCAGTGCATACATCAGGTCGAGGTTGAAGTTTTCGAGCCCCGCCGCGTGCAGTTCGGCGGCGGCTGCACGCGTCTCGTCGGGCGAGTGGATGCGCCCGAGGACCTTCAGCGTCGCCGGATCGAAACTCTGCGCACCGAGCGACGCGCGGTTGACGCCGGCATCGCGGTATCCGGCAAAGCGCCCGCGCTCGATCGTGCCGGGGTTCGCCTCAAGCGTGATCTCGGCGTCGGGCACGAAGGCGAGATGGCGGCGCGCCGTCGCGAGCACCCGGGCGATGGCCTCCGGCGGAAACAGGCTCGGTGTGCCGCCACCGAAGAAGACACTCACGATCTCCCGGCCCGCGGCGCGTGGCGCCTGCACCGCGAGGTCGGCCTCGAGCGCGGCGAGGTAGCGCTCCGCGGGCACCCCGCCCTGCACGGCGTGCGAATTGAAATCGCAGTACGGGCACTTGCTCACGCACCACGGGAAGTGCACGTAGAGCGCGAGCGGCGGCGGCATGGGCGCCGCACTCATCGCGGCCACTGCGCCATGAGCGCGCGCAGCGCAGCGGCACGATGGCTGCGCGAATTCTTCTCCGCTGGCGTGAGTTCGGCCGCCGTGCAGGCGCTGCCGGCGGGAATGAACAGCGGGTCGTAACCGAAGCCGCCTCGACCGCGGGGCGCGGTGGCGATATGGCCTTCCCAGCCGCCCTCGCCGACGAGCGGCGCGGGGTCGTCTGGGTCTCTAACGAGCACAATCAGCGCTCGATATCGGGCCGAGCGTTTCTCTTCTGGAACATTGGCGAGTGCTGCCAGCAGCTTCGCATTGTTGGCTACATCGTCGGCATCTTCGCCCGCGAAGCGCGCGGAGTACACGCCCGGCGCGCCATCCAGCGCATCGACTTCGAGCCCGGAGTCGTCGGCGATCGCGGGCAACCCCGCGATCCGTGCCGCGTGGCGCGCCTTGATGAGCGCGTTGTCGAGAAAGGTGGCGCCGGTCTCGGGCGGCGGCGCGATACCGAACACGGACTGCGCGAGCGTCTCGACGCCGAGCGGCGCAAGCAGCGCCGCGAGCTCACCGAGCTTGCCCCGGTTCGCGGTCGCGACCACGACTCGCATGCGCGCTCCCGGTCAGTGGGCCGCGAGCGCCTGCGCCTGCAGCGCAAACAGCGTCGCGGTGCCGCCCACGGCGAGGTCGAGCAGCTGGTCGAGTTCGTGGCGGCGAAACGCATGGCCCTCGGCGGTGCCCTGCACCTCGACGAAGCCGCCCCCGCTCTGCATGACGACGTTCATGTCGGTCTCGGCGCTCGAATCCTCGCGATAGTCGAGGTCGAGCACCGGCGTGCCGTCGACGATGCCGACGGACACCGCGGCGACCTGCCCGTGCAGCGGCGGGGCGGCCAGCGCGCCGCGTTTCACCAGCGTCTGGCAGGCATCCGCCAGCGCCACGAAACCGCCAGTGATCGCCGCCGTGCGCGTGCCGCCGTCGGCCTGCAGCACGTCGCAGTCGAGCGTGACGGTGCGCTCGCCGAGCGCCGCGAGGTCGATCACCGCGCGCAGGCTGCGGCCGATGAGGCGCTGGATCTCCTGCGTGCGTCCGGTCTGCTTGCCGCGCGCGGCCTCGCGCGCGCTGCGCGTGTGGGTCGAGCGCGGCAGCATGCCGTACTCGGCCGTGACCCAGCCCTGGCCCTTGCCGCGCAGAAACCCCGGCACGCCATCTTCGATGCTCGCCGTGCACAGCACCTGCGTGGCGCCGAATTCGACCAGCACGGATCCCTCGGCGTAGCGCGTGAAATGGCGCGTGAAGCGCACCGCGCGCAGCGCATCGGGTGCGCGGCCATCGGCGCGAGCGTTCACTTGGCGCCCATCCAGCGCAGTGCCGCCGCCGTGGTGTTGTCGCTCGCCCCGCCACCGATCAGCACGGCGCGCTCGGCGAGCTTGCCGAGGTTCTCACGCAGGCTGCCGCCGCCGTTCGGCAGGCCCTCGGCGATATCGGCGTCGGTGAGATTGCCCCAGAAACCGTCGGTGCACACGAGCAGCACGTCGCCAGGCAGCAACCGCCGCCGCCCGGTGATCGTCATCTCCGGCAGGATCGAATCGCCGCCCACGCAGGACTCGACGAAGTTGCGCATCGGATGGCTGAGCACCTGCTCGGCCGTGATCACACCCTCGCGCAGCAGGAACTCGACGTGGCTGTGGTCGCGCGTGCGCGCGGCGATTGCCTGGCCGCGCAGGTGATAGACGCGGCTGTCGCCGATATGGGCCCAGTAGGCCGAATCGCCCTGCACGATGCAGACCGCACAGGTCGCGCGGGGGCGATGCTCGAGCGGCAGTGCCGCGCCGAGCTTCACCACCTCTTCGTGCGCGCGCCCGAGGGTGAGATGCAGGAAGCCGATGGGATCGAACAGCGGCTGGGGAGTGTGCCAGAACGACTCCATCAGCACTTTGAGGGCGGTCTCCGCCGCGCGCTCTCCATCGGCGTGTCCGCCCATGCCGTCGACGGCGACCAGCATCGCGGCGTCCTCCGAAACGCCCGCCCCGACGCGGTCCTGGTTGTCTTCGCGGGCTCCGACGAGGCTGAGTTCGGCGTAATCAATGCGCAAGCGGCAACCTTCGTCGTTGGCTAAACTGGGCGGCGCTTTATAACACTACGCCAGTCAATGATCACCAGCATGACAGGCTTCGCCCGCGGCGAGGCCACCGGACCCTGGGGCAGCCTCACCTGCGAGCTGCGCAGCGTCAACCACCGCTTCCTCGAGTCGCAGTTCCGCCTGCCGGAGGAGCTGCGCGGCTGCGAGTCGGACCTGCGCCAGGCACTTGCCCGCGAGGTCAAGCGCGGCAAGGTGGACTGCACCGTGCACCTGCGGGCGGCCGAGGGCGCCGCCCGCGCCCTCGACATCGATGAGGCGGCGCTCGCGCGGCTCGTCACGCGCCTCAATGAGGTCATGCGCGCCCTGCCCGAAGGCCACACCGTGGACGCGCTCGACGTGCTGCGCTGGCCGGGCGTGATCCGCGAAGTGCAGGTCGACACGGAAGGGCTGCGAGCCGCGCTGAACGAGCTGTTCGCCGCGACTGCGCGCGATCTCGTCGCCGCGCGCACCCGCGAGGGCGAGCGGCTGCGCGACCTGATCGGCGAGCGCTGCACGGCGCTCGAGGCGCTCGTCGCGCAGGTGCGCGCCCGCCTGCCCGAGGTGCACACGCGGGTGCGCAGCCGGCTCGAGGAGCGTATCGCCGAGCTGCAGGGCCAGGTCGACCAGGACCGCGTCGAACAGGAAATCGTGATGCTGCTGCAGCGGCTCGATGTCGCCGAGGAGCTCGACCGCCTGGCGGGCCACATCGACGAGACGCGACGGATCATCATGAGCGGCGAACCGGCGGGCCGGCGCCTCGACTTCCTGATGCAGGAGTTCAATCGCGAGGCCAACACGCTCTCGTCCAAGTCGCAGGACCTCGACACCACGCGCCTCGCGGTCGACATGAAGGTGCTGATCGAGCAGATGCGCGAGCAGGTGCAGAACGTCGAGTAGGTTCCGGGGGCGTCTGCAGACTTCCGCGAAAGATGCGTTAAGCCCCTGAGTTTCAGCGATTTTTGACCAGATTCGTCCACTGGCGTCCATTCTCGTCTGAGCCAATCTTGTAGCTGGATCGGTAGCTGGGACTCGACGAGCAAGGGGACGAAATGGCACGCGCGAAACTCACGGCGCTCCCGGCCGAACGGGCACAGAGGTCCGGCAAGTCGGTGCTGCTCAGCGATGGCGATGGGCTGTACTTGCGCAAGCAGACGCGTGATGGCGCTTCGTGAACGCTGCGCAATAGATTCGCAGGTAAAGTGCACTGGCTCACGCTCGGCAACTATCCCGACATGTCGCTGGCGCTGGCCCGCTTCCAGGCACGCCAGGCGCGGGTGCTAGAAGACCGGCAGCAGAATCCCCTTAGCGTGCTGCGCGCAGCGATGGAGGATGAACGGCAGAAAGGTTCCTTCAAGGCGCTTTGCGAAGACTGGTATCGCGTCGAGGTCCAGGCGCGCGGGCTCAAGCATCCGGGAGTGCCGCGGAGGTATCTCGACAAGTACCTGGTACCGAAACTCGGCCGCCTCGCGGCGAGAGATATCACGCCTGCGGACGTTGCCCGGATGCTCGATGATCTCAAGGGGCGTGCGCCGACTGCGGCGAATAATCTGCTGCGATTCACACAGCGCATCTTCGCGTTTGGCGTGCGGCGTCGCATCGCGCCGAGCAATCCGGCTGCTGATTTCCCCCCACGCCTCGATGCGGACGAAACGGAGAGGGCGCGAAGCCGCGCCCTCGGCACGGATGAACTCCCCCAATTGCTTGAGAAGATGCGGGAGACCGCGAACTTCAGTCTCGCACCTCCACCGAATTCGGCTTCTGTTCACGCAGCTCGGGGTACTTCCCCAAGAGCAGCAAGAGACTGCCACCTACAACAAAAAGGCTGGCAGCCACAACAAGGATTGGCGTGTACGTGTGAAATCGATCATAGACACTACCGAACACTGCCGGAGCGAAACCGGATCCGACAGCAAAGAATACGAATACAGCACCATATATCGCCCCGTAATGGCGGAGCCCGAAGTATCGGCTTACCAGGAACGCGATCAGATCCAATTCCGCCCCGGCCGCTAACCCAACAATCAGCGCTGCGATCGCGAGCCACACATCGGATTGAAGACCTACGGAAAGTAACAGACACGAAACGGCCGGCGCAGACAAGAAGGCAAACGCAATCCCCGGCGCCCACAGCTTGTCAATCAAGAAACCCGTAACCAACCGCCCCGCGATAACCGACACCCCCACGAAGCCCGCATACTCTGCTGCAGAACCCGGGTCCAAGCCACGATCCAAGAGCATCGGCACGAGATTGGTAATCAAGCCACCAATCCCAACCGATACGCACAAGAACGCCAAGCCGAGAATCCAGAATCTTAACGTGCGCAATGCATCGCTTAACCGGACACCAGCTCCGGCACTTCCTTTCAACATGTCTTGGCTAGTTCGCGGTGCTTCGCGCAGCCATAATGCAGCAATAGGGAGCGCGATAACGACAATCACAATACCGAGTATCCGGTATGCGACTTCCCAACCATATGTCTCTATCAGCGAAGCCGCAAGAACGGGCGAAAGTGCGGCAGCAATCCCCGTACCTGACATAGTCAGGCCCAAGGCCAATCCACGTCTCTTGTCAAACCAAGTGTTAACCACCCGTGTCCATGTAACAGGCAAGGTACCCGATGCCAGTACAGCCATGCATATCCATAAGAGGTAGTACGACCATATTCCGCTCCCGCTGAGCGAGAGACCTCCAAACGTTGCTCCCAATAACGGGATAGAAACTAACGCGATGCGGCGCGCACCGAACCGATCGATCAAAACGCCCACGGCGGGTGCAGTCACAATTGCACTCATCATCAAGAAGGCAAATGCAAATTGCGTCTCCCCTCTTCCCCACCCCATGCTACCGGCCACTGGCACGACAAACACGCCATGCGTATAGAAGGGAATCGACGTAAGGCCACAACCTGCACCCACTGTCGCTGCTATGAGAGGGCGCAGGCCGCGTCGAAACTCACCGTGGAAAAGAGTCACGAACCACCTCCAATACCGGTGCCAGCCACTCCAAAACGCAATATCGCCACCGCACCCCTGTCCAAGTCGAACGCCTTCGTCACCATACTCCCATGTTGTTGTCCGATCGGCCATCGGACGTTCACATCACGGACAGACAACGGCCCAGACGGCCATTTATGACGGGTAGAATCCCAAGGCACACTCAGTTCGCATTGAACGAGGGGAAGGAATGGGGATGCTCGATTCTGACGTGATTATTGCTGGTGCCGGTCCAGTTGGTAGCGTGGCTGCGCTATACCTGGCGCAACGTGGCATTTCCGTGATCTTGCTGGAATCCGGCCAGGATTGTGCACAAGATCTCCGCGCATCCACGTTTCACGCTCCCACTCTCGAAATGCTCGACGAACTCGGTGTTGCCCAGGAGATATTGGACCGTGGTCTCCGCGCGCCCATCTTCCAGTTCCGCGAGCGCCGCTCAAATGACTTTCTGGAGTTCGATCTGACCGAACTGTCAGACATGACTCGATTCCCGTATCGCGTTCAGTGCGAGCAGCATGTGCTAGCGCGACACATATCGAAGCTGTTACTTGCCGAGTCAAAAGCCCAAGTGTGCTTTAGTCATCGCGTCGTCGCGTTCCATCAGGATCAGGAATCCGTCACAGTCGCCATCGAAACTCCGCACGCACTGAAGAAACTTCGTAGTCGCTATCTGATCGCGGCGGATGGCGGGAATTCAATCATTCGAAAGTGGCTCGGTGCTGAGTTTGAAGGGTTTACCTACCCAGAGAAGTTCCTCTGCCTGTCCACTGAGTTGGAGTTGCGTCAGTACATCCCTGATCTCGCGTATGTGAACTACGTCTCCGACCCTGACGAATGGCTAGTCTTGCTCAGAGTTCCCAGGGTATGGAGAATTTTGGTGCCTGCGGATATGAGCATCGATGACGACACCCTGCGATCCGACGCAAAGCGGGACGAGGTTTTCATGAATCTGATCGGAAAGAGCGGTGTTCGCACCGAACATCGAACCATATATAGAGTTCATCAACGCGTCGTCAACCGCTTTGACCATGGTCGCGTATTTCTCGTGGGCGATGCTGCACACCTCAACAACCCGCTCGGCGGGTTCGGAATGAACAGTGGGATACACGATGTTTGGAATCTTGGCGAGAAAATCGTCTCATCCCTACGGCGCGGGCACAACGAGGAAGCATTCAAGTTGTTTGGCCGTCAGCGCAGCGCGGTGACGCACAAGTTTATTCAGGCACAGACCATTCAGAACAAGTATCTCCTTGATCATGGTGGGGATCAGGCGCACAAGCAGCGATGGCAGGAGATGCGCTCCATAAGAAATGATCCTGCGGCCCGAAGACAGTTCCTGTTGCGCCAAGCCATGTTCACCAGCCTGGCGGAAGCCGCAGCAATTGAGTAAGACCTAGCGGAGTTGGGCAATCATGACTGACGTTCTGGGATGGCGTCGAAAATTCGGCGTGATAGGACCATCAACTAACACCATCGTACAACCGGATTTCGATGATATGCGCCCACCAGGCGTGACAAACCACTACTCAAGGATTGTCGTTGAGGACGCGCGCGCGATCTCTGACGAGACCTTCATGGAAGGCACGCTTGAGATTTCCCGCAACACAATTGCAGCCGTTAAAGGTGTCTTAACTGCTGCCCCTGACTACCTTGTCATGGGGATGTCGGCGGTGACCTTTTACGGAGGAAAGGAAGGTAGCTCGGCTTGGAAGAGGCAAATCGAGGACGTCGCCCGAATGGGTGTCTCGATTGGGGCCGAGGCATTAGTAGCTGCCATACGGGCGTACGGCGACATACATCGAGTAGCCTTCCTTTCGCCCTATTATCCTGTTGCCAACGATCAAGTGAAGAAGTACCTGGCTGATCACGAGATTGAAGTAGTTCGCGATATCTGTTTGCGGTGTCCCCGATGGACGGCGATTGCCGAAGTGTCTGAAAAGGAACTAAGCCGCCACCTATTAGATCTGGACTGCAAAGAGGCCGACGCTCTGCTACAGGTGGGTACCAACTTGTCCATGGTGCGTTTGGCTGCCGCAGCTGAACGCTTCTTTGGCAAGCCCGTAATAGCGATCAACACGGCGACATATTGGCATGCCCTGAGAAGCAATGGAATCGACGACAAGATCTCCGGATTCGGGAGCTTGCTCGAAAAATTCTAGTGCTTCTGCCAGAGACAGTACGAAAGTCCAGGCTCTGTTGAATCTCGGGTGGGCCAAGTGGCATAAGTGGCTTACGGGTTGAACGTGCGGCAGTTGCGTTTTCCCGCGATCAGAAAGCATGTGGTGCGAATGGTTGACCTGCCCCCAGATTTCTGTGCCAGCGGAGGGTTAGTAGAGTTCGTTTTCCGAAGAGGAAGCGGACATGAAGAAGTCGAGGTTTACGGACGAGCAGACCATCGGGTTCCTGAAGCAGGTCGAGGGCGGGGTGCCAGTCAAGGACCTCTGCCGCAAGCACGGTTTCAGTGACGCGACGTTCTACAAGTGGCGCAGCCGGCTGGGCGGCCTGGACGTGTCGGAGGCGCGCCGCCTGCGCGAGCTCGAGTCGGAGAACACCAAGCTCAAGAAGCTGCTGGCGGTGACCTGCCGGTCGATTTTCGGCCCAGTTGATTCCAAGTAAGGCCGCTTTATTGCCATGTCGGCCACATGCAGTCTTGCACTCAGGCCACACCAGATGACGGTAGACCACATCGACATACGGCGGACGCGCCAAAGCTGCCAGTTACTTGGAGGAATTGGACATTGGGATCAAGGACAATTAAGTGCGGGCACGTCCTGCTGCTTAAGATGATTCTGATTGCTCAAGCTGCGAGAGGTACCAATCCGCAACCTCTGCACGCGTTGGCCACCACACGCCATCCAGCGACTGGGCGAACTGGAGAAACTCCCTTATCGCGCGTATTCGATATGCACGCCCACTCACATGTGGATGCAGCCCCACATTCATCAGCCTGCCGTTACGACTACCCTCTCGATGCAGTTCGCGCAATTCTTCAATTAATATATCGCGATACTCATCGGTCGAGTATCCGCCGCGTGTTAACAATGTAAAGTCATTGATTTCGTTTGTGTAAGGCACGGAAACCAACGCTCCCTTACTGGTGCTGATCAAGTACGGCTGATCATCGTTCATTAAGTCACAGTAGAATCGCAGACCCTCTTCCGCGAGAATTTCTGCAGTATTAAGCGTGCCGCGCAATGAAGACGAGAGCCAGCCTTGTGCGGGTTTGCCCACAGCGAGTTTATATGCCGCCAACGTTTTCAGAATGACTGCTCTTTCAGACTCAATATCGTGCGCGTAGTCCGTTAGAAGCTCGCCCTGTTCGAAATTGTGCGGGATGACTTCCCAACCGCGTGATACCACGGCTTCTACCATCTGCCTGCGGCGCTCAAAAACGGCTCCATTCACCGTGCAGCTTGGCCGGACCCCTGCCTCATCAAACAGTTCCAGCAAGCGCCATATGCCCACTCGCTGCCCATACTCCCGCCAAGTGTAATTAGGAAAATCAGGAACATTGCCTGGCATTGGATCAGGGAGAATCGGTGGACCACCCGCGTAGTGAACACGCTCAGTTGGTTTGGTCAGGTCCCAGGTTTCGAGATTTATCGTGACTATAAGAGCAACCCTGCAGCCGCCTGGCCATTGCAGCCGCGGCCGCTCATGTATAGGGATGTATTCGTACTTCACTTCATTTTCCTTTTCTATGGGGCACAAGGGGCGGGTGCACCCGGAACAACTCTCGTTCAAGATCAAGCAGGAAGCCGAGCATCACCTAACGGATCCACTCCGCCTGGATTCTAAAGCTCTATAGCGGGATCAGCACAGTCGAGCGCGGTCACACAGCGAACGGAGATCTACTCTGGAGCGCACCCGGCTTTGATGCCGGGAACAGGTCCCCATGTGCGGTAGCGACGTCACCCCGTTTTTGAGTAGCAGTTCGGTCTAGGGTCTGACCCTGGAGGCGGAGGTTGGACGAGTGAGGAAGCGGTTTACCAAAGGCAGATCATTGGGTTCCTGCGACCGGCGGAGGCCGGCGTGGCGGTGAAGGAGCTGTGCCGCAAGCGCGGGTTCTCCGAAGCCAGCTACCACCTCTGGCGCAGCAAGTTCGGCGGCATGGACGTGTCGGATGCGAAGAAACTCAAGGCGCTGGAGGCTGAGAACGCTAAGCTGAAGAAGCTGCTGGCGGAGCGTGACCTGGAGATCGAGGTGATGAAGTCGCCGCAAAGGAATGGTAACCGCGCGTGCCCGACGCCAACAGGTGTCGTTTGTGTGCACGCGCGGGATCTCGCTGTGCAGGGCTAGCGCGCTGTTGTCGGTGCCGCGATCGACGAGAGGTTCGGCCCCACTCGAGCCTCGAGAACCTGACGCCGGCGGAGTTCAAACGGAAAATCGGATTAACTTTCCACCCGAGCAACGCCACCCTCTAAAGACATCTGGCCCGAAGAATGCAGGCAGGTCAGGTCGCCCGCTATTCGTCCTCGCTCTCGCCACTCTCAGCGTGTTGCTGCACCGTAAGCCACGCGAGCGGCGCCCTCGCGGATTCGTAGAGCCACTTCCACACCCTCGTCGCCTGCGCGGGATGCCGACCGACTGCCAGGGTCAGGACCAGTTCCCTTGCCGGCGAAGGGCCAGCGGCCGCTCGAGCACGGCGGCCACTTTCGCGCGAGTGCGCGGTCTACGCGCCTCGCCGATCGCGATGAGCGCTTCGAGCGCGCCCATCGGCAACGCGAGCAACGAGTCCTCGTCCTGTCTGACGTCGGGATTGATGCGCACGAGTGTCAC
>Ga0116144_10001364_pt1 | contig 29158 bp, 22 predicted proteins | sample AD_UKC035_MetaG_FD_89746 | JGI IMG/M metagenome (GOLD analysis project Ga0116144, IMG submission 89746) | Active sludge microbial communities of municipal wastewater-treating anaerobic digesters from USA - AD_UKC035_MetaG | ecosystem: Engineered > Bioreactor > Anaerobic > Digestate | place: USA...
ACTAGAATCTATTACAAGGCTGATCCTGGTTATGGTACCGATATCCACAACTATCCCGGCATCATGCCCAATGGCAACAACATTCTCGACATCATCAAAGACGGCCGCGGTTTTGCCTGCCCCGAACTGGTTTATCGCTATGGCGACCTGCGCAATATTCCCAATAACGAACTCGTAAACTACATATTCTTCAAAGTATCACCTGACGATACTACCAGCAGCTTTCAGGACTTCCTGCCGACCCGTATCGCCAGAGCCACCGTTTGCCCGGCATTCGGCTACAACTTCAGCGATGGTCTGAACCCGGCAGGTCAGCTGGGCGCAGCCCCGAATGGCATCAACGGCAATGCTCCGAGCCCGAGCTTCAGCAGCGGCGCCGGCGGCCCGGACCGCACCAGAAACACTCTGCACATCACCTGGCAGACCAACATCAGCGCCGACTAATCGCTTACTCATCACAGAAAACGGGCTTCGGCCCGTTTTCTGTGATTTCAGGGCTCCTGCCCAAACCTGACCAGTCCGGTTTTTCGCATTTTTGTCGTGCCGGAAATACTGTTTTTACAGTGGTCATAGAAAGAAAACCATGACATTTGGTGGCTTCAAGTCTTCGTGCCTGATTTCGGGCTCGATCGCTTATTATTCATTTCTCGAAGCACTGCGCAACCGGCTGTTTCTTGGCATGATCCTGCTGGCGATACCACTGTCTTCGGCAGCATGGCTGCTCGACACCTACCAGCTCGGCTTTCAGGTGCGCCTGGTTACTGATGCCGGATTGACGCTGATTTCGTTGATCGGTCTGCTCGTCGTGCTGTTCTTTTCGCTCGATCAGATCATTCCCGATATCGAAAAGCGCACGATTTATTTCGTCATCACGCGGGCACCGAGCCGGCATGTCTACATGGCCGGACGTTTTGGCGGCATCGCACTGACCCTGCTGTTTCTCGACCTTCTGCTCGGCAGTCTGCTTTTTGCGATACTGCGCATGCAGGCGGGCGTCTGGCTGCTTGAAATACCGGTCGCCATGTTCATGGTTTTTTTGAAGCAGCTGCTGCTGGTTTCGGTCGTCATGATGCTGGCCGCCTGTTCGACCAAGATCATCACGGTCAGCCTGAGCGTGCTGTTTTACGTGATCGGGCACGGTCTCGACATTTTCAGAATGCTGGCCGAGCGCAAAGGAAACCTGCTGCTGACCTGGCTCAGCGATATTTTCATTTTCATTCTGCCCGATTTTTCGCTGTATGAAACCCGGGTCATGGTCATGCATGAAATCCCGGCCCGCGGCTCAGCTCTGCTGCTTCTCGGCCTCTATACCATGGCGGCAGTATTCTTTTATCTGTCGCTGGGTGGAGCCGCCCTCGACCGCCGCGATCTCTAGAACTGATGCATAAGCCCCGCAAACTGACGACTTTCGGCATACTGCTGCGCCTGCTGTTACTGATAACTGCTGTTTCGGCGCAATTTTCAATCAAAGCGAGATACTGGGATCAGTATTACCCCGAAACGGTAATCGTCGATTACAGCGATCTGCTGCTGCAATCGGTGCCGGACCAGGTTAAAGGGATGAGTGCCGGGCTGATGCGCCTGACTGCAGATGAATACATGCACATCGGGCCCTACAAAAAGGCGCGGCAGAACTTCATCGCCGGCAGCTACGCCGGCAACACCGAGATCATGACTCTGTTGCGGCTGGCGCTCTATCTCGAACCGACCCATATCGATACCTACACGATCATGAGTCAGAACCTCGCCATGTATCTCGACCGTTTTGAAGAAGGCATCAGACTGCTGCAGCAGGGCATTCTCGCCAACAAGCAGGCACCTGAACTGCACAAACTCTACGCTGCCGGGGCCTACTGTCATGGTTTCGCCGAGAGCTACACCTACAGCAGTTCGCAGCCGATCAAAAACAACCGGGAAGTTGCGCTGAACTATCTCGAAGCTGCCATAAAGAGCTATGAAGCGCAGGCCATGTATCTTGCCAGCGATTCTTACGATGTCTTCGCCAACATCGACAACTATCGCCTGCTCAAGAGCCGCTTTCTGCTAGATGTCGGCAAAAGAGAAGAAGCTCTGGCCGCCTGGCGACTGGTGCCAGCGCAGAACCGCAGCGGCCTGCTCGCCACCTACTTTTCGCTGCTCGAGCAGGGTGTCGACGTGCCGGCGACCCCCGAACAGATGTTCGACGAAATTCTGAAAAGCAGCACAAAAACCGAAAAAGAACCACCTTATCAGCTGCCCGACGGCTGGTATCAGACGTTATTCGTTGAACCGGCCGACACCTTCAAGGCGGTCGCGAATATTCTCGACCGCAGCAGCGCAGCCCAAGTCGATGAACTCAACCCTTTTGCCACCAGTAAAGCCGGCATCAGTGACCAGTCAACCGATGAACAGCACAAACACGAAGAAGACGACACCTGCGGGCACACCAACCACTCCGAGCACGACTGCCCGCACCATCACAACACCGGCAACGAATGGCCCATCTTTAAAGAAGCAAGGGCCGCCATTTTACAGGCAGCCCTGATGTTCGTCTGCGGCCTCGGCATCCGCCGCTTCTTCACCCGCCGTTAACTTAACCGTTCACTACAGATCGTAATTCGGCAGATCAAAGTTGTGCAGATAGGTTGTGGTATTGGACTCAATGGTTATACGTTCCCACAGATGAATCTGGTCAACATTGATTGAATCCGGAATGTAAAATGTACAAGTCGCAGGCTCAGACTTATCGTCTGCTTTGATAACAACAGGTATTTTTTCAATTTTTGCCTTAACAGTCGAACTATTCTTGCCAACATACACAACATAACTTGTTTTTTCGTCAGTAGGTTCAACATGTTCGATTCTGAAAGATCCATTGATAGATTCGCTCCCAGAACCAGTTCTAGTGCTGATTAGCGGGGATGGCGCCGCTGATGAAAACGACCATCTGTATACTGTGTTATCGACTTCGCCTTCTAAAAGACTTGCCGACTTATCAGGGATCCCTTCTAAATATTCAAAACGATATAAACGTACAATTAATCCCGGAATACCTTTACCGGTAGTTTCATCGACTATACGGCCGGAAATTGCGCCTTTATCTTGTTCAGGGTTCTGTGACAGATAGTAAGTCAGAGAAGCCGGCAGTATTTCTGTTTTGGTGGGATCGGCTTCCTGTGCTCTGATGGTAAAATTGGTGGTAAGGCTGGTCCAGCCGTTACGTGAAAAGGTCAGCTCATAAGTATCTGGCAGAAACTTGCGGTCAAAGACGAATTTGCCGTTCAAATCAGAGACTGCGTCACCAATCCCATTGATCGTGCATTTCACATACTGAAGAGGGGCTTTGGAGAAGTCGTCGTAAACAGTTCCTTCAACCTTTTCATAGAAAGCTTCTACGTCTTCTGCTTCAATAGTCTTTACCGAGAGATAAAGTTCTGGCAGTTCCGGCGAAAGCTTGCCGTCATTGAGAATGTGAATTACATAGGTTGTCGGCACGTATTTTTTATCGGCATCGCTGAGAGCTACCACATACATGCCTGTCGACCAGCCCTGAAATATAAACTTGCCTTCGGTCGTGGTAGTTGTGGTTGCGAGTGCTTTGCCATCTTTACTGAGAGCAACGGTAATATTGGGAAGAACCTCAGAAGTGGCGTTAAGCAGCACAGTTCCGATGATATTGGCGCTGACCGGTTCGGTCGGCGCCGAAACCATGGTTGTAGACCGGCTGAATACCTTCACTTCAGATTCTGCCAGCACTACTTCTTCGATAATACTGGCGTAACCATTGCGCTGAACAGTTACCGTATAGGCACCTGGCGGCAGGGTAATCTGGTAGCGCCCGGTCGAATCGGTGATCGCCGAATCGGTCACCATCGATGCCGAGAGAATACGAACAAAAACGTTTTCGAGCGGTTGACCATTTTCGTCAGTGATAATGCCGGTTAAAGTTGCATAGTTGACTGATGTCGAGGAACCGGTCAGACCGACCCAGTTGCCGCCGGATAGGCTGCTGTTGCTGCCTGAGCTGCAACCGATGATGACCATGCAGATCACGGCGAACAGAGACAGTAAAATCGTGGTTTTTCTGGTAAGACTGTTTCCTGTCATGATGATCGCTGCTCCTAATTTTCTTCTTCTTTTATGGTGGTGACAAGGTTGACCTGGGCGGAAATGCTGACGGCCTTGTCGTTGACATCCTTGCCCGCGAACTCGATGCGCGCGATAACCGGAGTGATGTCGTCGGTGATCACGCTGTTTCCTTTGGTCATGAAAGCGTAGACGGCGGGCAGAAATACTTCCATAAGCGTCTGGTTGGCCACAGTCGCAGAATCAGGCAGTTCTTCGTCGTCACCGCCTGCGCCCCAGTTTATGGCGGGAGCTTTAACGAACAATGACACTCCGCCTGAGTGATCGAACTTGCCATCGTTCAGCGGAGTGCCGCCGGTTGTGTAATACCTGATCACATAAGAATTGATGAAGCACGACACGCCGTTGCTGATGTTGAAATCAACGGCCAGAGCCGGCAGCAATATGGTCTTCTCACTCGAACTTGTGCCGGAAGTATCTTCTGACAGCTCCGGCTGCATGAACGAAGGTACGACCTTCGATACATAAACTTCGGTTGCCGGTGAAATGATGCCACCGGGCGAGTTCTGGCAGCCGGCCAGATTGGTCAGCACGAAGATCATGAGAACGAAGAATATCCGGCTTAACTGTTTCACATGGCACCTCCGGCAACTTTCGGCCGCATCGACGGCGGCGTGCGGCCGCTGGTTATGATATGCGGGGTAATGAAAACAACCAGCTCAGAGCGTTTTGAGCTCTTTTCGCGGCGCGAAAACAGCTTGCGGGCAAGCGGTATCTTGTCGAGCAGCGGCGTGTTGTTGCGTTCTTCCGACTGGTTCTCGGTGATCAGACCGCCGAGAATGATAGTTTCGCCGTCTCTGACGTAGAGTTCGGTGGTCGCCTTGCGCCCTTCGGTCCAGGGCACGCCTTCGACGAATGAACGCAGCGAGGTAATGTTGGGGGTAACACTCATTCTGATCGTCTGGTTGTCATAAATGAGAGGAGTAACGTCAAGACTTATCGGGATCTCTTCAAAATTTACGATACGCTCGGTGCGCTGCTGACCGCCGGTTGTATCAATGGTATTGGTAGTGATGTAAGGCACCTTCTGCGAAATCATGATGTTGGCAACCTGACCGTTAAGAGCGGTTATGCGCGGGTTAGACAGTGAGCGTGCCTTGTTGTTGGTTTTGAGGCTGCGCAGCAGCATGCTGAAGTGGTCGCTGTTGAGGTTGCCCAGGCGAAAAGTGCCGTTACCGGCGGTTTCGCCGAGAACGGTGTGGTCGTATTGCCAGAGCGGTGTGTCGCGGCCGATCTGGGTCATCAGCGCCGACCAGTCGACGCCGGTCGAGTTGGTATCGTCGAGGGAAATGTCGAAGATGTGCGCTTCGATGAATACCTGGCGCGGTGCGATATCGAGCGTTTTGATCAGCTGCTCGATGCGATCGAGGTTCTCAGGGGTTTCTCTGATGACCAGAGTAGTTTCAGGAGCCACCGACGGGCCGCCCCCCTGCTGACCACGACCCTGCGGGGCGCCGCCGCCCGGTGCCTGTCCCCATGCCGGCGCCATGGTGACGAGACAGAGGAACAGCAGACACAACCCTCTGAACACATGATTTTTCGCTTTCAACCTGATCTGTTTCTGCATCATAGTCTTCCCTTTCAATGGTCATCCTCTTCCTAGCGCCGCTGAGCGCCGCCGGCGCCCTGGGTCGATGTCTGGGCCGAACGCTGCACCTCAAACATCTGCTTGGACGGATCAAAACTCGGTATTATCATCTTTATCGCATCTTCGAGCGTTTTCTTGTCGATGTGCATGAGCTTGAACACACGTTCTTCGTAGCGGGCGGTATTGCGTGAATCGTAGATCTCGATCAGGCGCGAAATCTCATTGAGCTTCGACATCGGCGCGGTTACGATCAGAGAATTCGAGCGGTCATCGAGATAGACATTGCCACGGCTGCTGCCGGCTGTTGCAGCTGCTGGAGCAGCGGCAGAAGGAGCGGCCAGCTGAGTGTTACCACCAGCCAGCGCCGAAATACCACCAGTCACCACGCCGGCAACCGACATGCCTTCTGAGCCGGCTTCGGGCTGAGGCGCTGATACTGATGAATTCTGACGGTTCAAGGTATCAGGCAGCTGCCCGAGCGACTGCTGCACCATCGGCAGCAGTTCGGCCGCCACGGCATTGCGCACGAAGAACACCCGGGTTTCCATGGGTTCTTCATTGCGGCTGAAAACCCAGAGAACGCCGTCTTTGATTTCATACATGTAATCATTGGTGCGCAGAATTATATCGAGCGCCACGCCAACGTGAATGTTTTCGAAGTTAACCGTGGTGCTGCCCTGAATCGGGTTGCGGCTGACCAGGTTGAGATTGCCCTTGGAAGCGAGCATGCGCACTACTTCAGCAAGGTTGGCTTCTTTGAAGTTCATTGAAACCCTGATATCAGAGAGTTCCTTGAGTTTTTCGACGTCAGGAGCAGTCGAGACGATCACCGGTTTGGCCGGCTGCGGGTTGAGCACAACGATGCGCGGCGAGTCGGGAAACAGCGGTTTTGCATTGCGATACTGATCTGCCTCAGGTCTGGCTGATCTGGCGGCAGATGCCTGCTGTTCCTTGTTCAGGCGGTATTCCGGCAGCCACTGCTCTTCAGTTCTGGCGGCAGCCGGGCGGGCAGCGGCGGCACGCGCCGGCTGAGCCTTCGGCTTTTCGACCCTGCGGCGGGTCGGGCGGGCTGCTGGTGCAACCGCTGCTGTCGTTTCGCTGACGGTGACCGGACGGGCCGGGGTTTCGGCAGAAAGCACCGGTTTTTCGGCTGGAGCCGGAGCAGCGGCGGCCTGCAGTTCGACCTCACGTGCTTCGGTGCGAGCTTTCAAAGCGGCCAGCAGACGGGCGCGAGTGTCAGCTTCAGAATCGGCCTCAGCTTTTGCTTTAGCTTCTGCTTCGGCGCGGGCTTTTGCCTCTGCCTCTGCTTTAGCGGCAGCAGCCGCTTTGGCGGCAGCTTCAGCTTCGGCTTTTGCTTTGGCTTCTGCTTCTGCCCGGGCAGTTCTTTCGGCTTCGAGACGAGCTTTGGCTTCGGCAGCCAGTCTGAGTTTTTCGGCGACTTCGGCTTTGGCTTTCGCTTCAGCTTCGGCTCTGGCCTTTTCTTCGGCTTCGAGTTTCGCTTCGGCTTCAGCTTTTGCCTTTGCGGCAGCTTCAGCATCAGCCTGAGCTTTGGCAAGAGCTTCGGCTTCGAGTCTCGCCTTTTCTTCAGCTTCGGCTTTGGCACGGGCTTCAGTGCGGGCCTTCAGTTCGGCAACCAGACGGGCGCGATTTTCGATTTCGGCGCGGGCTTTGGCCTCGGCTTCGGCGCGAGCCTCAGCTTCAGCACGGGCCTGCGCTTCCAGGCGCGCTTTTTCTTCAGCTTCGGCACGTGCTTTTGCTTCAGCGGCGGCTCTGGCTTCAGCCTCGACGCGGGCGCGTTCTTCGGCTTCGAGTTTTTCTTTCAGTGCTGCTTTTGCCTGAGCTTCTGCTTCAAGTCTGCCTTTTTCGGCAGCTTCGGCGAGTGCCTTTGCTTCAGCTTCGGCTTCGAGCCTGGCTTTTTCGGCAGCTTCGGCACGTGCTTTTTCTGCGGCTTCAGCCTTAGCCTGGGCTTCGGCTTCGAGTCTCGCCTTTGCTTCGGCCGCCAGACGGGCTTCTGTTTCAGCCCGGGCGCGGGCCTCAGCCTCAGCGCGGGCGAGAGCCTCGGCTTCTGCTCTGGCTTCTGCTTCGGCGCGAGCTTTTGCTTCGGCTTCAAGTCTGGCTTTGACTTCTGCCTCAGCTTCAGCGCGGGCTTTTGCTTCGGCCTCAAGTCTGGCTCTGGCTTCAGCTTCTTCTTTTGCTTCTGCTTCAGCGCGGGCCTTCATTTCGGCTTCGAGTTTCGCTCTGACTTCGGCCTCGAGCTTAGCCCGGGCTTCTGATTCAGATTCTGCGATTTTCTGGCGGAGATCTTTGAGGCGCGCTTCGACTTCAGCCTGACTGACAGGGTCTGCAACCGTTGCGGCCGCGACTTCTGGCGCCGGGGCTGCCGGAGTTTTCACGGGTTCCGGTGCTTCTTCAACCGGCTGAGAAGGTTCTGGCGACTCGATCATCTCGGGGCGTGATTCTCCCCTGGTTTCATCGAGTTTTTTCTTGAGATACGGAAACTTGTCGTCAGGCTCTTTGTTGTCGGCTGCAACTGTTGCCGGCTCTGCCTGAGGTGTAGCTGCGAGCGGTGCAGAAACCGGCGCAACCTTGTTTTTTCTCGCCTTTTTCTCGGCCAGGCGTTCAGCTTCGAGTCTGGCCTTCTGCTCTTCGAAACGCTCTTTGGCCTGGTCCTTCCGGGCGTCAAGCAGCTCTTTGGCACTTGCTGTGTCGGCATCGGCCGAGACACTCTCTTCGATTACGCTGTCAGGCGCTACAACAGGAGGCAGAGCTACCGGCTGCTTAACCGGAGGCTGAGATGGGCTGGCCTTTTGCGCCTTAACCGGCGCCGGATTTGCAGCGGGCGCTGCTGCCACAACAGGTCTTGCTACCGGCTTTCCTGCGGCCGGCTTTTGAGTGACAGTCTGGGTTTTGGGTGCAGACGGCGCTTTGCCTCTGACCATGACTTTTCTGCCTGAATTCAGATTCAGGTTGAATTCGTCAGGAACTCTGTGCGCTCCCCTCGACCAGGCAGCATTTTCAATTTTGATAACTTCTTCAGCTGGCTCTGCGACTGTTTTTTTAGCAGAAGCCGGTTTTGGCGAAACAACTTTTTTACCGGTAAGGTTGCTGTACTCGCTCTGCCAGCTTACCACTTCATCACTCTGACGGTCGGCTTCGAGCAATCTGACCAGTTCAGTGACATCGGCAGCGAGATCAGGTGCCTTGTCATCCTGATACTGCGGCTGCATGGCGCGCCGCTGCACTTCGATCGACCGTTCCATTTCGTTGTTCATGAGATAGAGCACCGAAATACGATCGAGCACCCGACGATGAAAGCTGACGTTTCGGTCGCCGGCTGCATTTATGCAGATCGGCAGCAACACCAGCGCCGCCAGCAGATACAAGAACTGTCTCGAATATCTATTCCTGAACATAAAGGACGATCTCCTTACCGTTTTTTTCAAGGGTAACCGAATTTCTGGTAATCTCTGTCACTGTGTAGTCGTTGATGACATCACCTTTTTTCACTGCCATATCGCGCAGTTTTTCGGTAAACAGCGCGGTAAAGTCTCGTTTTCCGGCAAGCAGAATTCCGCGCAGACGCGGCAGATTCTCCTGCGAACCGGCTTCGACAGCGACATCTGGCTCTTCACCTTCAGCAGTTGCAGAAGGTGGAATGAGGCCGGGCGCACTCGATTTCTTGCGATCGGCCGGCGACATGAAAATGTCTCTGATCGCGGCCCAGCGGCTGGTATCGCCTGGTTCATCTTCAATGAAAACCGGCTGATCATCTTTGCTGCGGCCCTGGATCGACCTGTTTTTCGACCTGAAATCCTGGGCTGACATATTCTGGACGCCGAGCACCAGCACCATCAGCAGGCAGGCGAAAGCGAGAAGCCGGTATTGCACTTTTTCCTGCATCATTCGCCTCCGTAGACGTAGGTCTTGATATTCATCGACGAAACCAGCCGGTTACCTTCGTCGAGCGGGGTGGTCGTGAAACCGGTAACCTCAACGAGGCGCGACAGACTCTCGATGCTTTCGAGATACTTGCCGAGTTCTTTGAACGTCGAAAGCAGCTCGATGTTAATTTCGATTTCGGTATAAGTCACCTTGCCACTGTCTTCGCCGGCCTTGATATTTACTTCAGCCGCGCGGATAGCACCAGGCGTGACCTTTTCCATGGAAAAGCCCCTGCCGGTACTGACTTTGGTAATCTGTTCGAGCAAAGCCCCGGCTTCCTGCTTTTGCGGCAGTTTAGTCAGCAACTGCGCGGTCTGAGTTTTGAGCTCTTCGATCTCAGAGGTAACTGAGGCAATTTCGCTTCGGCACTTTTTAGCGGTTGCAAGGTCGGAATTCAGCTTTTCATTGGCACTCTGCAGCTCGACGATCGACTGGTTTCTGGCCGGTCTGACCTTGAAATAGTCGTATCCCACCAGTATCAGCGCAACAATGGTAGCTAATGCAATCAGCCGATTCATGACTTCGCCTCTCTTTCCTTGCGCAGTGACGGGCGATGAACCGTAAAGGTCAGCGAGAACTGGATCTCTTCGACATCGGCGTCAGAATCTTTGACATTGCCTTCCCAGCTGATATTGCGGAAAATGCTGGAGGCTTCGAGTGATTTGACCAGTTGGGAAACCGCCTGATGTGAGTAACTGCGCCCCTTGAGCACCACTTTAGTGGAAGAAGTCGTCGATGCCGGCGCGGCGTTGCGGGCACCCGGTTTATCGGTAACCGTCATACTGCCGGTTGTCATCTGGGTGATCCAGATTTCGGCCGGCAGAATTTCTTCGAGTTTAACCAGCAGATCTGACCAGAACATGCGACGGTTGATGATTCTGGTGATGAAGGCTGATCTGATGTTCCAGTCAGCCTTGGTCTTCAGCAGCTGGTCATGCTGCTTTTTGAAAGTTTCGATTTGCGCGAATTCTCCTGTTAACTGGCTCTGTTCCTGCTTCAGCTGCGCAATCCTGATTTTTTCAGGATAAATGAACTGCCAGGCATAAATAGCGGGCAGTACCAGCGCCGCCAGAAAGGCAAAGACGAAAGGAATGGCTGCTACCATCATCTTACGGGCCATTTTGCCATAGTCTTTTTTGATGGCATTGATCAGATTGAGAGATTGATCGGCAGCAAATGCGCAGATGCCACAGCCGACAGCACCCGGCAGGGCGCACATGATTTCTGCCGGCGGGTCCTGCTGCCCTGCGGCCGGTGAATATCTGATGTTTCTGAATGGCGTAAATTCTGAAATATTTTCGACCATGATGGCGTCATGCAGCTTTTCGCTGATGCCGTGCATGTTGGCACCACCGCCAAGAATGAAGGCGCGGGCAACCTGAACTTTCATCTGACCCTTGAAATAATCGAGAGAAAGCCGCATTTTTTGCGTCATTCGTTCGAAGTTACGCTCGATCATCTGCGAAATTTTGACTTCGAGAGCGCCTTCGGGATACGACAGAGCTTCCTGCGGAGAAAGCATGCCGACGGCGGTTTTGTAGTCTTCAGCCGCACTGCGGTCAAGCTCGACCGCGCCGTCAGGTGTATTGTAATTGCCGATAATTGACCGGGTGAGATCTTCGCCGGCCATCGGAAAGCTGCGGGCGAGTTTGAGAACGCCGCCATCACAGACGACAATCTGGTTCTGGTCGGCGCCGAAATTGAGCATGGCAATGAGATACGGCAGCGGCTGGCCGGCAATTTCGTCTTCATAATTGGCCATCATACACTCGCGCAGGGCAACCGATGATGGGTACATACCAACCAGCCGACCTCCGGCTTTTTTAATCAGGGCTTCGCGTTTATGAAGTTCGGTGACCGGGCAGGTCAGCGACAATATGTGATATTCCCGGTTGTTTTCGTTCTGCTGCTCGCCAACCACCGAGTAATACTTGGCGGTGCCCGACTGCTCGACTGCGTCGTCAGCATCAGAAATTTTCATTTCGGTGCGCATTACCATATCGAGGGTCTTGCGGTCCATAGCCGGTTTGGTCAGAAAACGCAGTTGCAGATCGCGATCGGAAGCGATAAGAGCCACATTCGTCGTAATCTCGCGGAAAGTATCGATAATCTGCTTAAGGGTTTCAAGCAGAGCATCTTCGGTCTGCTCAACGCCATGCGGAAATTTGATGACCTTGATGCCCAGACAACTCGACTGGTCGCCCTGCCTGCTCATGGCTACCGCCTTGGCTGCGGATGAACCAATATCTATTGCTATTACTCTATCTATCTGTTCTCTGGCCATAATTTATCTCACTGCTGCCTATCGCTTTCTCTCAAGAATACCTCTGATCATGCGCTGCTTTTCCTGAATACGGGCGACGAACTCATCGATATCAACCTGCCGGTTCGGGTCGAACGGGCGCGAAGAACTCGAATCAGGGCTGACATTGCTATTCAGACTGTCTGAACTCGCCATTATCGGGGTAAGAAGTTCAGACCGCGTTGTCAGCAGGGGGGCGAGAGCGGCATAAAGGGTGCCGACGGCCTCATGGCGGGTTATGCTCTCTGAGCCGGCAAATCGACCGCCAACATAGCCAAGCTGAATTCCATAGTTGCTGATTGCAGCCAGGTCATACGCCAGATCAGAACCTTCGCTGACATCTGAATAGACAATCTGATGGGGTTGCTCTACCGACGGATAGAGGTGCGTGAGATTACGCAACATTACCGCCAGCACTCTGGCCAGTGTTTTTCGATCGAAACTGCGGTTGGGGCCGGTTTTTTCGCAGAGTTCGTTAATTTCGGCAAGCGCTTCTGAACGGTTGAAATGTACAAGAACGCCTGCAGCCATACCGGCAAATTCGCCGATACTGAGCCATGCGTCACCGTCGAACGAAGAGCCAAATTGCACAAGCGAGAGACCGCCCACCGAAGCGAGTCCTTCCAGCTGTTTATAAATCCAGTGATCGAGCGGAAGATCGACAAAGGTGAGAGCGTGACCGGCCGACTCGGTCTTCTTTTCGGCAGCCAGAGCTTCATAAAACCTGGTTATCAGAAAGACACAGTCGCGGTTGCTAAGATATCTGGTGGTATGCAGTCGCCCATCAGAATAGCCTTTGACTATACCGCGATTTACCAGATAAGTCATAGCCCGCTCGTATTCGGGCGGAGTTTTGTAGTCGGCAAAGCTGACCAGTCGTGATTCTGAATCAGGCAGTTTGATGTGACCATAGGTTTCGAGCAGTATCAGGGTCTGAATTACCTTGTTGAGAGCTTCACCGCGTTTGATGCGACGGCGCTGACTCTTCTGCTTGAGCAGTCTGGCCTGAGCCATGGCTTCGATATCATAGCCACTCGAGATGCCGAGCATCTGCATGGCCTTGTCAAAGGCAAGTTCGAAATCCTGTCTGGTGATGGCAGAAATCCAGTTGCGTGGATCGAAGGCCTGCGGCGGCAGAAATCCGAGGTCGTAACCAAGGCGCAGTTCGGGAGCCATGCGATGCCAGGCATCGGTATCCTGAATCGCATCGAGACGCTTCAAATCAAAGGCTATCGAGAATAACAGACTCCCGGCCATGGCACCGGCAATAAACTGCTTTTTTCCCTTTTTCATCTCTACTCCTTCGATTTAAGTGATGCGAAAACCGCCAAAGCCAGACGAACACCGACATCCATCAATTCAGAGACAGTCAGCCCGTAACGGCTGATCGGCAGTTTATTGAAAATTCATAACCATCATCGGATTTTTTTATCGAACCTGATGCCGGAGCATTAAGTTGACAATAGAAATCAGCTGGTTGATAATTCGGGTGAAAGCGAGGGGTGCCATGCCAGAAAGTTTCATATCTTACTTCAGCCCGGAAATGGTTGACGAGGTAATCGACAAATGCCGTAAACTCGTCGAAAGCAAACCAAATGATCCCGTCTGTTACCGGAATCTCGGCCATGCTTACTTCAAAAAGGAAGCATATCGCGAGGCACGGGCAATGTACGAGAAAGTCGTCGAGCTGTCGGAACACGATGCAGGTGCCTATCTGGCTACGGGCCGGTGCTGTGAACTGCTACAGGACTACGATGCTGCCCTGGAAGCCTTTGAAGCAGCCCGCATCGAAAAGCCCGAATGGCCTGACGTCTACTTCTGGAAGGCAAAGATCTATTTTGCCAAACAGGATCTGGCAGCGGCCCGCGACCTGGTCAAAACTGCCCTCGACAAAAACCCGGCGTTCAAAGATGCGATTTATCTGCAGTCGCAGATTTTCGAGGCACTCGGCGATCTGGCAGCTGCCAATACCTGTCTCAAGCAGATCATCGCTTTGCCGCCGACGGTCAAGCGCACCAAAAACCCTTTTCCATATGATATCGACATACTTTTCGATGACGGCCTGCTGCTGAAAGAAGCGATCAGACAAATGGAAGCGATTCTGCGCGCCGAGCCCGGCTATGCCGACATTCATTTCAAGCTCGGCATGGCGTATCGCAAGATGGGCCGCAAGGAAGACGCGATGGCCTGCTACAAAAAAGCATTGCAGATAAATCCCAACCTGCATCTGGCCAGGCACTATTACTGGCACTGGGAAGACGACGGGGAGCCGCTGTCATGATCCGTAAACGACTCGGAGACGCACTGGTCGACTCAGGCCTGATCACCGCTGAGCAGCTGACTGAAGCTCTTGGCAAGCAGAAAGAACTCGGCAAGCGACTCGGCAAGGTGCTTGAAGAGATCGGCATGTGTACTGACGAGCAGATCGCCCGGGCTCTGGCCGAACAGCTGGTTATACCTTATATCGAGCTTGACAAGCAGTATATTCCGATGGACATACTGCAGCTGATTCCTGAAACGATCATTCGCAACCACAGTCTGCTTCCGGTTTCGCTTAATGGAAACGTGCTCACGGTGGCGATGGCCGACCCTCTCGATGCCTTCGTCGTCGACGAAATACGCTATCAGACCAATCTCGAGGTTGAAGAAGGCATTGCCCCGGAATCGGTCATTCTCAACGCAATCAGGCGTTATTTTGCCTCAGAAGACGTGGCGCAGGCGCTCAAAACCATTGCATCAGAACATACCGGCAGCAGCAGTACGCCGGGTGCCAGCACCGTTGCCTCGTTCGACCTTCTCGAATCAGGTGATGCCGGCGTCGTCAATTTCGTCAGCCAGCTGATTCTGCAGGCGATTAACGAAAAGGCTTCCGACCTTCACTTTGAACCCGAAGAAGACGCATTGCGGGTAAGGTTCAGAATCGACGGCGTTCTCGCAGAGGTGGTCAAGGTTCCCAAGGCCAACCAGTCAGAAATCGTGTCGCGCATGAAGATCATGGCTGAAATGGATATCTCGGAAAAGCGCCTGCCGCAGGACGGCAGAATACGCGTCAAAATCGGCGGCAAGAATGTCGATCTGCGTGTCAGCACGCTGCCAACAGTCTGGGGCGAGAAAATCGTTCTGCGCGTTCTCGATTCGAGTGCATTGAGCCTGTCGCTCAAAGATGTCGGCTTTGAAGAAGAGCTGCAGGAGAAGTTCAAGACCGCGATCAAGCAGCCGAACGGCATCATATTGCTGAATGGGCCTACCGGCAGCGGCAAGACCTCGACTCTTTATGCCGCGTTGAATTTTATCATCAGCCCAAAGACCAATATTTCGACAGCAGAAGACCCGGTTGAAATGCAGGTAAGAGGCATCAATCAGGTGCATGTCAAAGCCGATATCGGCCTGACTTTTGCGCGCACCCTGCGCGCGCTCATGCGTCAGGACCCGAACGTCATCATGGTCGGTGAAATTCGCGACTCTGAAACCGCGCAGATTGCGGTTGAAGCTTCGATGACCGGGCACCTGGTGCTTTCGACCCTGCATACCAACGACGCCCCCGGCACCGTTGGGCGTCTTATCGATCTCGGTGTCGAACCTTATCTGATCGCATCGACGCTGCTGGCGGCAGTTGCCCAGCGTCTCGTCAGAAAGATCTGCAAGAATTGCCTGCAGGAAATCACGCCGACGCCTGAACAGTTGTCTGACCTGCAGATCGACAAGTTCGGCTTCACCGAATCACCGAAGTTTTTCAAAGGCAAGGGTTGCGGCAGCTGCAACCGCCTGGGTTATCGCGGCAGAACGGCGATTCACGAGATGATGACGCTCGATGACGCCATGCGCCGTCTCATCGTCGGCAAGGCTTCGGCCGCTGAAATTCGCCGCGTGGCAATCGAGCGCGGCATGATGCCATTGCGCAAATGCGGCATTGTTAAAGCCGGCAAAGGTATCACCACGATAGAAGAGCTGCTGCGCGTAACTTCGAATGAGGAAATCTGATGCCGACCTTCAGCTATAAAGCGATCGATCATACCGGCCAGATTGTCGAGGCTGAAGAAAATGGTGATTCGGCCGAAAGTCTGGTAAAAAAGCTTGCCGGCATGCGTCTTTCGGTGATCGAAATCAAACCGAAAAAGCAGCTGTCGAGCTTCAGTTTCAGCAAGATCGGTTCGCTCTTTCAGCGCGTCTCGGGTAAAGAGCTGAAATATTTTTACGTCAATCTGGCAACGCTGATCAACGCCGGGTGTACTCTCAAAACCAGTATAGCAGCGCTCTCTGAACAGAGCGACAACAAGTATTTTCAGAAGGTGTTGTTCGAGATCGACAAGGATATCACCAGTGGTAAGGCTCTGTCAGACTCTCTTGCCAAACACCCGCGCGTATTCAACCAGCTGTTCATAACTCTGGTCAAATCGGGCGAAGAAGGCGGCATGCTCGATCAGATTCTGATGCGCTACTCGATGTATATCGAAAATCAGGAAAAGATCAAAAGCCGCATACGCGGCGCAATGGTACTGCCCGGCATCATTTCTATCGTTGCCGTCGGGGTTGTTATCGGTCTGCTGACCTACGTTTTTCCGACCTTCATGCAGATGTTTGCCGGCAAGGAGCATCTGTTGCCAGCGCCAACCAAGTTCGTCATCAAGGTTTCCGATATATTGAGATTCAGCTACCACTGGATATTCGCTGCGCTGTTCTCGCTGGGAATGGCAATATACATGACCCTGCAGACGAAGCTCGGCTGGAAGGTATTCTGTATCATTCAGCTGCGCATGCCGCTTTTCGGCATACTCTTCAGAAAAGTTTATCTCGCCCGTTTCGCTCAGACTCTCGGGGCGTTAATCAAAAGCGGTGTGCCAACGTTGCGCGCCATTCACACCACCGGTGAAACCATACCGAACGTCATCGTCACCGATGCGCTTCGCGTCATTTCATCATGTGTTGAACGCGGCGGTGCAATGACTGCAGAAATGCGCAATTATCCGCTGCTGTTTCCTAACATGGTCATTCTGATGATCAGCGTCGGCGAAAGCACCGGTACGATCGACACCATGCTCGAAAAAGTCGGCAGTTATTTCGAAGCCGAGGTACAGGACGCTATTTCGGCGATCTTGTCGGCCATCGAGCCGATCATGACGGTCGTCATGGGTGTCGTCGTGCTCGTGCTGGCGCTCTCGATGTTTCTGCCTCTGTTCGACATCGGCAAAACCTTTTCCTGATCATAGATTGGCCTGGGATCTTTCGTATTCTTCCTTGAACTGAGCGATGAAGCCAGAATTGCCAAGGATTCTGTCGATCAGAGTGATTTCGCGATTGAGCGTCTGATCGTTGATCTGCTGGATTTCGCCAAGCATGTAGCTTTTAAAAGTCTGTATGAGTTTGCGGTTTTCAGCCGAAGCGACGAGTTTTACCGATTCATTTTCCCAGACTTCGCGGTGGCGTGAATACATTTCGCCACCGGCGCGACGCTCGCTGCAGATCCAGCCCTGCATCAGTTCAGCATAGCGGGCGAGCAGAATGCCTTTGCGGATACCGGTATTCTCGTAATATTCGGCTTCGGCGCCTTCGAAGGCCACCTTGGTTTCGGCGCTGCAGGGGTAACCATCGTTCATTTCGTAATTGACGACAAGTTTGAGATCGCCGGTATGACCAGTCTTCTTGAGGCGCAGCAGAATCAGACCGCCGCGGGTTTCGCCCTCTTCATTGGTCGGTGAGGGAAACAGACTGCTGACCTTCATAAGCTCACCAGTCGCCGCACTCGAATCGGGCGAACCGTAAACTTTTTCGATCTGATAACCGGTAGATTCGAGTCTGAGACTGAGATTATAGACGAGCGGGCAGACCATGTAATTGAAGTTTTCATCGAGGCGCTCTCTGAATTCTTCGGCTGACTGAACGGAGTAATAGTTGGCGCCGCTGATCGTAGCCACGCGATTGATCAGGTCTGAGTTGAAGGCAAGACCGATACCGATGAAGGTGGTATGAATGCGGTTTTTTGCGGCAGCGGCCGCCAGACCCATCAGATCTTCGCTGTTGATAGAGCCCGTATTCGGCATGGCATCGGTGAGAAAAATGATGCGGTTTTCGTAATCGCCCTTCTGTTCGTTCTTGAAGCTGGCGTATTGCTTTATGCCTTCCTTGATGCCCAATTCCATGTTGGTGCTGCCACGCGGCTGCAGGCCCTTAATGTAATTGCGCAATCTGTTTTTGTAATTATCATCGGCTTTGCTAAGTTTGAAAGGAACCTGAACGCTGTCGTCGAAGAGAACCAGGCCAAAATTGTCGTCTTCGTTGAGGTGAGCAAGCATGTTGATAATGTTTTCGCCGGCGATTTCGAGCATACTGCGATTGCTGGCTATTTTCTGCTGTTCTCCGGCTCTGGGGGACTGCCCGCCGTAGTAATACTGGTTGAACTGCGAGCCCATCGAGCCTGAAATATCGAGAACCACTACCAGATTGAGTTTGCGACGTTTGAATTCGGTCACTTCGAGGTTAGAATTGAGGCCTACCGAGATGTAGTTCTCGAGTTCACCGGTTAAGGGGTTACGCGATACAGCAGCAGTATAGGTCGGGTAGAAAAGCTGTTTGGCTTCTTCCCCTTCTTTCATGCCGGTATCGAAATAGTATTCGTTATAAATACCCTCGGTGGTAATCGCACTTGGCAACGGCAGATAGCCCTGTTCGATGTTTTCGCGAAAGTTCATTGCATCCATGGCCCCGCCGACGGCGAAACCAAGAGTTGGGCGGCGCGCCTGCATACGCGCTTTTCTGAAGTTCGGAGTCGCAATGGCCGCTAAAACACCAACAATCATGACGACGATGATGAACTCAAGAAGCGTAAACCCGTATCTGCGCCTTTCGCTAATCATAAAACCCCTCCAGATAATAATAAATAATAAAAAATAATGGTGACGATGAATAGAGCAATTGCCATGCCAGCCAGTTCAGTCAGCCAACAGCGCTGGTTTTAGCAAGTCAAATGGCGACAACTGCGACATGTCTGTCATAGCCGGGTGACATTTATGACCGGCAAACCCGCCGCAGCAAAGAACTTTACATCTGCGCCAGCGCTGTAGTCTGCGCAGGGATGATTCTGCAGCTGGCGACCGGAATGAGCAGAACAGGCAGCTGCAAACAAAATTGCTGATTTTTTCAGTCTGTACTGGCATATTGGTCGGGGTGTCAGTATAATTCTAAGCTGAGTTGAATAATTACACCCGCAACACAAGGAAAAGGAGGGCGAGAATGCTCAAAAAGCTCACCCGGTTTTATTACCCGAAAACCATCGAGGAAGCCTGTCTGCACCTTGGCAACAAGGAACACAAAACAGCTCTGATCGCCGGCGGAACCTCGGAAGTTCTGCGCAGCGACAACAGTATCGAGGCGCTGGTCGACCTGTCGAAGGTCAAAGAACTCTGCTACATCAGGCAGGATTCAACCTACATTCACATCGGTGCCGGCACCCCGGTTCAGGATATTTATAAAAGCAAAGATTTAAAGGGTCCGTCTGGCGAGCTGCTCAAGACAGCTGCCGGGAAGATCGGCTCGACACTTCTGCGCAATTCGATAACTGCTGCCGGCAACCTGGCTGGCCTTTTCCCCTGGTCTGATCTGCCACCAGTATACATGGCGCTCGACGCCGAAGTTGTCTGCCGCAAGGGCAAACCCAAGCGCACCGTTCCGGTTCAGCGCCTGATCGACAACCGCGCCGACAAGTTCCTGGCTGAAGCAGAAATCATATCTGAAATCATGGTGCCAGTATACGGCAAAGGCACCGGTGTGCATTTCGCCAAATTCGCCAAAACTTCGAATGACTACGCCATGATCAGTCTGGCCATCAGGCTGACCCAGAAGGGCGGAGTCATCGAATCGGCACGCGTCGCCGTAAATGCGATCACTGCTGTGCCTGCCCGCTGTCATGAAGTCGAAAACGCTCTGCTTGGAAAGAAAGGCAGCGCCGAACTTTTTGCTGAAGCTGCAAAAAAGGCCACCGCCGGCCTGACCATACGCCGCGATTATCGCGCCAGCAGCGACTACCGCAAAGAAGTTCTCGGGGTCATGGTTCGCCGCGGCCTGCAGGAAGCCTTTGACAAGGCGAAAAAATAAGGAGACAGCCTGTGAAAATCAATACCACAATCAATGGCAAGGCCGTCAGCCTTGAAGTGAATCCGAATATCATGCTGGCCGAAGCCCTGCGCAAAGCCGGTTACAAAGGCGTTAAAATCGGCTGCGGCGAAGGCAGCTGCGGCGCCTGCGCTGTCATGATCGACGGCCGTCCGCGCAATTCCTGCATTCTTCCTGCCGCCATGGCCGAAGGAAGTGAGATTCTCACAGTCGAAGGCATGGGAAACCCCGAAAACCCGCATGTTCTACAGCAGGCTTTTGTCGACTCAGGTTCGACCCAATGCGGTTACTGCAACCCCGGCGCGCTGATCGCCGCCAAGGCATTGCTCGACCATAACCCGAACCCGACCGCCGACGACGTCAAAGACGCACTCGACGGCAATCTCTGCCGCTGCACCGGCTATATCAAGCGCATAGATGCCGTTCTCGAAGCGGCCAAAGCCGGCAAGAAAGCTGACCAAAAGCCCGCCAAACGCGCAGGAGGCAAAAAATAATGGCTAAGACCACGACAAAAGATACCGTTAAAAAAGCAAAATCTGCAGCAAAACCGGCAGCTGTCGAAATTTCTCCGATTCCTGAATCACCGCTGTTTTTTGAGCGCCCCGACAAATTCAACCAGGTCAACCACAGCCTCACCAAGATCGATGCAATGGGCCTGGTCTGCGGCCAGCAGAAATATGTCGACGACATCGATCTGCCAGGCATGCTTTACGTAAAGGTTCTCGGCAGCATTTACGCACACGCCGAAATCAAGAGCATCGACACCTCGGTCGCCATGAAAGTGCCCGGCGTCGTCGCCATCTACACCTGGAAAGACGTGCCGCGCGTACCGAGAACAACTGCCGGTCAGGGCTACCCTGAACCCTCGCCTTACGACACCTATCTGCTCGACAGCAAGGTGCGCTTCGTCGGTGACCGCGTCGCCATCGTCGCCGCTGAAACGGCTGAAGCAGCCGATGAGGCCTGCAAAAAGATCAAGGTCGACTATAAGGTGCTCAAAGCGGTTTTTGACTGCGAAAAGGCCATGGATAAAGACGCACCGGTCATTCACGACGAAAAAGACTGTCGCGTGCCGATTCCAATATTCTACGATCCCAAACACAATCACTGCTCACACGTGCAGACAGCCGTCGGCGACGTCAACAAGGGTTACGAAAATGCCGACTACGTGCTCGAACGCAAGTATTATCCGCATTACGCGCAGCACACTCCGATCGAACCACATATCTGTATCGCCTATCTCGACGAGAACGATCGACTGGTTCTGCGCACCTCGACGCAGGTTCCCTTCCATTCCCGCCGCATCACCGCTCAGACTCTCGGCATTCCGGTCAAGAAAATCAGAGTCATCAAACCCAGAATTGGCGGCGGTTTCGGCACTAAACAGGAAGTCCTGCTCGAAGACGTCTGCGGCCTGGTTACCTTGCGCACCCGCCGGCCATGCGTATGGGCGCTGACCCGCGCCGAAGAATTCATGTCGGCACGCACCCGCCACCCAATGGTTGTTACCATCAAAAGCGGCGTCAAAAAGGACGGCACCATCACCGCCATTTCGATGCGCGTTCTCAGCAATACCGGCGCCTACGGTTCGCATGCGCTGACAGTTCTGAGCAACTGCGGTTCGAAGGTTCTGCCGCTGTATCGTGCCGATAACATCGAATTCATCGGCGACACGGTTTATACCAACCTGCCGGTCGGCGGCGCTTACCGCGGCTATGGTGCTACTCAGGCAGCCTATGCCATGGAATGCCAGATGGACGAAATGGCCGAAGCAATCGGCATGGACCCGATCAAGTTCCGCCAGAAAAATCACATCAAAGAAGGCGAATCTTCGCCGATCTTCAAGGCACTCGGTGAAGGGCGCGAAGGCGTTGACATGAGCATCGGCTCATGTGGCCTCGACAAGTGCATCACTGAAGGCATGAAACGCATCGACTGGGCCAGAAAGTATGGCAAACAGGGCAATGGTACTAAACGCCGCGGTCTCGGCATGTGCTGCCTGATGCAGGGCAGTTCGATTCCCGAAATCGATATGGGCGCAGTCTTTATCAAAATGAATGATGACGGCTCTTTCAACATGCTGCTCGGCGCCACCGACCTCGGCACCGGTTCTGACACGGTTCTTGGCCAGATCGCCGCCGAAACTATCGGCTGCCAGCTGACTGATATGCTGGTTTACAGCTCAGATACCGACATGACTCCTTTCGACGTCGGTGCTTACGCAAGCTCGACCACCTATCTTACCGGTGGCGCGGTCATCAACTGTGCCAAAAAAGTGCGCGAACAGATCGAAGCGGTCGCCGCCAGCATGATGGGCGAAAAGATGACTGATATCACCATCGAAAACGGCGTCTGCTACGGCAAAGGCCGCAAGAATAAGGTCACCTTCGGCCAGGTCTGCCGTTACGCTCTCTACGAACACAAACAGTTTCAGATTGGCGCGCTCGGCAGCCACATCAGTCATGCCTCGCCGCCGCCATTCTCGGCTCACTTCGCCGAAGTCGAAGTCGATACCGAAACCGGTGAAGTCAAGCTGCTAAAATACGTTGCCGGCGTTGACTGCGGCACTGCCATCAACCCGACTCTGGCCGACGGTCAGACCCAGGGTGCGGTGATGAATTCGATCAGTTTCGCGCTGACCGAAGAATACATCTTCGACGAAAACGGCCGCATGCTCAACCCGAACTTCGGCAACTACAAGATCTGGGGCACCCGCGACCTGCCCGAACTCGAAACCTTCCTGGTGCCGACCTACGAAAAAACCGGCCCCTACGGCGCCAAGAGCGTCAGCGAAATCAGCATCAACGGCGCGCTGCCGGCGATCGGCAACGCGATCAAGAATGCTGTCGGCGTTCGCCTGACTCACCCGCCATTCACCGCTGAAAAGGTTCTCAAGGCCCTCAAAGAGCTGAAAGCCGGCAAAAAAGACACTACCGTCAAAGCCGTGGTAAAATTGGCTAAATCAGCCGCCAAAGCCGCTAAGCCGGCAGCAAAGAAGGCCGCGGCCACAGCCAAAGTAGCCCCCAAAAAGGCAGCGAAGCCAGGCAAAGCGGCTAAACCCGCGAAAGCAGCTCCCGCCAAAAAGGATGCGAAAAAGAAGTAGTTCTCCTTCAGACTGATCACCCCCGACCCGGCACACCGCCCGGTCGGGGGTATTATTTTATCAGTTCGGTTCGGGAGGCGGTAACGAAGGTGAAAATCAAGACCCAGAAGCAGAGAATCAGCGAGGCGACCGGCAGCTGCAGCGCAGTTGGCATCGAGTAGACAAGCATTACTCCGGGAATCCAGATACACCAGCCGGCGACGACGACCGGCAATACTTTGGTGAACACAAAGCGCGGCGAGACGAGTTTTCTGGCCACTTCGCGCCTGATGCCGTTTTCGCGCATAAAAAAGATCGAGACCAGAATAAAATTCGCGACCGGGCTGTAAAGCGCCTGATCGACAAAGGCTTTGAGCAGCAGCGTACGCAGATCACCGGCTTCGCCGAACCAGCGGGCCTGATAAACGTAGAAAATATCGGTGACGATTCCAATACAGCCAAACAGCAGACCAACAAAGATCAGATTGCGCAGGTTCTGCACGGTCGGTCGCCGCTTCTGAAAAAACATGATTTTGAACATCTCGGGCATGACTGCCGCAAACAGCACGTAAACGCCAAAGGAAAAGGGGTAGCCTACAGAGGTCTTCAACTCCGACACCTTGCCAAGACCGCTGCTGAAGGTGGTACTCGTGGCGTAAGCAGCAAAGAAAATCAGCATCAGAGCCCAGAGAATGGCGCCAGGCTTGAGGTTGGCCTTGAAGGCCTGCTTGATCTGCGGCATGACTTCGGTGAGAAGCATAAATACGATGACTCCTGGAAAAATGCTATGATTGCTGCCTTATATCTGTAGTTTATCACAATCTGTTTCAGTCAACACAGTGAACTTCGCACAGACAAATTGTAAAGTGCAATGAGATGACTTATAATATGGTCACAATGCATAAAACAACTTAACGTGAGAAGCCTGATGAACAAGAACACCATATGTTTGATCTTAACCCTGATGCTGATGGCAAATTCGCTGCTGGCAGGTTCCTGCGTGGTCAGGGTTTTGTCGATAGAAACCGACAGCCTGCAGGCAAGTCTTCAGGTCGAAAATCTTTCGGCTTCAGACCATCTGCCGGCTCGATTCGCTGTGAAGATGCCTTTTGCGAGTTTCGAGAGCAATGTTGTGCAGGCCATTCGCACAGGCGAGATACTCAAAATCAACGCAGAGCCTTCAGAGTCGTCTTTCAACTGCCTGAACTTTGAAGTTGCACCGGCCACCAGAGATGTTTCTGAAGGTCACATTGATGAAATCATTCTCGCCGGAGAAGGCGCTGAGCCCGATGTTCAGGGCATGATGACCGTGCGACAGACCGATGGCAGTCTGCGCCAGTTCATTGTCCATAAATACACGCTGATTCTGGTAAAAAGCCTCAGCGACCATCTCTATGCCGGCAGACTCGATCAGCTGCGAGCCGGCTGGAAATGCTCGGTTGGCTTTGATATACCAGAGTCAGACGACAACTACGACTTTACCGGTGAAGCGGCTGAACATCAGCCAAAAATCGCCGACAACATGATAGTCGATTACGCCCCACCGACAGAATAGCGAAGATCATTCAGGCCTGCGAACCTGCAGCTGTAGCGAAACACAGCACATGACCGTCAGGGTCGAGACTGTAAGCAACTTCGTCGCCCCAGTTACGCAGAGTCAGAGGGCTCAGCTCGCGGGCTCCGTTGGCCAGTGCCCGGGCATGCCAGGCAGCCGGGTCGTCAACGGTAAGATAGACTTCAGCGCGCGGAACACCTTTCGCCTGCGCAGGATCGGGCAGGCTCTCACCCAGCAGGCGCCTGATTCCAGCCTCGGGCATCAAGCCAAGCACGCATGTCTCAGACAGCCTGAACTCGGTCATTCCCGGAACATTCAGATCCGGCTGCCTTGCCAGAACAGCCTGATAAAAACCGGTGCTGGCCTGCTGGTCAGCTACATAGAGAATAATATTGATTTTCAATTCATGCTCCTGTCGATGCAATTCATTTATGATGATAATCAGAGCAGGGGCAGCTGGCAATGGCTGAAAATTTTCGCGAGGCTTTTTCATGACAGCGGAAAATGTTAAGCTTGCGCCATGCAGTTGCTAAACACAAGACAGGCGGCCGGTCTACTCGAAGTTTCTGAAGCTACCGTCAGAAACTGGGTCAGGCATGGCTATATCGCGCCGGTCGCAGGCAGTGCCAGCCGATTTTCGGCAACCGGAGTCGAAATGCTCAAACAGCGCATCACCGTCGGCGACCTCGACCGGTTGCGGCGCCGCGCCAACAAAAAACGGTCCGGCAGCTCGTGCATTCCGGCAGAATATCTTGAAAACCCGTCATTCAGCGGCGAAATCGCCAAGATACAAAAAATCGTTATTGAAGAAAAGATCGATATAAGCAATGCCATGTATGCATTGGCGCTTAAACAGCTGGTTCTGCGCGGAGAACTGGCCGACGCCGGCGCTCAGTCGTTCACAGCCGTCTGCTGCTGCGAAAGTCGCCGCAAGCCTCTGGCAGAAGAACTTGCCGCCTGGCGACACGAACTTTCGTCATTTACGACTGCTGGGCAAAATGTCTGTTCAAGGCTGTTCGATACCCTTATCGATGCATCGCACGACGACACCCTCGGCATCATCTATCAATCGCTCATGCAAACCGGTTGCAAGGCTCATAAAGGCTCGTTTTACACGCCGCCGGCTTTGATCGATGCTATTTTGAAGGAGTATGCCCGCCCGGACGGCGCTTTTCTCGACCCCTGCTGCGGCACCGGTCAGTTTCTGCTGCGCGCCGCGCGACATGGTTACGACCCGGGTCGGCTTTATGGCATAGACTCAGACCTGCTCGCTGTAAGAATCGCACGCATCAATCTGCTGCTGGCATTTCCTGACATCGACTTTTCGCCGCGCATTATTCATGCCGATACTCTGCTGCATGATATCAACGAAGAGTTTACATTGATCGCCAGCAACCCGCCCTGGGGCGCCAGTTTTACCAGCAACGACTTGAAACGGCTGCACCAGCGGTTTCCATCACTTAAGTCACGTGAATCCTTTTCGTTTTTTCTGGCGAGAAGCCTTGAACTGGCCGCACCCGGCGCGGTCATCTCATTCATTCTGCCTGAATCGTTTCTCAATATCAGAGCGCATTCTGACATTCGCCGCCATCTTCTCGCAAATGCGCAGATTCTAGCAATTCACTCACTCGATCGCCCGTTCAAATCGGTTTTTACACCGGTAATTCGCGTCGATCTGCGTCAGGCAGAACCCGATGCAAACAGATCTATCTGCCTGAAAAACTGCAACGGTCAGGAAAAGAAAGTAGCGCCAGCGAGATTTGCCGCCAGCAGAGACAGTATATTCACGATCGCAACCTCTGATGACGAATACCGCATTATCGATAAAATCTACGCCATGCCTCACCAGACACTGCTCGACCAGGCTGACTGGGCACTCGGCATAGTCACCGGCGATAATCGCCGGCATGTTGCCAATGTCGCCGGACCTGGTCTGGAACCCATCTATCGCGGCAACGATGTCATGCTATATCGGCTGCGACCGGCATCTTCGTATATCCGCTTTGATTCAGCGGTTTTTCAGCAGGTTGCGCCGCCCGCAAAGTATCGCGCCCCCGAAAAACTCATCTACAGATTCATCACAAATCGGCTGAAATTCGCTTATGATGACCGGCAATCTCTGACGCTCAACAGCGCCAACCTATTGATTCCCAGACTCTCTGACTATCCGGTAAAGGCTTTATTGTGCCTTCTCAATTCATCACTGCTGCAGTTTATTTTTGCCAGAAAATTCGATACCCACAAAGTGCTGCGCGGCAATCTCGAGCAGCTGCCACTGCCGCTTTTTTCGGAAGAAGTGCTGCGCCAGCTGGTTGCGCTTGCCGATCGCGCCATCAAAGGCGAGTCGGTCGCCCAGGCAATCGATGCGGTAATTTTCGATGCCCTGCAACTGACAAGATCAGAGATAGATTTGATTTTGTCGGGAATTGCATTAGAATAGAAGTACTGCGCCTGCTTATGGTCAACGTGTCATCGCGAGCGCAGCGAGGCAATCTTACAGTTTGGCTGAATGCCAGGTTTTCAAAGCTAGGAGAAGGACAATGGCACCGATTTTCAGAACCGGTTCGATAATATATAAATTACTGATTGCAGTAGCTTTTTGCGCAACACTGTTGCTGCCACAGCAACTGGAAGCGAGAGTTCTCGCCGGCAGCGTCACTGAGCGCAAGATCAACCGCAAGATCGCCAGCATGCTCAAGGCCGCCCGCAAAAATTACGACAACGGCAAGGTGCAGGTCGCGCTCGACAACTACTGGAAAATCCTCGAAATCGACCCGCAGGAAACCTTTGCTTATCTCGAACTCGGCGAAATTTACGTCGAACTGCGCATCTACGACCGCGCCATCGAGCTGCTCGAACCCGGGTTGACCATGGCACAGCGTGAAATGGACAAAGATACGATCTGCTATTACTTCTGCATTCTGACCACAGCACACCTCGCACTCAACCAGACCGGCCAGGCTAACAAAACCCTGATCAAGGCCGCCGAAGCATCACCAAAGAACCCGATGCCGCGCAAGATTCTCGGCGATATTTATCTTGCCAACAACCGTATTGCCGACGCGATCAAAGCCTATAAAAAGGCGCTCGAATTCGACCCCGATTACCAGCCAGCCCGCGAAAAACTTGGCGAAGTCGTTGCCAAATACGGCGAACGCCCGCAGGAAGCAACAGTAGACCGACGCGAACTTGCCAAAAAAGCTGAACCGCTGCCACCGCAGAAAACTCAGGCCGCCACACCGGCAGCAACCACAGTTACGCCAGCACCTCGCCCGCAGCCGGCAGCAACAATTGTGGTGGCGCCGACGCCTGCTCCGGTCGAAGCTTCCGCCACTGCTCCTGGCGACGATGAAGAAGCTGATGAAGAAGAAAGCGAAACTGAAATAGCAGAAGGCGAAGCAGACAGTGAAGAATTCGAAGAAGTCTCGAGTTCTGACGAAAGTGGCGCCATTCCTGATAATATGACACCATTGCCATTACCAGCCCAGACCACTAAGACCCCGGAAACTGCTCAGCCGACCGCTCCGCGTCCGACTCCGACCGCTCAACCTGCGCCGGCGGCTACGGCTACCCCGGCGCAGACACCAGCGCCAGAGCCTGCAACCGTCTCGGCCGCAACAGAGACGCAGTCTGCCACTGCTGCCCCGACAGCCAGCGTTTCAGAAATAAACGACCAGCTCGACAAACTGCTGGCCGGTTCACTCGAAGAAAAAAAGGCAGCGACCAGTTTCTTTTTAAAACTTGAAGACAAGGGCCTGACCGAAGTCGAAGAACTCCTCTACGATCCTGATCCTGAAGCCCGCATCATTGGCATCAGAACGGTCGTCGAGTTCAAGGCATACAAACAGCGGGTTAAAACCATGCTCGAAGATGCCATGGAAGATCCCGACCCGACAGTCGTCGAAGAAATCGAAAAAGCGCTCGGCGAGCTGCAATAAGCACTCTTAATACTCAACCACCAGGGCGGCCAGCCAGGCCGTTTTAACTTCGGAAGCAATCTGCTCGGCATTTTCAATCATTTCACGACTTATCTGTACAGTCATCTCATCAATAACAGCAATCGGGCTGACGATCGCCGATTCCAGCTCCCAGTCTCCTGGAAAAATAAGTCCTTCCGGGCAGCGATATTCTGTCAAAGATTTGCCATGCCATTTCAAAGCGCGATCCATAAACGCTATGCGGCCACTATACAGGCTGCCGCCGGTTTCGACCAGACTGAGAACATGAGTATTATGCAGGCCGGTATAGAGATAACAGCGCGCGCTGGGTGGCGCATAAGGTGGGCGCTCGGTCGGCGACGGCACTTCTTCGAGATATTGCGCCAGCAGACGCGGAGCGAGAAATTGCTCGAAACTCTGCTGACCGGCAGCGTCTTCGATCATGAGTCGACCACCCAGAATGTTGGCATGCGTATAAGCCGGCTTAAAAATGGCGCGCAGTGAGTGATCGCCAACAAAA